>Ga0209047_1000092_pt1 | contig 83475 bp, 79 predicted proteins | sample SaaInlV_165m_DNA_3_FD_184681 | JGI IMG/M metagenome (GOLD analysis project Ga0209047, IMG submission 184681) | Marine microbial communities from expanding oxygen minimum zones in the Saanich Inlet - Saanich Inlet SI037_S3LV_120m_DNA (SPAdes)... | ecosystem: Environmental > Aquatic > Marine >...
ATCCCGACCTGGGTCTTTATTCCTTCCTTTTGTTCCTTTTATAGGTCTAGTAATAACAACATCATTGCTAACTTGAATAAATTTTTCTGGTGAACCTGATAATATTTCAAAATCTTTAAAATCTAAATAAGCCATATATCTTGATTTGTTTAAATTTCTGAAGGTCTTATAAAATTGCCAGCTATCACCATCCACCAATGCTTTGTATTGCTTTGATAAATTGATTTGGTAACAATCACCTTCTTCCAAATAACTCATCACCGAATTAAATTTATCACGATATTCATCAATGGATAGATTCTCGGCTATATCACCTTTTATAATAAAATTATTTTCTTTGTTAACTTTTATCACACTCAATAAGTCAATATAGGTTGACCAATTTTTACTGGTATTTTTATCAGTATTTGTGGTTACTAAATAAGCCTCCTGAAGGAAATGATCAACTATAAGGGCCCAATCATATATTCCCATCGACATCTTAGGCAATCTTAAATTACTTTTTGTTGCATCCTTCATCTCATAGGAACAATAACCAATTGCGCCGCCAATAAATGGAATTTCTGAATGTGGTTTTGAATATTGATTAATATATCTCTCCACTATTTTTAAACCATCTTCTTCAGAGTTATAGGTTTGACTTTTTTCGCACACACTTGTCAAACTTGAATCCGAGTAAATTTTAACGAAAGGCTCAGCTGAAATAATGTCATACCGTGCATACGGGCTTTTTTCTCTATCAGCCTGGTAACAGCTATCCAAAAAAACAGGCCAATCTAAGTGGCGAATTTGTTCATAATAAATAGTTGTATCAATACGATATGGAATTTTTTTGATTAACATAAAATTATTATCTATCAAAAACCATTATTTTTCTAAAGAATAAAAAAAGGACACCTAGGTGTCCTTTTTTGTAAATTATATTAAAGCCCTATTCAAGGTTAGCATGAATAGCTCTCATACCCTCTTCAGTAAGGTCTTTATCAAAGACAATCTCACCAATAATTGCTTCGAGATAAACCAGGGTTGATAGCTCAAATGATGTCCCCATTGGTAAACCTTTTGTAAGCGCAAATACTTCATCGTTGCCCATTTTTAGAGTTAAATCTGCTAATTCAGCCATTGCAGATGTGCTTTTCATTGAAACAACCGCAATCTTAGCACCCTTGGATTTTGCAGTTTCAAGTGTGGGAAGAAGTGTTTTGGTTCCACCAGAACCTGAAATTACAATATATAAATCTCCCTCTTTCAGCGCTGGAGTCACGATTTCACCAACCATACTCACGTTATAGCCACAATGAACCAACCTCATTGCTAAAAAACTTGATACTAATTTTGATCTACCAGCACCTGCAACAAAAATATGCCCCGCTTGGTCAATTAGTTTTTTCAATTCAGAAGCTTGGTTTTTATCTGTTGAATCAAGAACGGCTGTAATCTTATCAATAATTAATTTTTGTGTATCCATACTAACTTTAACTCCTCATCATTATTTTTATCTTTAATGATACCAAAAAAAACCCGGCGATAAAGCCGGGTTTTTTGAAATATACAATTTCTTTTCGCTATTAGTGAGCGATAGAAGTAATTTCTGCAGCAGCTGCAGCAGGATCAGCAGCGCCGTAAATTGCAGCACCTGCAACAATAATTGCAGCACCCGCGTCTTTAACTTCTTGAGTTGTAGCAGCTTTAACACCACCAGCAACTGAAATTTTAGCACCAGTATTTAAAGCAGCAATTGCAGCAAGATCAGCAAAAGGTGTGTGACCAGCAGCTTGAGCATCAAGACCGGTATGAACACCAATGATATCTGCACCAGCAGCAACAGCTTCTTTTGCTAGAGATTCTTTATCATCAACGTTGATCATATCTACCTGACATTCTTTTCCATATTTCTTAGCAGCAGCGATAACGCCTTTAATAGTAGCAATACCAGAAGCACCTAATACAGTACAGATATCAGCACCTGCTTTATAGAAAGGCTCAGCTTCATACTCACCAGCATCCATTGTTTTTAGATCAACAAGAATAAGGTTGTTTGGAAACTTTGCTTTTAATGTTTCAAGTAGTTTAATACCGTTGTGTTTGATACAAGGTGTACCAATTTCTAGTATATCTACGTGAGGAGCAACTGTTTCAGCTAATGCTACTGTTGCGTCAAAATCTAATGAATCTAGTGCCATTTGTGTTAGTGCCATGGTTTATATCTCCCATTATTTAATATTACTTCAATTAATAAAATATCTACGCTAAAAACTCGTAAAACTTTTTCTCGTAAAACTTTAGTGTTCTCTTCGAGTAGACCGAGGATAATATAACTTCAGTTAAATATTGTCAATCTATGAAGTTCTATTGCTTAAAGTTTTTGACTAAGCGCATCCTCTAATTTATTTTGATCAATCACAAAGTTTCTAATCCCTTCAGAAAGCTTCTCGGTTGCCATTGCATCTTCATTATGGTCAAATCTAAATTGATCTTCTTCAAGTTTAGAAGGTTTTTCTTTGGTTACGCCATTATCTTTAAGGTGCTGAGGAAGGTCGCCTTCTGTTGCAGCTAGCTCCTCAATAAGTGCTGGCCCTATGGTTAACCGATCACAACCAGATAGAGCCGTAATTTCACCAATGTTTCTGAATGACGCGCCCATTACTACCGTTTTAAATCCGTGCTCTTTATACCAACTGTAAATATTTCGAACTGAAACAACACCTGGGTCAGTTTCTGATGTGTATTCCTCTCCTGTGCTTGCTTTATACCAATCTAAAATTCTCCCAACAAATGGGGATATTAGAAAAACACCTGCTTCAGCACAAGCTCTTGCTTGAGCAAAGCTAAATAGTAAGGTTAAGTTACAGTTAATCCCCTCTTTTTCTAAAATCTCACCTGCTTTAATACCTTCCCATGTTGATGCTAACTTAATTAAGACTCTATCTTTTGTTAATCCAGCTTCCTCATACAAAGAAATAATTTTTTTTCCTTTAGCAACCATTTTATCGACATTAAAAGATAGGCTAGCATCTACTTCCGTAGATATTCTTCCAGGGATGTGCTTGGAAATTTCTAAACCAACCAAAACAGCCAGCTTGTCAGCGGCATCTTCTATTTGTTGAGCTTTGTCAGAACTTTTACCTTTTGCGTATGCGATAGCTTCCTCGATCATAGGCTCACATTGCGGCAATTTGCTTGCCTTCAAAAGTAAAGATGGGTTAGTTGTAGCATCGACTGGTTTTAAAGACTTAATTGCATCTACCTCACCTGTGTCTGCAACAATTGTTGTCATTGATTTTAGTTGTTCAAGTAATGAAGCCATTGATTTCTCCGTATGTTTTTAAATTAGTATGTTTAATAATGAAGCCTTAGTTTTTTAACTGGATGGCTTGGGGGAGACATTTTAGCAAAATTTAGACAATAACAACAATTTTTTCTATCAAATAGTTAAGAGGATTGTCATTCAAATTAATTTTGATATTATTTTTTTGATTGTTAGAATCAATTCAGTTTAAGTCGACAATTAATCACATAATTATGGCAGAATTACGGTCTTTATTATTATTTATATAGAAAAATCAGTACAAAATTATTATTATTGATTATTCCAAAGGTACCTAATGACACAAAGTATAATTTCTTTCGAAGAACTCAGAAATAAAGACGTTGCCATTGTGGGGGGTAAAAATGCCTCACTCGGCGAAATGATATCTCAGCTTAAAGCAAAGGGAGTTAGGGTTCCAACTGGGTTTGCCACAACCGCAGATGCTTTCAATAACTTTCTAGCCCAAGACCGATTGGGAGAAAAAATTGAGCATGAGCTGAAGGATTTAGATGTAAATGACGTAGTTAAGCTAGCCGATAGCGGTAAAAAGATCAGGAAATGGATTCTTGATACATCCTTCTCTCAAGACTTCGAAGACAACATTAAAAATCACTATGATAAATTATTAGAGAAATCACCCAAGGGAACAACATTTGCAGTCCGATCTTCTGCTACAGCTGAAGATTTGCCAGATGCATCATTTGCAGGCCAACAGGAAAGTTTTTTAAATATCCATGGCATAGATAATATAAGACATGCGATTAAGGAGGTATTTGCCTCGCTATACAATGATCGTGCAATTTCATATCGAGTTCATAAAAACTTTGTTCATTCTGATGTTGCAATATCAGCTGGCATACAACAAATGGTCAGAAGTGATATGGGCTCCTCAGGCGTCATGTTTACTATTGATACAGAATCAGGCTTCAAAGATGTAATTTTTATCACATCATCTTATGGGTTAGGCGAAACGGTAGTTCAAGGCGCAGTAAATCCAGATGAATTTTATGTTCATAAATCACTTCTAAATCTTGGTAAAAATGCGATAGTTAGAAAATCTATTGGATCAAAAAAAATTAAAATGGTGTTTAGTGAGGATACTAAGGCCGGTTTAAGTACAAGCACCATAGATGTCGAAGAGAATTTATCAGACCAATTTAGTATTAAGGATGAGGATGTTACAGAATTAGCTAATTATGCAATGATTATTGAGTCACATTATGGTTGCCCAATGGATATTGAGTGGGGTAGGAATGGGCTTGATGGGAAGCTATACATACTCCAAGCTAGGCCTGAAACAGTTAAATCTCAGAATCAAAATACAACAGAAACCTACACATTAAAGGAATCTAGTAAGGCACTTGTTGCAGGCAGAGCTGTTACGCAAAAAATTGGGGTGGGGCCTGTAAGAATCGTAAAAGACCCTTCAGAAATGCATACCGTCCAACCAGGCGATGTGCTTGTGGCTGACATGACTGATCCAAATTGGGAGCCTGTTATGAAAAGAGCTTCTGCTTTAGTTACAAACCGAGGAGGCAGAACATGTCACGCGGCAATAATCGCAAGAGAGTTAGGAATTCCAGCGATTGTTGGTAGTGTTAATGCGACTGAACTTCTTACAGAGCAGGATACCGTTACAGTTTCTTGCTCGGAAGGTGAAACTGGAATCGTCTATCAGGGTAAATTGGATTTTGAAATAAAAGTACAAGATGATGGCGAATTGCCAAAGTTACCCATAAAGCTAATGATGAATGTAGGTAATCCAGATATGGCTTTTACCTTTGCACAAATTCCTAATGATGGTGTTGGTCTTGCTAGACTTGAATTTGTTATTAACAATATGATTGGAATTCACCCAAAGGCCATCTTAAACTACAAGGCTATGCCAGAGGATATCCAAAAAACTATTGACTTTAAGTCTAAAGGGTATGCTTCTCCAAAAGATTTTTATGTAAATAAAGTAACTGAGGGTGTTGCGACTATCGCGTCTGCATTTTACCCAAAACCAGTCATTGTGAGGATGTCGGATTTCAAATCAAATGAGTATAAAAAATTAGTTGCAGGCGATATCTATGAACCTGACGAAGAAAACCCAATGATTGGATTCAGGGGTGCTGCAAGATATATTTCCGATCAATTTAAAGATTGTTTTAAACTCGAATGCGAGGCTATGTTGAAAGCAAGAAATGAAATGGGTTTAACAAATATTGAATTGATGATCCCTTTCGTGAGAACCCTCAAGGAGGCCGAAGCAGTAATCAATATTCTTGAAAAGAATGGGCTTAAACGAGGAGAGAATGGGTTAAGGCTAATTATGATGTGTGAGGTCCCCTCAAACGCAATTTTAGCTAAAGATTTTTTAAATTACTTTGATGGGTTTTCAATTGGTTCAAATGATTTAACTCAGCTTACATTGGGGACTGATAGAGATTCAGGAATTTTAGCAGATGGTTTTGATGAAAGAGATCCAGCTGTTATAAGGTTAATCGAGTTAGCGATTGAAGGTGCTAAAAAAAGTAAAAGGTATGTGGGTATCTGCGGTCAAGGCCCGTCTGATCACCCAGATTTTGCTAAATGGCTTTTGAAACAAAAAATGGATTCGATGTCTTTAAATCCTGATACAGTAATAAGTACATGGAAAAAATTAAGCGAAAAATAAATGGCTAAAAATAAAAGGACAGCCTTTTTTATATCTGATGGGACAGGTATTACGGCTGGTTCTTTAGGTGGTCTATTAGCACATTTTCCTGAAACTGAATTTGATCAAATTAGAATACCCTTCACAGACTCAATTGCTAAAGTTGAGGATGCTCAAAAGAGAATAGTTAATGCCAAAATGATGACTGGTGCAAGGCCTATCGTCATCATGTCAATCGGAAATAAAATCTTAAGAAATGAGTTAAAAGCTGTAGATGCTTATTACATTGATCTATTTGATTCATTTATTCATCCCTTGGGAATTGAGCTAGATGAACAACCGTTAACAAGGCCTGGGGTTTCCCACAGCATGAAAACCAATAATTATGGCTCTAGAATGGAGGCAATTAACTTTGCATTAGGCCATGATGATGGAATGACCCATACTGGACTTAATCAAGCACAAGTCATACTTATAGGTGTTTCTAGAAGTGGTAAAACACCCACCAGTATTTATCTTGCAATGCAGTTCGGAATCAAAGCTGCGAACTACCCCCTAATTCCTGAGGACTTTGAAAGAGGAAAATTGCCTCCTATCTTAGAAGGATACCTTGACAAGATATTTGGGCTCACAATCAAAGCTGAACGATTACACTCTCTCAGAAGTGAAAGAAGGCCTAACAGTCATTATGCATCGCTATCTAATTGTAGGCAGGAAATTAAACAAGCCGAGAACCTAATGAAAAAAATTAGGATACCGACAGCAGACTCCACCTCAAAATCAGTTGAGGAACTCTCAGCAATAATCATACAATTTATGAAAAATTAATCTCCGAAATAAGGCTCGAGCAATCCCATAATTTCTAAAGACTCTGGATCCACGGTGCTTGGAAAAACAAAAGCGGATTCAGCATTGGGCATGACGATATATTTATAAAAATTCCACATAGGTGCCTCCCCTGTCATTTGTTTTAAATTCTTATACACCGGGTTTACTTTAGGCCCAACAACATTTGACCTACTCATCATTGGAAAATCAACAGCGTAAGTTAACTTGCAGAAATCCTGAATTTCTTTATCAGAATTAAACTCTTGATTAAAGTCATTTGAAGGAAAGCCAATTACTAGCATATGCTCATTATGTTGCTTATAAAGCTTCTCTAATCCCTCAAATTGAGATGTAAAACCACACTTACTTGCTGTATTAACGAATAAAATAGGTTTATCTTGATGCTCACACAAATTAAACGCCCTTCCCTGCAAGGTTTTTAGTTCATGATTATAAAAATCCATGCATGCAGAATAAACTGGGGTAGTAAAAAAGATTGGTAATAAAAGCGTTATAAAGTTCGTAGATAAATTATTTCTCAAAAACTCAGCTCCTAAGCTTAAAAAATTATTTTTTCATTTTACGCCACTTCCATGGGGCAATCGGTTTTTTTTCTTTCCAAAGGCCTAGTTGATTCCTTTTTGCATCCAATTCTGCCTTACTATAGGATTCTCGATCTACCTGGCTTTGTTTTTTTTGGTATCTCTTGAAATGCCATGCATATCCGCTTGAAATCTGGATTAAATTTATATCCTGACCATCCAATAAAATTTTAGCTAAAACTCTATTATAACGATCAACGGAATATAGCTTTTCTTTCCTAGGTTTGGATTCAAGAAAAACCCATCTATTTTTGATAGCCTTACTTAAATGATGACCTGATGCTAATCCATAAGATTGATTTTTTTCTGGTGCGTCAATCCCTGCAAGCCTTACCTTGAATTCATTTCCAGATTTATCAACCACATAAACTGTATCGCCATCAACCACCCGCTGAACTTTTGCTGTAAAATCTGCCCTTACAGGGTTAGTATATAGGGCAAAAATAATGACTAGTGCATTTGTAAAAAAAATTATATTTTTCATTTCAACTCTCTTTTTAACAAACCTATTACACGCTGCAAATCTTCAGTACTTTGTTGATCAGTCTATCAATCAATATCTGAGCAATCCTTTTGATGATTACATGTACCAACCTTCTCCAATGATGGATAAGGCGATTGCTAACTTACCTGCCTATTCTAACGTAAAAAAATGTTCCTCTGATTCTGTAACAGATGCCATTGTTATCATTAAACCCATTTTATCTTACCAACCACAAAGTACAATTTTGTATGGTGATTTAAAGGTTAAGATTTATCAATCAAAATCAAATAGAGAAACACACCCGGATAATTTTATTAGAGAAATGAACATTTCGCATTGGAAGGTACTTAGGTTTGATAAAGTCACTATGGATCATTACGTGAATGAGGTTTATACAAAATTACTTGAACAATTAATTTTAAAAATTGATGCCCTTCAAATAAACAAAAATTATCCAACAAATGGTTCTTTATGTGATCTATTGAGCACCTTAAGGAAATCAAAAATAAATTTAAGACACTAAGGCCGGCTAGGTTTTTGTCTCAAGTGCGCGATAAACCTTTATCAGTAAATACTCCCCTAAAAGAAAGGACAGTATAAGGATAATAAATGCCAATAGCCCATTAAAAACTCCATAGAAATTTATTTTGTCTCCAAAAATTAAATTAGCGCCGTGGAGCATCAATACTTTAGAAAAAAACACCAATGCCCATAATGCAAAAAAATACTTTATCTTTGACAGATGGCCTTTTTTTTCAGAAAAAAATATTGATAACTTATGCTCTACTTGTTTTGTTAGGGCAATAAATAATTGTAAGAAAATAGCGATAAAAATTGTTATAGAAAAAGACTCTACATAAACAGAATGAGTAAATTCTGCATATAAATTCAGAATCATCATATCAACAAGTATGCAGATAATATAAACCAAGAATAACCTTTGAGAATTATTTACAACTCTTTCCCCATCTCTTGGATATTTTTTTTTCTCAGTGGTCATTGAATTTATTTTCCATGGGCTGCCTTATCCTTGAATAATATGGAATATAAAACAGGCACAACCGCTAAGGTAAGAAATGTTCCAACACCCAACCCATATGCAATAATATTTGCCAAGCCATAAAATAACGGGTCATGAGGTATTATTAGCGTTAATAAACCTAATGTTGTTGTTAGTGTCGTAATAATAATTGGCCTAAGTCTTTGTTGGCATGCACTAATAATTGCATCATAAATTTTCTTACCCATCTCTCTTTCTAAATCAATTCTATCAATCAAGATAATGGCATTATTTATAATAATTCCAGCTAAACTATAAAGGCCTAGTGTCCCCATAAATCCAAAATTTGAGCCTGAAACCAATAAACCCAATACGGCGCCTATGAAAGACAGTGGAATGGTGATTAAAATGATTAGAGGCCGCCTGAATGAATTGAACTGAGCCACAAGAAGAATAATGATAAGACCTATTACCAAAGGAACTGAAGCGGATAGAGACTCTTGCGCCTCCTTTGATTCCCTGATAACACCATCATATTTAATTAAATGATTGGCTGGTAACCCTTCATTTAATTCATCAACAATAGGATCCAATACTTCCTTAAAGTCTTGTGCGGTCATATTCACATTCCTCACCTCCACAGATACCGTCCTAAATAAATCTTTTCTAGCGATACGTGAATATTGATTTTGACCTTCAAAGTCAGCTATTTGTAATAATGGAACATTCGTATTTTTACTTGATGAGTAGACATTTAATGTTCTCATCCTATCCAAATTAAATCTTTCCTCATCTTCGGCTCTAAAAAGTATTGGAATGATATTGTCCTCTTCCCGAAACTGCGTAATTTCTGTGCCCTCAAAATAGGCATTTAGAGATTGTGCGATGTCAGTAGATGAAACACCCGCCCTTCTTGCCCTGACCTGATCAACTTTAATTAAAATTTTTAAAGTTCTATTCTGCCAATCAGTCCTGATATCAGTTGCATCAGGAATTTCATAAAGCCTATCAACTAATTGTTGAGCTTTGTCATAAATAATATCTGCATCAGGGCCAACCACCTGCAACTTAATTTCAGTCGAATCACTTGAGCCTAAAAACATTTTTTTAACTCTAAAAAACATCCCAGGAAACCTGTCATTTAAAATGCTTTCTAAGTTACCAATGGAGCTATCTTGTTTTTCTATATCGTCAATATTGATGATAATAAATCCCATATTGTCTGCAGCATCTTCTGGTGCAAGGGACAACACAAATCTCGGTCCACCGAAACCAACGTATCCTGAATAAGATTCAATATTTGGAAATAATTGCCTATCATCTAAGGACACAAAAACTTTCTTCATTTGATCTGTCATTTCTCTTTGAGAAGCTCCTGCAGGGAGTTGGGTGTAAACTAATATTTGTGGCCTATCTGAGTCAGGGAAAAATCTTTTTGGAACTTCCTTGCTGGCAATAATTGAGAATACAAATGTAGCAAACATCATCCCTAAGAAAATGAATCTTATCTTTAAAATACCTTTTAAAAGCAAGCCATAACCTGAAGACAGTTTGTAAAAAATACCTGAGCTTTCTTTTTCTTGACTTTTTTTCTTGTCAATCTTTACAAAGTAATAGCAAAGTATAGGCGTAAGACAAAGCCCGGCTACCCATGAAGTCAATAAGGCCATCGCTATCACCAATGACAAGGATCTCGTATATTCTCCAGCAGCTGATTCCGCCATCATTAATGGCATGAAAAATAAAATGGTCGTCAGTGATGAAGTGAGTAGCGGGATAGTTAATTCCTTTCCAACCCCCTTAAGCGCAGCAATTCTGGATACCCCCTTCTCAAGCCTTTGCATAAAGTCTTCAGCGACAACTATCCCGTTATCCACTAACAACCCTAAAGCAATAATGAGCGTCGCAAGGCTCATCCTTTCAAGCTCTAAATTATAAAAATTCATTAAGGCCAATGTGATTAGCATTACAGTAGGGACAATTGAGCCAACAATAAAACCCGTTCTAAAACCCAGAAAGATAATGACTGAAAAAAGGACGATGATTAATGTCTGTAAAACATTTATGGATACGCCGCTGATTGTTGCATCAACAACCTCCGCCTGATAAGTTGCAATATCAAGTGTGTAACCAAATGGCATCGTTTCCTGTATTTCAGATATAACCTTTAAAACTCTTGGAGAGAATTCAAGCAGGTTATAGCCTTCCAGCATAGAAATTCCAAAAACTATGGCTGGTTTACCATTAAAGTAAGCTGTTTTATTAGGTGGGTCCACATAGCCGCGCTCAATAGTTGCTATATCCCTTAGCGTTATCACAGTATCTTTATTTGTTTTGTAACCGGACTTTGTTACTGAAATTAGCGTATCCCCTAACTCTTCGATATCTTTGTAATCACCTGTTGGCTCTAAAACAAATGATCTAGCTCCAGTGTCAACCTGACCGCCTGGCAGTATAATATTTTGCGTTTGAAGTGCCGTTGCAATCTGGCTTGGCGTTACGCCTATCTCCGCAAGCTTGGTTGATTCAATTTTTAGATAAATTCTTTCCTCTTGAATGCCAAACAAATCAATTTTTTTTGTTCCCTTGACGCCATAAAGAATATCTCTGATATGTTTTGCCATATCGTGCATATCACTCATCCCAAAACCATCTGATGTTAATGCCATTGTGATAACAGCAACATCTCCAAACTCATCGTTAACGTTAGGGGTGGATGTTCCCTCGGGCAATTCTTTTTCTGCTTCTTTAACTTTATTTCGTAGGTTTTGCCATATCGCAGGTAAGTCAAAATATTTATCTTCAATCTTGACATGAATTATTGAGGAACCAGTTTGAGAGATCGACGTAATCATCTTGATCTCTGGAATCTTACGGATATTTTCTTCTAATTTTTTAGTAATCAGAAGTTCAATTCTTTGGGGTGACATGCCAGGATAATTTGTCGTAACTATGGCTTCACGATTAGTGATTGTGGGGTCTTCTTGTGAGGGTAAAGTAAAATAACTAATCCCCCCATATATCATCAAGCTTAAAACAATAAATATAAATATTTTTTTATACTTGAAAGCTAACTCTGAAATATTCATTAAAGAATTAACCTCAATTAAAGTTAAATATTTGTACGTCTTGTTCTTGTAGGATCACTTCTTGATTCTCCCTTAGATAAGGAATACCTGCCACCGCAATAATATCTCCTGACTTAATATCCCCTTTTACATAAACATCATTATTTGTAATGTTTAATGGCTTGACCATAACTTTTTTAAGTCTGCTTGAATTTGAGTCAAAAACATAAACAAAGCTTGTATTGCCCTCACCGACACCTAGCGCTGAATTAGGGATTAAAATACTCTCTTCTACGTCCTCATTAAAGACAAATAAGACCTCCGCTGTCATGCCCGCCCGAAGCTCATCAGACTGCTCAATGAGGTATAAAACGACTGGGAATGCATTTGCTCTCGTTGCCTGGGTTCCAATTTCTTTGAGAATCGCATCTAACTTAAAATTTTTCACTGCGGGAAAAGTGACAGAATATACTTTGTCTTGTATTAATTTTTTAATTAAAGTCTCTGGAACCAATACTGAGACCTCAAGCCCCTCCCCACCATCAATTTTAAAAATCGTTTCACCAATAGAAATTTGTTGTGCGGGGTCGACATCACGAAATGTAATAATTCCATCATAAGGAGCCCTGAGTACTGCGTCTTCCAAGCCCTTTTTATTTATTGCCAAATTAGAAGCTGCAATATCTAATTCCGTTTTTGCATCTGCCACATCCTGTTGGGAGACCGCCTTGCTCTTACGAGCCTCTTTCATACGATTGTAGTAAGACTCCTTATTAACGAAATCCGCTTTTGCGGAAAGGTAAAGGCTCTTTGCGTCTCGCTGATTTAATCTAGCCAGCACTTGTCCTTTTTTAACCACACTGCCTAAATCAACATTTACATCGTTGACATACCCACCATTATTAAAGCTTAGTGAGGCCCCTACCCTAGGATCGAGCTGCCCAGATAATCTTCTTGTTTGCTCTACGCTTGATATGCTAACTTCCATCCACGCAATTTTTGGTATCGGGAGCTCTTTAACTGGCTCATCCTTGCTACACGATGCAATAAAAAAACTTAAAACTATCAAATAAATTATATTTTTCATTAAGGTTATCTCTTAAACTTTATTGCTTATATCTTTTGTTGGAATTTCTGTTTCGTCCCAACCCCCACCCATTGCTTTATATAATTGAATTATGTACTGAACTAAATTGCCATTACTTTGAGCAAGCTCATCTTCTTGAAAAAAGATTACCCTCTCGGCATCTTGGACCTCTTGAAAATCAATTAAACCTGATGTATATCTCGCAAGCGTAATCTTGTTCACTTTTTTTGCTGCACTAACAGACTCCTTCAGTGAATTATTCCTTTGCTTTTCCTCTTTGTAAGATTTAATCGCATTCTCAACCTCTTCAAATGCTACCAAAACAGTCTTTTCATAGTGTACACGAGCTTGCTCAAGTTGTGCGTCTTGAACCTTAATTGCGCTTTTTAATGCTCCCGAGTCAAATAAATTCCATCTAAAATTTGGGCCGAATGACCAGTATCTTGAATTTGAACTAAGTTGGCTATCCGATCCCCTTGCATCGTAACCGAAGGTGCCATTTAAATGGAATCTTGGGTATTCTTCCGCTGTTGCAATACCGACCTCTGCCGTTTCTTGTGCTAACCTTCTCTCCGCCTCCCTTATATCAGGTCGCTGTCTTAAAATTTCCCTAGGGACCTTAACAACAGTTTTTTCAGGGACATGTGGGATACCGTGACTTTCTTTTAACTCCATATAAAGGGTTCCAGGATTTTTCCCTAGAAGAACCGCAAGGCTATTAGATAATTTATTTATTTGGGCATGAAAAAGGGGGGTGTTCGATTGTGCAGCCGCTAGATTTTGTTCCGATTGTAAAACATCAACCTCCGAAACAAGTTCAGCTTCATGCCGTGCATTTACAATTATTAAGGTATCTTTTTGAGATTTCACATTCTCTAGCGCAAACTGGAGCCGCTCTTGAGAGGTTCTTAAGGCGATATAATTCTTGGCTATTTCAGCATACAGAATGACCATTACGTCCCGATAACTCTCAACGGTTGCGTCTAGTTGAGCATCTGCCGCCTCAATTGACCTCCTCACATAACCAAAAATATCAATCTCCCAGCTTAAATCAAGCCCTATTGAAGTATAGTTGTCTGTGTCTTTTCTCCCTGAAGCTGATTGGCTTTTACTCTTTCTTGCCACATCTCCGACCGCATCAATTTCTGGCAATTTGGCAGCCTCAACAATCCCAAAATTTGCCCTTGCTTCTTCCACTCTTGAAAGGGCAATTTTTGCATCTAAATTATCAACAGCAGCCTTACTAATTAAGTTATTTAAAACCGGATCATCTAACAGCCTCCACCATTGTTTTTGGTTGTTAGCGTCCTCAACAGATTCACTATTTAATTGATTATTCCAATTATCAGGGATTTCTATTTCAGGGGAGCCTTCATAATCTGGACCAACCGCCTTACAAGAGACTAAAAGCAGAGCTATTACGGTTTGACAGAATGCTTTAGAGCAAGCATTAGAAATAATTTTATTCATTAACATATTGAATAAAAATTATACCTAAATTAAATAGGCTTAGAAAAAATATAAATTATATTTTTTTCAGGTGTGCTAGTAAAAATTATTACTTTTATAGCCAAGAATACCAATTAAAAAAAGGAGCACTCAGATCTGCAACTGAGCACCCCTTCCCCAGCTACAAAAGAATAGTCCAGGAGACGACTTTTTTTAGCTGTAACTAGAACCTCATACCAACACCTACACTCACAATCCATGGGTTGATATCTAACTCATCTATTAGGTCATCGCCAGTCGTAACGTCAGCTTTTATCCAAGATCTTTTAACATCTACATTTAAAAGGTATGTGTCATCTATATTAAAATCAAATCCAGCTTGGATGGTTGGTCCAAAGTTGTTTCTTTCAACGTGAATGGGTAAATTATTTGTACAACATAGGTCCAGACGATTATCCATAACTCTTGCATAAGTTGCTCCTACTCCTAAATACGGATCGAATGATTCATCAGGGTTAAAATGCCATTGGATTGTTAATGTCGGCGGTAAGATATTAATGCTACCAAGATCGGCATTATTTGAGCTTGTAATTGGTTTAATTTTTACATCATGTCTTGTACCTAGTGCCAAAATAAGCTCCGCCGCAATATTGTCAGTAAGATAATATGAAAAATCTATTTCTGGAATTACATTTGAGTTAACATCCAACTTAGCATCTGATGTCCCGTAAAGCGCGGCAGCTAATCCAGTTGATTCTTGAGTCTGTGCATACAAATTACTTTGCTCATCAGCAATAACTGCTGTTGCCCTTAGTCTCACGACAACATCGCCCTCCTTTGCAATTGCAAGACTGGCAAAGAAAAACAAAATTAAAATAGAACAACACGAACCTAAGAGTATTTTTTTCATAAACACCTTCACTTAAAAGTTAATATATTTAAGCATTATTTATTATTATTAAAATGAGTGTTTTGATTTAAATCAAATATTTTAAAACTTTGTCTACTCAAGGATTCTTCGAGCTTCTTTATCCAATTTTTCGTATTGATTAGAAAAAATTGCCCATCTTAAAAAGATCAAGACTGCAAAATTTAAAATGATTGAAATTGGAACTAAGATGAATAAGATTTCCATACCTTCCTCATTGATTTAGTCTATATGAATTGATAGCCACGATACATGAGCTAAAAGTCATACCTAAGCCCGCTATCCATGGCTCAATATATCCAAAAAAAGCAAATGGAATCATGACTAAATTATAAAAAAGGGCCCAACAAATATTTTGCCTAATAACAGTTAATGTTTTTTTACTAAAGCTTATTAAAAACTTAATTAAATAAATATCATTGGAAATAATAATAAAATCTGATTTTGTTTGGACTATTGACGGAGATGCTCCCATAGCCACTGATACATCTGACTGAGCCAATGCGGGGCCGTCATTAAATCCATCACCGACCATCATCACCCTAGCTCTATTTTTTTGAGCATCTATTATTTTTTGATGTTTCTTTTTTGGAGTCATTGCCCAAAAGAATTTTTTTATCCCCACCCTTTTCGCTACATCAATAACAGCATCCTTTTGATCTCCTGAAAGTATAATTGATTCAATACTGCTACGTGAAAAACTAGCTACGATTTCTTTTACTTTTTTTCTTAACATTTCCTTAAAGCTAAATGAAGCTACCCACTGACCATCAAATGTCAAATGAACTTGACATAGATTTACATGGCTTGGAAACTCATTTGAATCAATTCCACAGAATATTGCGGACCCTAATTTGAGTTTTCCATATGTTTCTGAAAAAGCCTCGATTCCCTTCCCTGAAATTTCTTTCAAATCACTTAATTCAACTTCATTACTTTTATCCCCAAACTTCTCTTTTAATGAATTAGAAAATGGATGTAAAGAGTCTTTTGTGATTTGGAAAATAATTTTTTTAATAAGGGAATGATTATATGAGTGACTCAAATACGATTGAGCTATCGAAGGATTGCTATCTGTAAGCGTTCCCGTTTTATCCAGAAAGAGTAAATTTATTTTTGCTAAACTTTCAAATGCCGAAAGGTTTCTTATGTAAATTCCTTTTTTTGCAAGCTTATTGGCCGCCGCACTCATTGCAATCGGCGTTGACAAATATAATGCGCAAGGACATGTCACAATCAAAACGGAAATCATGGCATTAATTGCCATTTGTTGATTTATAGGCGACCAAATTACATATGAACAAATAGATAAAAAAATAATTGCCAGTAAAAAAGGTTGGGCAAACTTATCAATCATTTTAACAAATGCTGGCTTTGTGTATTGACTGTCTTCTATTATTTTTTTTATTTTACTAATATAAGAAGTGTTGCGTAGGCGCTCAACTTTATAATAAATTACACCATCAATATTTATTCCACCCGCAAAAAGATAATTGCCTATCCTTACAGCTTCTGGAGTAGATTCTCCCGTCATAAACATATTATTTAAATGAGAAGAACCATGAACTATTACCCCATCAAAGTTAATTGTTTCACCAGGTAGAACCTGAATCAAATCCCCCACTCTGATTTGATTTAAACCTACTATAGAAATTCTTGGTTTCTTAAAATTTTTATTTTTTACCTTTCTCGATGATTCGGGAAGTTTTTTAAAGAAATTTGTAAAAGTAATCCATGATTTTGTTTTTATCTTGTGATCTAAATAGCGGCTTGATAGAAGCAAAAAAATAAACATGCTGATCGAGTCATAGTACACCTTTCCATTGAAAAGGTTTGAGGGGTTTATTGTGCCCATCACGCTAAATAAAAACATTAGGATGATTCCAAGGGAGATGGGTAGGTCCATATTTATAGCTTTATTCTTTAAGCCACTATAAGCATTATGGAAAAAAATTTTTCCAGAAAATATGATTACTGGAATTATTAAAATAAATGAACCCCAATCAAACAAGCTTTTTAAATTATGATCCAAACCATTTTCACCGCTTAAATATGACGGCATTGAGAACATCATGATTTGAAAGAAACATATAAGTGATACAGACCAATTCCATAACATTTGCTTAGATTTTAGTTGCTCACTTATTAGCTGTTTATCGCCTCCAGACAAAAAAGCTTTAAAGCCTAATTTATGAATTATCTCCACCAACATAGGCAACTTAACTAAATTATTATTCCATTCGATAATCGTATGGTTTGATGTTAGATGAACATTTACCTTATTTAATCCCTTTATTTTATGCAGGCTATTTTCAATCCTTGAGACACATGACATACAATGAATACCCTCAATAATTAGCTCCACTCTCCAATTATCATTATTTAGATTTTCACAAAATTCAGAAAGGTCTGATGTATTTTTTAAGAAGCTCCAACTCATATAACAAAATTTAATTTCATTTAAATACACCCATAATTTTAAAACTTCTTACATTTCATTTTTGATTTAAAGTCACCATAAATTATTTCAAATATTAAAGATTTGATTTAAATCAAAAAATAATTTCTTGTTTGAGGCATATTTAGGCTAATTAATATATCTAAGAAAGAAATATGCAAATTTATACTGATAATGCCGTAAAAAATTTTTCGATAATGGCCGTCTTTTGGGCTGTTGTTGGATTACTCGTCGGGGTAATAATATCTTCTCAGTTAATTTGGCCAGAACTCAATTTAGGTTTACCTTGGACTAGCTTTGGTAGATTAAGGCCCCTGCATACAAATGCTGTTATTTTTGCATTTGGTGGGTCAACCTTATTTGCAACCTCTTATTATATTGTTCAAAGAACATGCCAAACCAAGTTATTTGCACCAGGTTTAGCAAATTTTACTTTTTGGGGTTGGCAACTAGTCATCTTATTGGCTGCAATTACCCTTCCCCTGGGTTACACCTCAGGAAAGGAGTATGCCGAATTAGAATGGCCCATTGATATATTAATTACAATTATTTGGGTGTGTTATGCAATTGTGTTTTTTGGCACAATTTCCAAAAGGAAAGTAAAGCATATATATGTTGCCAATTGGTTTTTTGGTGCTTTTATTATTGCGGTTGCCCTCCTGCATGTTGTTAATAGTGCGGCGATTCCAGCAGGATTCTTTAAATCCTATTCTATTTATGCGGGAGTACAAGATGCAATGGTTCAATGGTGGTATGGGCATAATGCGGTTGGTTTCTTCTTGACAGCTGGATTCTTGGGTATTATGTACTATTTTGTTCCCAAGCAAGCTAATAGGCCTGTCTATTCCTATAGCTTATCAATTGTACATTTCTGGGCGCTTATTTTTACATACATGTGGGCAGGCCCCCACCATTTACATTACACCGCCCTTCCAGACTGGACACAGTCTTTAGGAATGGTTTTTTCAATAATATTGCTTGCTCCAAGTTGGGGGGGGATGATTAATGGAATAATGACACTGTCTGGTGCGTGGGATAAATTAAAAACTGACCCTATTTTAAGATTTATGATTGTCTCTTTATCTTTTTATGGAATGAGTACCTTTGAAGGGCCAATGATGGCTATAAAAACGGTTAATGCCCTATCACATTACACTGAATGGACTATTGGTCATGTTCACTCAGGAGCATTAGGTTGGGTGGGAATGGTATCAATGGGAGCCCTATACTGTTTAATTCCAAAATTATATGGGCAGAAAAATATGTACAGCACCAAACTCATAGAAATCCATTTTTGGATGGCCACAATAGGTATTGTATTTTATATCGCCGCCTTGTGGATTGCAGGTGTAATGGAAGGCTTAATGTGGAGAGAAATAGATCCTTTTGACGGCACACTGACCTATACATTTGCCGAGAGCGTAAAAGCCAAAACTCCATACTATATGGCAAGGCTCTTTGGAGGTCTCCTTTATTTTGGAGGCATGTTGATTATGTTTTGGAACGTTATTAAAACAATACAAAATAAAAAACTAATAGCTTCTAAGATACCAGAAATAAGTTAAAAAAATAAAGGGGAAGCATGTCAAATAAAAATAAATTTACGCATGAAAAAATTGAAACAAACAATTTTTTAATGATTGTTTTAATTTTTATTGTCATCCTATTCGCTGGAATTGTAGAAATTATCCCCCTTTACTTTCAAAAAAATATGCTTCAACCCGTAAAGGGATTAAAGCCGTATAAGCCTCTCGCATTAATAGGGCGAAGCATTTATGTCAGAGAAGGCTGTTATACATGTCACTCTCAAATGATTAGACCATTTAGAGCTGAAACATTAAGGTATGGGCATTATTCATTGGCAGGTGAGTTTGTTTACGACCATCCATTTCAATGGGGTAGCAAAAGAACAGGGCCAGATCTTGCACGAGTAGGAAAGAAATATAGCAATAATTGGCATCAGATCCACCTTACCAACCCAAGAGATGTCGTGCCAGAATCTATTATGCCAGCCTACCCTTGGTTAAATGACACCCCTGCCTCAGATGGCTCTATTCAAACAAAAATGAAAGCGTTAAAAATGATAGGCGTTCCATATACTGAGGAGGAGATTCAAAAGTCACCTGAAGCATTAATAAATAAATCTGAAATGGATGCGCTTATTACTTATTTACAATCTCTTGGTATTCACGTGAGGTAAATGGATATGGAAATTCTAAGATCATCTTTAACAATAATATTTCTAATTATTTTTATACTAATTATTCTATATGCATGGCGAAAAAGGAAAAGTAGGGATTTCAAAAATGCATCTAAATTACCCCTAAAGGACGAATAAATGCTTGGTGAATTTAATAATTACTTTTGGCCCGTCTTGGTGGCATCAATAACGATTATTGGAATTATTGGTTGCTATGTTCTCCTAAAATTAACTGGAAAAAAAGGACCTGAAAATGATGACAATTCTACAAGTGGTCATGTTTGGGATGGGGACTTAGAAGAAGAAAATAACCCCCTTCCTCGATGGTGGGTTGGATTGTTTGTTATTACTATAATTTGGGGCCTTATATACTTAGCTCTTTATCCAGGGTTAATACTTACGGATGGTTATCTAAAATGGTCACAATTAGGACAATATCAAGATGAGGTAAAAGATGCTGATAAAAAATTTGCTGCTATGTATAAAGATTTTGGACAAATGGATTTAGAGCAATTTATTAATAACCGTAAAGCAAAAAAAATTGGTAAAAAGATTTTTTTGAATAATTGCGCTCAGTGCCATGGATCGGATGCAAGAGGCACAACTAGCTTTCCAAATTTAACAGACCACGATTGGCTGTACGGTGGCAAAATGATAGATATAAAAAGCTCTATAACAAATGGTCGAAATGGTGTTATGCCTGCCCTAGCCTCTATAGGAACAAAAAAAGATTTATGGGATATTGCTCATTATGTAAAAAGCCTATCGGATAGCAAGCACCATCCCATGAAGGCCTTGAGGGGCAAAGAAAAGTTTGGTATATGCGCCTCATGCCATGGGGCTGACGGCAAAGGCAATCAAAGCATTGGTGCACCAAATCTTACAGACCATATTTGGCTCCATGGAGAGAGTTTTGAGGGAATAGTCCATAGAATAACGTATGGTATTAACAACGAGATGCCAGCATGGAATGATAGACTTACCCCAGAACAGATTCATTTAGTCTCTTTATATACAAGAATGCTATCAAAAGACAATCATTAAAAATGAGGGAAAAAGTAATATCCCTTTATCAATCAGAAAAGAAAATATACCCGCGCGAGATATTAGGTTTTTATGCAAAGTGGCGCTGGTTTTTTGTTTGGTTAACTCAAATTATTTTCTACCTAACTCCATGGATCGAATGGGGCGGTAGACAGGCTATATTATTCGATATAGCGAGCAGAAGATTTTATATCTTTAAGCATGTATTTTATCCCCAAGACCTTATATATTTAAGTGTAATCCTAATTATATGCGCACTTGGTTTATTCCTCTTCACTACATTAGCAGGCAGAATATGGTGCGGCCTTGCTTGTCCACAAACAGTTTATACAGAAATATTTTTATGGATTGAGTCAAAAGTAGAAGGTAATTTTACAAAAAGAGGAAGGTTGGATAAATCAAACTGGAGCCTAAAAAAAATACTTATTAAGTTTCAAAAGCATTTTATCTGGGTCATATTTTCCATTTGGACTGGCTTTACGTTCGTAGGCTTTTTTACACCCATAAAAATATTATTCATTGAATCTATTGGACTTTCAATTTCGGGATGGCCGCTTTTCTGGACAATATTTTATGGTTTCTTAACTTACTTTAATGCAGGATTTATGCGGGAGCAGGTGTGCAAATATATGTGTCCATACGCTAGATTTCAGAGTGCCATGTTTGATAAAAATACTCTTTCTATGATTTATGATAGTGATAGAGGCGAGCCAAGAAAAGGAGTTAGCAATAAGTCTCAGGGTGATTGTATAGATTGCAATATATGTGCACAAGTTTGTCCAAATGGGATTGACATCAGAGACGGCCTTCAATATGAGTGTATATTTTGTGGGCTATGTGCTGATGCATGCGACAGCGTAATGAAAAAAATTAATAGGCCAGCAAACTTGATCTCTTACACCACTCCGTACATGTTGCGGAATAATTTATCAATCACAAAAAAAATAAAAATTTTTTTTCGGCCAAGAATAATCATTTATAGTTTAATTTTATTGATTGTAATAGGTTTGTTTTTGTATAAATTAAATAATAGGTATGATTTCAAGCTTAATGTAATCCATGATCGAGGTATTCTGTCTCGAGTAGATAGCAATAATATGTTGGAAAATGTTTATCGTTTAAAAATAATGAATGCAGGTCTAAATCGAGATGGGTACAAACTTGGGGTTGATGGTCTCCCCAGAATAAAGATTGATGACAAATCAATGAAAAACCTAGAAATCCAACTTGATCCAACCGAAGCTGACACGTTTATAGTAACCGTTGAGGTACCCATTAATTCACAAAAACCCGGAAAATACCCAATAAACTTTCTTTTGAGAAAGGAAGGAAGTGATAATGTAATTTTCGAAAAATCTATTTTTGTAGTACCAGAAAAATGAAAACAAAAAAAAATATATATTTATGGTTAATTATTGCTGGCCCTACTATTGTGGTGATCGCTTGTATAGCAACTATATATATAGCTCTCAAAAATCCTAATATCGTAATTGAGGGCTACCAAAATGATGGAGGTAATCGACCAGCAAATATAAGGTCAGAAGTTAAAAGTAATTAAGTCTGGCAGGAAATTAAATTTTCTTTAAGCTTATTAATATCAATAATTTTAATTAATTTACTGTGAATCTTAATAACCCCCATAGATTCTAATTTACGTAATGTTCTACTTACAGTCTCTACAGTTAGGTCAACATAAGAACCAATTTCACTCCTAGTCATTCTTAGTATAAAATGATTTTCAGATTGGTTCCTCATTTTAAAACGCTGGCCTAAATTTAACAGAAATGTTGAAATTTTTTGTTCAGCATTCATTGAACTCATTGAAATTGAAAGATTATTATTTCTCACAATCTCTGTACTTAAAATTTTCTGAAGGCAGTTCTGGAGAGGGTGAAAGGTTTGTGAGATTTCGTCGATTCTATTTTTTTCAATAACACAAATCTCAGAGTCATGCAGGGCGACCACACTTGATTCATATTTGTTATTTGCAAACCCATCAAGCCCCAATAACTCTCCGGACATATTAAAACCTAATATTTTTTCCTCTCCCTGGCTGTTGGTGATTGCGGTTTTTAAAAAACCCACCCGGACTGCATAGATTGAATTGAACTCATCACCTTGTCTATACAGATATTCTTTTTTTCTTACCTTTATCTTAGTTTTAACCAATACATCAAGCTGGGTCATATCAGCATCTGTTATCTCCATTGGAAAACATAGCTCTCTAACTGAGCAATCAGAGCATTTCTCCTTAATTTTTTGATCTTCAGCCATTAGTAAATAATTTTATATTGGATTTGATATAAATCAATAACTTTATTTTATATGTTTGGATAATAAAATATATACTTTTTAAATAAGAAATCCATTGATAAAAACAATTATAGAGAAAGAAATATTAAATAAATATGAGGTTAAAGGCCCGAGATATACCTCATATCCAACCATAAATAACTTTAATGATGTTCTTGGTAATGAAAATAAATCATTAACTAAGATGCTTAATTTCTTTGGCCATGTCAAAGCTCAAAAACCCATATCACTTTATGTTCACATCCCATTTTGTGACTCTCTATGCTATTACTGTGCTTGTAATAAAATAATTACTAAGAATAAAAGCCATGCGGACATATATTTAGATTACATTCAGAAAGAATGGGAGCTGTATAAAAATATCTTTCATAGTGAAATTGAAATAAACAGCTTGCATTTGGGAGGCGGTACTCCCACATTTTTAACAAATGAGCAATTAAGAAAATTAATATCAATATTCAATCCTCACTCAACTTCTCAAAAAATAGAGAGATCCATTGAAATTGACCCAAGGACTGTTAATAAAGAAAGGTTGCGACTAATAAGAGATTTAGGATTTAATCGTATAAGCTTTGGCGTACAAGATTTAGATATTTCTGTTCAAAGAGTGGTTAATAGAGAGCAAAGCTACGAAGAAATTTGTAGCTTGATATCAGCTGCAAAAAAAGAGAAGTTTCACTCTATTAATATAGATCTTATTTATGGCCTTCCACTACAAACAAAAAAATCTTTTTCTACTACCCTAAAAAAAATTATAGGATTAAAACCAGATAGAATTGCTCTCTATTCATACGCACATCTTCCTAAAATTTTTAAATCTCAACGAAGTATTGAGTCGGATGGCATACCATCATCCAATGAAAAAATTAGTATGCTAGAGAATGCTATTGATTATTTTAATGATGCCGGATATGAATATATTGGAATGGATCATTTTGCACTTCCTCATGATGAAATTTCAATGGCAAAAAAACAAGGCAGGTTGTTTAGAAATTTTCAAGGCTACACTTTACATAATGACAACATCGTTGGCCTGGGCGCATCGTCAATTAGTCAATATGATTCATATTACTATCAAAATGAAAAAAATATTAAGAGCTATTACAGTTCCATTGATAATAATAAAGTACCAATAACAAAATTATTCTCTCTCAACAAAGATGATCTTTTACGTCGTGAAGTAATAATGAAATTAATGTGCCAGGGTTTTATTGATTTTAAGGAACTAGAAAATATTTATAACATTTATTTTCATCAATACTTTAACTATGAACTAAAATTACTTGATGAATTTCAAAAAGATAAATTGGTAAAAGCCTCTAAAGATTCAATTACCATAACAAAAAAAGGTTGGTATTTTATTCGGTCAATTGCAATGGTTTTTGATTCATACCTAAGATCATCCCAAGATCTTAGCCGTTTCTCAAAAGTCTTCTAAGTATATGGAGGCATTATTTGGGTCTATAGTAATAAGCGGTTTATTGATGGGGTTTTTTGGAGGACCTCACTGTATTGCAATGTGTGGTGGAGTTTGTAACTTTTTTATTAATCAATCTAAATCCAAATTTTTTTTATTCCAGCTAGGTAGATTGTTAGGTTATGGGCTATTAGGTTTTGTTGCTGCACTTACTTTAAATAGCATTTATGAGTTTTTTCAATACTCCTTATATCTTCGTCCGATTAGAATTTTTTTTCATTTATCTATAATCATATGGGGAGGTTATTTAATAATCTATCTTCAACAACCTCCCGTGTTTAAAACATTCTCTGTAAATTCAAGTAGGCTTTTAAATACATTAAAGTTTCATAATATTAATCCTTTCATTTTAGGAATCCTTTGGTCATTAATGCCCTGCGCTCTTTTATACACAGCGCTTATTATGGCAACAATGGCCTCATCAGCAGCACAAGGATTTTTCATCATGATAGCTTTTGGAGTAGGTACATTATTTGCTCTCATTAGCCTCTCTTTTATTTGGATTATATTTAAAAATAAAGCTAAATCATATGAGGGGATTTGTATTCGTTTTGCTGGAATTATTTTAGTAACATGTTCAATTTGGGGCATGCTTATGACATTAAAACTGGATAAGAATTTGTTTTGCTAGCTCGATAGAGAAAAAATCTCAAAGCCAAAAATTCTCGTAGACATCACCTAGGTCATAAATATAACTTTTGTTTATTTATATTAAAATGTCTCCACACCGAGAATCTATACCAAAGCCTGCAATATAGACCCAATTACAATAATTGCTATAAACATCATAATCAAAAAGCTCAAACTCAAACCAAGCTGCCCAGCTCTCCAATCACAAAATAATTCATTTAAACTAAATTAAATCTTTAAGAATGCCAAAAGTTTATTGGCACTTTCATCTGCAACTACAGGTAAGTTCTTTTGATCTAGAAGCCCTATCTGAACCAAGACACTAGCTTGATCCCAATAAATATGTTCATGTGTTAACTTTTTATCTTTTATTCCTGCAATGACTACAACAGCCATTTTTACTTTTTTATTCGTGGGCTCGATATTAGGCAAACACCAATCGACTTTCTTTGTATGAGTGAAGCAGATAACCAACTCCTCTACAATTTGTTCCTTACCTATTGTCAGTGAAATTCTATTAAACTCAACATCAGGTGGAAAAAATTTTCCAACCAGATGATCCTTGTAAAAGGTTTTGACCCCCTCATAATCATCCCCACCCATCATATTAGGGATATTTAATAAATGTGGATCCTTTGTCATTGTTGCCATCGTAAGCTCTAGGTCTCCCCTCATTTCGGCATCCACATGTTTCTCAAGTAGATTTAGCATTCCTTCTTCAAAATCATTCATTTTGCTTACATTCCTTTTAAGTTTTTTTTAAATGATACTAATTCTGCATTTTAATACTTAAATTGAATTTGATAGCATTAAATAAAAGGATTTTTCTTTCTAAATGTTGCAACGCCTAATGCAACAGTTAATAGAATTAAAGAATTGAAAAAAATAGGAGTAATGACAAACATATAACCTAACTCGTTTATTGCCACACCGCCAATCACGGCCGTTATTGCAGTGGCGCCACCTGGTGGATGCATACATCTTCCGAAATACATTGCAATCATTGAAAATGGAATCGAAAGAGACGCTGCAAGCAATTCATTTGGAATAAATTGATAGCAACTAACCCCAACAATGGCAGAAAATGTATGGCCACCCACTAAATTCCATGGTCTAGAAACAGGGCTATCGGGTAGACCCAAAACAACCATTGCAGAAGCGCCAGTTGAAGCAATAATGATTGGTGTACCACTATTATTTAACAGTATTAAATCAGAGAAAAAGCCGGCAGCAATAACGGTTACAAAAGCTCCAACAGAGGCAATAATAAATTCATAATCTTTTCTAGTCATTTTTAGTTACATCCCATTAAGCAATGAAAATTAATAGCCTATAAAAATTTTCTTTTGCTTCTTACTACTTGGTGAGGTCTATTTAGATATGTAAATGGTGCACTCCAGATATGAACTAGCCTAGTAAAAGGAAAAACAAGAAAAACAGTCAAACCAAAAAACATATGAATCTTAAAAACTGTATCAACATTTGCAAGCAATTCTGGTTGAGGGTTAAATGTAACAATACTCTTTACCCAATCTGATAATAAAATCATAACACTTGGATCCCCATGATTGTAATGGCCGAAAGAGACGGGAATGGTAGAAAGTCCAATAATTAATGTAATTAACAACCAACTTAAAATAAATTTATCTGATTTACGGCTTGCCTTTGAAACTCTTTTATTTAACATCCTTCTAAACCAGAGAATCAAGGCCCCAAAAAGAGCGATTACTCCAAAGATTGATCCCGCCACTATTGCTACAATCTGATGGGTCATATCTGACACACCAAGTGCTAAAAATATACCGTGTGGGGTTAGAAGGCCGACTAAGTGACCGCCAAATATAGCTAATATTCCAACATGAAATAAATTACTTCCTAGTCTGAGGTATTTTTTTGAAAGCAACTGGCTTGAATCACTTTTCCAGCTATACTGATCTCTATCGAATCTAATAAGACTTCCTAGAAAAAAAATACTCAATGCTATATATGGGTATATACCAAATAAGAAATTTTCAATATTCATTAAGCTTCTCCTAATTTTATAAGTCTTGATCTCTTCTCAATAATAGAAACTAAGCCAGAGTAATGCTTTGATACTTTTTTAAGATTTTCTTCCAATACCTTTAATACTTTATTCGCATGGGATAGAAAGGCATTTGATTCATCACCCTCTAATGAATTTGCAAATTCTAAGAGAAGCGGAAGGTAATCAGGAAGTTCATTTGTTGTTTTAATGAAGCCATATTCTTCATAAAGCTGTTCAAGGTCTATTAGTGCTGGGCCACGATTTTTATCATCTCCAAATAAATGATGTGTCAAATATAGACTATGTTCAGCATTCATATCAAAAATTTTTACATACTCTCCCTGTAGCTCTATCAATGATTTATTTTCTATATTCTCTAAATAATCCATAATGATTTTTTTTTCATCTTTTTTTAATGATGTTGATTGATTAATATAGTTATAAAACTCAGGTACATTGTCCATAAAGTCTTTATTGGGGTAATCTAAAAATACCGATAAAAGCTTATAATCGTTCATATTTTTTACCTACCTTTTCCTTGCAATTGGAGCTGTTTTTTTAGGCTCAACTGTTTCTTTTCGACGTCTTGGAAATAAAGTTATTTTAGAGATCCCCTCGGAGCTATTATTTCCAAATGAAAACCCATCTTGCCCTTGGTTGCCATAAGGGTCATCTAAAACCTCTTCCTCATGGCCAGTTGGAATCACAAACCTATCCTCATAATTTGCAATCGCTAAATACCGATACATTTCCTTAACTTGTTCTTCAGACAAGCCTACAGATTTAATAATTTTTTTATTTGCCTCTTTTTCAACATTAATTGAGCGCATATAGGAACGCATTGCTAATAATTTTTTTAATGCTGTTGAGATAATACTAGTTTCGCCAGCAGTGAATAAGTTAGCTAAATATTCAACCGGAATACGAAGTGAATTAGCTTCTGGTAATACGCCATCAGGCCCTGTAGGTAATTTACCTTGATCGATTTTTGATTGAACTGGTGATAACGGTGGGATATACCAAACCATTGGTAGAGTTCTAAATTCAGGGTGCATTGGAAAGGCAATTTTCCAATCCATAGCCATCTTCCATATTGGTGACCTTTGAGCTGCATCAATCATATCATCGTTAATGCCCTCTTTACGAGCCGCACTAATTACCTCAGGGTCATTTGGGTCTAGAAAGATGTTACATTGAGCTTCATAAAGTTTTGATTCATCTTCTATGCTTGCTAATTCCTCAATGCGATCTGCATCATAAAGCATAATTCCATTGTAACGAATTCTACCGACACAAGACTCAGAACATATAGTAGGAAGGCCTGACTCAACCCTTGGATAGCACCCTGTACATTTCTCAGCCTTGCCGGATTCCCAGTTATAAAATACTTTTTTATATGGACATGAGGACACACACATCCTCCATCCTCTACATTTATCTTGATCAACCAAAACAATGCCGTCCTCTTCCCTCTTATATATTGACCCTGATGGACATGCCGCAATACATGATGCATTTAGACAATGATTACATATTCTAGGTAAATACAAGTGGAACGTATTTTCAAATTCCTTATATATTTCTTTTTGGGCAATTTCTAAATTTTTATCTTTAGATCTTTTGGAAAATTCTCCTGCTAAATCATCTTCCCAATTCGGTCCCCAGGTTATTTTGTCAATTGTTTCCCCTGTGATTTGTGATATTGGTCTTGCTGTTGGTGTAGCTTCTAAAAGAGGAGCATTTTGCAAATGTGTGTAGTTGTAGGTGAAGGGTTCATAGTAATCATCAATTTCTGGCATATCAGGATTTGCAAAAATATTTGCTAGCCTTTTTATCTTTCCGCCTGATTTAAGTTTTAATTTTTTATTTTTTAATTCCCAGCCTCCATTCCATTTCTCCTGATCCTCCCAATTTTTTGGAAATCCCGTACCTGGTTTTGATTCAACATTATTAAACCATGCATACTCTACTCCCTTACGATTTGTCCAGACATTCTTACATGTCACAGAGCATGTATGACAACCGATACACTTATCTAAATTAAAAACTAATGCAAATTGAGCCCGAACCTTCATTTTTTTATTCTCCTATTTTTTTCCAATACCTACTGGGTTTAGTTGTTTTTCTCGTTCTGATGTTAATGGTCGTTCGAGCCAATCTATATCTTCATCTGCTATTTTATGAATTACGACCACCTCATCACGCTGAGACCCAACTGTTCCATAATAATTAAATGAATATGAGAGTTGGGCGTACCCCCCTATCATATTTGTTGGTTTCATAGCTATTCTTGTTACTGAGTTAAGAATACCCCCCCTTTTTCCTGTCGTTTTTGAGCCAGGGACATTGATATTTTTTTCTTGTGCGTGATACATCATAGCCATTCCAGCTGGAATCCTCTGTGAGATAACTGCACGCGTAACGGTTGCTCCATTTGCATTAATAATTTCAATCCAATCGTTATCTTCTAAACCAATCTTTTGAGCATCTTTTTCTGATATCCAGGTATAAGGCCCTCCTCTAAACAATTGCAACATTCTAAGATTGTCTTGGTATGTTGAATGGATCCCCCATTTAGAATGTGGCGTAATCCAGCTACATACTAAATGTGGCTTTTCCTTTATTTTTTTTGGTATTTTTTCATGAGACTTCATGTCAATAGGCGGCCTATAAGTGCAATGCCCCTCTCCAAAGTCAAGCATCCATTCATGATCTTGATAGAATTGAGCGCGTCCCGTTAAAGTTCTAAAAGGTATATGTTCGTGAATGTTAGTATAGCCCGCGGTATACGAGACTTCTTCCGACTCAACACCTGACCAAGTTGGTGACGTAATAATCTTTCTTGGTTGCGCTTGAATATCATGAAAAGTAATCTTTTCATCCCGTCTACCCTTATAAAGGTTTTGATGGTCAATTCCTGTTTTTACAGTGAGGGCTTGCCATGCTTTATGTGCCACTTCACCATTTGTTTCAGGAGCCATTCGCAAAACAGAGTCGCACACATAAATATCTTTTTCAAGTGACGGCATGCCAAACGATACACCTGGCAATGTAACTGTTTGATTGTACTTTTTAAGCTCTTCATATTCTTTTTTTGTTTCCCAATTCAGGCCCTTAATATTATTTCCTTGTTGCATCATTAGTGGGCCTAACCCAATATATTTGTTATAAATGGAGCTATAGTCACGCTCTATCATTTTAATGATGGGCATTGTTTTTCCTGGAATTGGTTCACAATCGCCTTTTTTATAGTCCCTTACCTCACCAAATGGCTGTGCTAACTCAGAAGGGCTGTCATGTTGCATTGGTAAAGCAACAATATCCTTTTTAATTCCAAGGTGTTTTTTTCCAAGCTCACTGAATGTTTTAGCAATGTTTTTAAAAATCTGCCAATCTGATTTTGATTCCCAACCTGGGGAAACGGCTTCCGAAAGCGGGTGAATAAATGGATGCATATCGGTTGTATTTAGATCATTTTTCTCATACCAAGTTGCTGTTGGAAGGACGATATCAGAGTAAGCACCCGTTGAATTGAGTCTAAAGTTAATATCTACCATCAAATCTAGTTTGGCGATTGGTGCTTCCTTATGCCACTTAACTTCTTTAGTTGCCTTACCATCCCCACCCTCTTGTAAAACGCCATTTTGGGCACCTAATAAATGTTTTAAAAAATACTCATGCCCTTTAGCAGACGACCCAATTAAATTTGCTCGCCAAACATACAAATTTCTTGGCCAGTTCTCTGGCGCGTCCACATCTGCATATGCAACATCCAAGTCTCCTTTTTTAAGTTTTTTGGCAATAAAATTTCCAATATCATCATCAGAAACTCCTTTCTTTTTTGCCTCCTCAGCCAACTTAATAGGGTTTTTATTCCAATGTGGGGTTGACGGTAGCCACCCTAAACGCGTTGAAATAACGTTATAGTCAGCAATGGTATGATTTTTATACCTAGCTTTTGCGGCAGGTGAATGAAGGCTATCAGGGTTTATAGTGTCGTAACGCCACTGATCTGTATGAAAATACCAAAAAGAAGTTGAATTTTGGTGTCGAGGTGGCCGCTGCCAATCTAATGCAAAGGCAATCGGTGCCCAACCTGCTTGTGGCCTGAGTTTTTCTTGGCCGACATAATGCGCCCATCCTCCCCCACTTTGCCCTACACAACCACACATATGTAAAAGATTCATTACAGATCTATAGCTCAGATCATTGTGATACCAATGGTTGATTGCTGCGCCCATAATAACCATGGACTTACCCGATGTTTTAGCAGCATTATCGGCAAATTCACGGCCTGTTCTTTCTATATCAGCAGCTTTAACACCTGTGATTTTTTCTGCCCATGCAGGTGTGTATGCTACTGTGCTATCTGAATAAGATTGTGCAACGTTCTCACCCCCTAGACCGCGATCAATACCATAATTTGCAATCTGTAAATCAAAAACACTAGTTACATAAAGCTCCTCATTGTTTACATTTTTTACCTTTCTTATAGGGACATTTCTCCATAAAAGATCAGATTCATTAGGTGTGAAATGTGGGAAGCCAACGGAAACTACCTCATCCTGACTTCCAAGGCATGTTAGCTCTTGGTCAATCTCTTGACCGTCTGACTGATGCAGAAGATTCCATTTCCCCTCCTCACCCCAGCGAAAACCGATAGACCCATTTGGAACAACAAAGCTTTTAGATTTTTCATCATAGACAATTGTTTTCCACTCAGGGTTATTTTTTTCACCTAAATTTTTATTAAAATCTGATGCCCTAAGACATCGATCAGATACAAACCCTCCATCATGTTTTCTTAAAATTATCTGTATAGGCAAGTCTGTATTTTGTTTTGCATAGGATTGGAAATATGACTCTTGTTTGTCAATATAAAATTCTTTAAGAGCTACATGCCCCATTGCAAGAAAAGCTGCTGAATCAGTACCTTGCTTAATAGGCATCCAAAGATCAGCAAACTTCACATACTCAGCATAATCTGGAGACATTGACACCACTTTTGTTCCCTTGTATCTTACCTCACTCATAAAATGAGCATCGGGAGTTCTCGTCATTGGTAAATTAGCGCCTGTAATAATAAGATAGTTTGAGTTGTACCAATCTGCTGATTCAGGAACATCTGTTTGCTCTCCCCATGTTTGAGGGCTCGCGGCAGGTAAATCGCAGTACCAATCATAAAAAGAGCCACAAGCACCCCCGATAAGTGAAAGATATCTTGTTCCTGCTGCATATGAAATCATCGACATAGCAGGTATTGGGGAAAATCCATAGATCCGATCTGGCCCCCACTTCTTAATTGTATAAACATTAGCTGCTGCTGTTATTTCAGTTATTTCATCCCAAGAAGCTCTTACAAAACCACCAAGCCCTCTAACAGAGGTGTAAGATTGACGTTTTTTTTCATCTGACTGAATAATTTCCCATGCCTCTACTGGGTCATTACCTCTTTCTCTCTCGGTGCGATATAGCTCTAATAAGCGGCCCCGTATTAATGGATGCTTAATGCGATGTGGGCTGTATAGATACCATGAAAAACTCGCCCCTCTTTGGCAACCGCGTGGCTCATGATTTGGCAAATCATCCCTTGTTCTTGGGTAATCTGTTTGTTGCATTTCAAAAGCAACCAAACCTTTTTTAACAAATATTTTCCATGAGCAACCGCCTGTACAATTTACCCCATGCGTAGACCTAACCACTTTGTCATGTTGCCAACGATTTCGGTAGCCATCCTCCCAACCTCGATCTTCATTTGTCATTACTCCATGATTACCTGAGTAATTTTTTTTCATTGGGCTAAAAAATTTTAATCTATCTAGGAAGTGGCTCATTAATTATTCCTTATTTTAATATAGCGTTCAAAATTTAAAAATATATGTATCTATTTCGTTTTATGGGTTATGAAATTCCGCATTTTTTCTCAAATAAAACCACCAGTTAACTACAATGCAAATTGAGTAAAAAACTGCCAAAGCAATCATTGCATCCTCAGGCGTTGTTAGTTTGATTTGCTCACCTATTAGCTTAGGTATATAGAAAGCTCCATATGCCGCTATGGCAGAAGTCCATCCCAAAACTGGTCCTGTTTGTTCTTTATTAAAAACCATCGCTATCGTACGGAATGTTGAACCATTTCCAATACCGGTAGCCGCGAATAAAATTAAAAATAACGTCAAGAAAGGCATGAAGAATTCTTCTGGGTTTTCAGATGAGTATGCTAGCTTCATGTAATAAGCAACTCCAAGCGCACTTGCAATCATAATAAATGAACAGATCTGTGTGACTTTTGCTCCGCCTAATTTGTCGGCAAACCATCCTCCAATCGGTCGAATTAGCGCCCCAATAAATGGCCCCATCCATGCATACATAAGCGCGCTTGGGCCATTTAAATTAATTGTATTATGTGTAATCACACCATCAACCAGCAAGTGCTGATAGCCAAAAATAACTTTAATAGAGAGTGCGAAAGCTGCTGAAAAGCCAATAAAAGAACCAAAGGTCATAGTGTAAAGTACACTCATGACCCAAGTATGTTTATTTTTAAAAATCTCATATTGATGAACTAAACTCTTGTGTATGCTTCCTGGCATTGCTTTCAAGCCATAAACAGTCATTAGTACCACCATGATAATAACTATTTCTTTAGGTATTCCAAATCCTGAACCATTTGCACTTTCTGGCAAAAGTAACCATAATCCAAAAATTGCACTTATGAAGCCAACTGAGAGCATTAAACTTATTTTTACAATCGCCCCCAATGTGCTTCCAATATTTGGTGATACATGTTCAGCACGAATATTGTTCATGCCAAACCACCCAGCAAAAAACAAAGGGATAAGGAAAAAGAGCCAAACATAACCTGCATTTTGAATCCATGTCTCTGTCCCTTCTGGAATCTTTCCAATAAGAGTACCGCTCGTGTTTTGAAGAGTCATTGATTCGCCACCTAGAACCCCAAATAAACCAAAAGTCATGACTAACGGAACAAGGATTTGCATAGTAGTGACACCAAAATTACCCAATCCTGCATTTAAACCGAGTGCAAGGCCCTGCTGTTTCCTAGGGTAGAAAAAACTTATATTGGACATAGATGATGCAAAATTACCTCCTCCAAATCCTGAAAGAAGCGCTAAAAGCTGAAAGATCCAGAGTGGTGTATTTGGATCCTTTAAAGCCATACCAGTACCTAAGGCAGGTATCATTAACAAAGCTGTAGTAAAAGCAATAGTGTTTCTACCGCCACACAGCCTTACAAAGAAACTACTTGGTATCCTTAAGGTTGCCCCTGTTAAGCCTGCAATTGCCATTAAGGTAAATAACTCGGATTTTTCAAACGGAAATCCTAGATTAAGCATTTGCACAGTTATGATGCCCCAGTACAGCCAGATTGCAAAACCACACAATAAACTGGGTATAGAAATCCAAAGATTCCTATTCGCAATTTTTTTACCTTTTGAGTTCCAAAATTTCCTATCCTCTACTTCCCATTTTTTAATATCAGTCTTCAATGCTTACTCCCGTTTGAAATGTGATTTATCATGTATTAACTGTGTGCTTTTTTTGTTTGTAAAGGTTGTGATGAGCGATTTTTAAAGGTCTAATTTCAGACCAATACATCCAAATAAGAGACACCCAAGTTATTCCACAAAGCAATATAAAAATAGACGATCTAATTCCGGTTAAATCTATTAAAATGCCAAACATAATAGGTAACAAAAATCCGCCCATGCCACCCATAAGTCCTACAATCCCTGAAACTGCACCTATATTTTGTGAATAATCATCTGATATATATTTAAAAACTGATGCCTTCCCAATCGCAAAAGCAACACCTACTATAAAAATTAAAATAGTAAAGAAAGTAGCGTTTAAATTAATTTTGAAAGTTATCGGTCCATCTATACCAAAAATAGTTAATTCGGTATGAGGGTATGACATAATAAAAAAACAAATCATTGATACCCATAACACCCACCAAGTTACAATATGAGCACCAAATTTATCTGAAAAATACCCCCCTAAGGCTCTCAAAAGTCCGCCAGGCAATGAAAAACATGCTGCTAATAAAGCAGCTGTTGTGATATCAAATGAATACTCCGTGATGTAATATTTTGTCATCCATGATGCAAGTGCGACATAACCTCCAAAGACAATAGAATAGAACTGGCAAAGCTTCCAAATATTAGGGTCTTTTAAAATTAGCATTTCCTGTTTAAAATTAAATTTTTTTCTTGCCCTATGTTCATCCTTGTCCCAGGTATAAAACCAAAAGATAATAACTGTAAAGGTCATAATAACGGCGTAGACTTTTGGAACCATAGCCCATCCATATGCAACTAAAATACTTGGTGCAATTAGCTTTGTAAGCGCTGCGCCAACATTGCCAGCCCCAAAAATACCCATCGCAGTTCCTTGTCTATGCCTTGGGAACCATTTTGCACAATAAGCGATTCCGACTGTAAAAGATGCACCAGTAAGCCCAACGAATAAACCTATAGCAAGATATTGCCAATATGTGGTTGCATAACTGATGAACCATATAGGCATTATTGTTGATAACATTAGGAAGAAAAATACTTTCCTTCCACCATAGTAATCAGTCAGGATACCTATTGGGAATCGAAAAAGTGAGCCTGTTAAAATTGGCATTGCTACCAAAAGACCGAACTGCGTTTCATTCAATCCAAGTTCGTCTTTAATTGGTATTCCAATGACTGCAAAAATCATCCAAACCATAAAACAAACTGTAAATGAAAACGTACTTGAACCTAAAATCCAATTTGGTTTGTTAACTTCACTTACCATAAGGCTCCTTTTTTTACTCAACGCTTTATTAAATACTAAACCCTAAAAAAAAAAATTGATGTGAATCAAATTTGGTTAAATTAGAAGTCATAAGATAAGCTTAATTCAGCAAACCTCGGCCTTCCTGGAAAGAACCTATAGTCTCCATATGCATAATCTGCCCTATCTGCATATGCGGTATTCGCTATATTTTCAATTTGAAAATTTAAAGCAAGACTATCCTGAATGTTTGAAGAAATACGAAGGTTGAAAAGGTCGTGTCCATCATACTCATGCTCATTACTGGTATCAAGATAGTACTCCCCGACATGATTCCATTCCAATTCAACTCGGTTATTAGTATTTATATCCCAGCCTAAAATTGCATTTGCGAGATTTCTAGGTGCACTGTCAATGTCATCGCCAGAGCTTATGTCGCTAGCATTGTTATTAAATCGATATTTATGAATTGCGTAACTATATTGTGCTGTTAAATCAATGTTATCTGTTAAGAAGGCACTTGTACTTAACTCAACACCCTTATGATCGGTTTTACCATTGACAACGTTATACCCATCGCTATCTCGCATAAAGAAATTATCCTTTCTCATCCAAAAGGCAAGTATTTCAAAACTAATATTTTTACTGGCATGCCTTACACCTAACTCAGCACTTTTAATTTCCTGAGAATCTATTTCTCCGACTGTCTGATGTCGTTGTAAACGATACAGCTCTGTTGTTTGTGGTGCGCTGTATCCTTTTTTGAAGTTAGCAAAGATGCTTTGAGTGTCGTTAAGTGCATAAGTCAAACCTACCTTTGGTAGGAGGTCGAAAAATTGATCAGCTCTATCACTAGGTCTATAATATAGGCACTCCGTACCGGCGCCTGCAAAACAATCCGAGCCATCTGCCATCCCAGTCCCGCTGGCAACTTTATTATCATATTCATACCTCACATATTCAGCCCTCAAGCCAGTTGTTATTGAAAGCTTTTCAGAGATGACCCATTCAACTCGCGCATATGGGGCGATAACTGTAGCGACAACATCGTAATCATAATGAATGCCTTGCTGTCTATTTTTACCAAAATATGTGTAACTTGCCTTCTCTTGCGTCTCTTTTAAATAGCCTGATGTATACTCTAAATCACTGCCAAGTATGAGTTGATGATCACCAAATGAAGCATAGTAGGATAGCAATAATCCCGCAGAACTATGCCCATTTTCTTCTATAGAGTCTGCAGGCAAATAGTGTTGACGAAACTCCATGTCATTTGTTCTGAAATGCGGCGTAATGCTTATAAAATCATCATTCTCAAAAATATATTGATATTCACTTAAAAAACGAAAAGCCGTCCAGTCTCTGTATGCATCAGGATCGTCATTGATTTTCATTTGAGCTCTTTCTTTATAATAATTCTTATCTGAGCTGACCTTGAATCCTGCTGTTTCTTGATTTAAATTATAGACAGTAAATACATTCTTTATACTTTCCTCAAATGAAGGAAAAAAATCATGACGGAAAGTCAGTTTTTGCTCCCCGTAATTAGATTGGGTTCTCCAGCCATTGTCCCTTACTCCATCGATACTTAATCTATAACCATGGTCATCAAAACTATTACTGCTTGAAAAATGTCCTTTATAGACCTGCTCCGTAGTTCCCCCTGCTATTAAATTATTCTCAAGTGTTCCTGAGGGTGCCTCAGTAATAACGTTTACTAGGCCATGAACTGCATTAGATCCGTATAATGAACTACCAGGGCCTCTAATAACCTCAATGCTTCTAGCACCTCCCATATGTGCCTCAGCTAATCCATTATTATTACAAAATCCAGTAGCTCTAAAAGGTACGCCATCGCCCATGAATAAAAAGGCACCGCAAGCACCAGGGCCTGTTAACACAGGAGATCTAATTGCAGGAAGTGATTCCTGCCCATTACCTTTTTGAACATTTACCCCAGGAATTCTTTTAATCAATTGCTGTATGTGCTCGGGTCGATAAATGTCTATTTCCACTTCATCAATAAGCCCAATATTCCCAGACTCATCTAGAACATTTTTTTCAATTTTTGTGGCCGTAATTGAAATGTCTTCCAATTGCGTTGCAGTCGATTCAGCAAAAATTAAATTTGGAATAATTGAAAGTAAAACTATATTTATAAAATTTATATTTTTCATAAACCAACCAAGCCTTCTCTTTTAATAAAAAAAAATCATAGTTAAAATTAAAGGTTAAAAAATTGATTTAGATTAAATAAATAGGATTTATAGTAAATAAACTTAAGGGTAATTAATAAAAATCATGAGAAAAAATTAAATATTTTTTAGAATTTATAGATAAGTGTTAGCCAAATTTTCTCAATATCCCTTTTTCTTGCAGTTGAGTATGTATCTCCCTCAGAAAAATTCGCATATTCTAAAGATACTTTTGTATCTTTTTTGATTGGGTAATAAATGCCAATATCAAACTCATGGCCATAGTTATCTGCTTGGGAACCACTGTCTGTAGTAAAATTTCTATCAGAATCTATTAAATGAAATTCTGACTTTATAGTAGCGCCTAGAATTTTTGCTTTAGCAATTATCATATTATCTATGATGCCTTGGTTGGGGGTTGTTAAAAAAACATCCGCCCAACCCTGAAACAAGTGATTAGTCCCAAGGTTTGTTTGGAAAGCTTTACCATTAGCATTACCAGATAGTTTCTCTTGATCAAATCTCAAAGACCATGACTCCTGACCAACTCCAAAACCAACTCGATAATAGTAATTATCTATCAATGAAGATCCATCTTTGTAGCTACTTTGATCTGCATATTCAAGTGTATATAGAAGATCCCATTCTTCAGAAGCGGGCCTAAGTCCATTTAATCTTGCGCCAAATGTTTTATCAGATTTTATTTTTTGAGATTCATCATCCCAATCCACAAAGTATCCATAGCCTACCAGTGATCCTGACTTTGAAATTTTATATTTAAGATTAGCTAATTCGATTCTTGTATTCTGATTTTTCGTAGTTACTTGCCTAATATTCTCAACGTGGCTTAAAAACAATTCAATACCATCGTAAGGATATATTTTGGTTGTGATGCCGTCCATTACTTGAATGTTTTGACGAAAACGTACATCTCCCACAAACCTCCAATTATCTAAAAATATAGCTTGCCGACCCACCTTTGCGTTATGTTTATTCTGATGGGTATAAGAAATAAAAGCTTGATTTATATTGTAGCCCTCTGGATCAACTACCACTGGGTAATTTACTTTTGATAGATTTGAAACTCCATTTTTTTTATCATTATAGTCATCGATTAATGGGCTTACACCTATAAACTGGAGGGCAAAACTTATACCATCTATTGGCTTAGTTTCCCAACCAAGGAGCGTTTGAACTGTAAGTGCGTTAGCATTTTTAGATTTACCATCCTGGTCCACAAACTCATATCGAGACTTTAGTGATGATAAAGATTTTCCCTGTAAAATTGCCTCTTTAATATTAATTGGCTCACTTTCTGCTGCTTCTAAATCCAAAAAAACAATTCCAATGAGAAGAGTTAAAAGTAAATTAAAAATAAAATTTACATATTTTTTTTTCTTGATCGCCTCAAATTTCATAACTTAATCATTTCAAATCTGTAAAATAAATATTTAAAAATTCTTTTAACCAACCGAAAAAACAAAAAAACCAAAGTAATGCTGATATTAATAATAAGACTTGGCTGTATTGGAAGTTTATAGTGAAACCAACAATCAATCTAAGTACAGCAGCAACTTGGATCAGTAAAAATAATTTCCATATAAATGAGTTTGCACTGACCTGCCTACCTGAATGCCCAAGTGATACTCTCGTTATCATAGCAAAAAGCATTGATGTAAAAAAACCCATAGTGATACAATGCAAAGGACCGCTTGATAGTAAATAATATCCATTCTGGTTAAGAACGCTTTGTATGGTAAATAAGATAAAAGAAATTGTGACCCAGAAATAGGCTATATGAAGCATAAATAAAATACGTTTAGAAAAGACTTCCTTATCTATCCACTTCCATGATAACCATAGAGTAATAATTGCAATATTAATATCTACAAGCCATAAATATGATATTTGGTGATTCAGTTCTAATATTCCATGAAAAAAGATCAGCACTAGGGTTGCAATTAATAATTTATTAGGTCGATAAATCTCATATTCGCTAATAACAACACTTGTAAAAAAGGGAATCAATCGGTGACATATAGATATGAATAATGGAAAAAGAAACCACCACATCCCTCCAACTTTTGCTAAATTAATTATTTGTACATTGTTATAAAAAATTCCATATGCACCAATAGAAAGAAAAATAACACCAATAACTAAAAAAAATATTGTTAACAGCGAATGAAAATTATTATTTTTATGGGCATGCCTAAAAACATTTATTAGAGTCGCAATTGAAAAGAACCACCCCAGTGCAAACAAAACCGTACCAAAAGGAAACAAATTCTTGTTATAGAATATTCCTATATTTATTAAAAAAAGCCCAATTATCAATAAAAAAACACCAGGTAAGATAGGTTTAAGCTTTATTGGTTCTGACCCCATCCAAACAGGATAAGCGGTCATTAAAAAACCAAAAATAAATAATGGGAAAAAGGAAAATACCATCAGATAAATATGTGCCCAATGACTTACAACTCCTGATGCTGTTACTATCGGCGAGCCCGTAAATCTTGCAAAAATATCATAACCCCACCAAAGAATTATTAAAATGCCTTGGATTGCACCAACACCAAACATTAGCTGATAGGGTTTGCCGTTATTAATAATTTGAGTAATCATAATTGTAAAAATTACTAAAAAATAAAAAAATCTTGTTGATTTGAGCTAACCAAGATAAATAATTACTCTTTCATCAAAAGCTTAGTAAATGTTTTTTGGATAAACGGAAGTTGTCCTAATTTAATAAAAATCTTTCTTATTTTTTTTGCAGATGAATCTTCTTTAGTAAAGATAGCTATAATAAGTTTTGTAAATAAATATAGGGGTTTTGTTGCTGCTTTATGCCTCCTATTATATTTCTTTAATAGAGAAATACTGCCAATATCCTCTTTTGTTTGTGAAGCTTCATCTATAAGCCCAGTCAATGTCTTAATTCCTTTTAAAACAAAATTATATCCATGAGCCGTAACAGGATGCATGCCAACAGCTGCATCTCCAATAAGTACGTATCTATCAGCTACAAATTTTTTTGGATATACAGAAACAAGTGGATAGGAATAACATGGGCTTGTTAATACCATGTCACCAAAAAACCTTTTAAACTTCTGAGTAATATTCTGGTTAAAGGATTCCTCATCTAGGGATAAAAGATTATTAATTTCTTGTTTTGTCATAGTAACAATGACAGAGGACTCATACTGCCTATCATCAAATTTTTTCCTCATAGGCAATAGTGCCAAGGTATATCCATAGGTAAACCACTCCCATGCCGTACGATCATGTGTTTTTGAATGTTTCATAGAACAAACTAGCATGTCTCGACCAAAATCAAACATGTCAGAAGGTATGCCAAGTAAAGTACGGATTTTTGAGAAACGGCTATCAGAGCTTATTACGAGTTTCGCATTAATAGTATTTCCGGACCTCAGCTTTACTTCAGAAAAACTATCAAAATTTTGTACATCTATTACTTCATCACTAAAAGAAAATTCTATATCTTTGTTTTTTCTCCTCGAGTCAATTAAAGCTTCATAAGATGCCTTCCGAATAATATAATTTGATACCAAAAACCCTATCTCACCGCCTTTATCAATAAGATCACCTATTAATATGGATTCAGTTATGTCGTCATCAAGTACTTTTGCTTTTTTAATATATGAAATAAATTTTTCTGGTATCTTCTGCCAAATACCTAGTTTTTCCATAAATATTTGTGATTGATGCGTTAAAGCAATTTCCCTTCCATCATAAGATGGACTTACAATTTCTTGCTTATTTTTTGGGTCAATAATGTTTATTATAAAACCCATTCCACTAAGTGCTTTTGCCATTGCAAGACCTGCAGGGCCTGCTCCCACAATTACAACACATTTTTCTTTTTGGCTTTTTATATTCATGAATCTACAAAATATAATTCAATACCATTGCCAACAGGATCTTTAAAAAAAATTTGTTTTTTTCCAATTTCAGGTACTACTCGAATATAAAAATCAATTTCATTTTTCTTTAGTACGGATGCATACCTATCAAATTCTCGTGCATGAAATGCAGCGTGATCAAAAGTAGAATTTACATGATGTTTCTTCTTATCCCCTTCTTTAGTCTCTGCAAGATGAAGAACATCTTTATCATTTATGTACAACCAAAATCCATCGCTTTTGTATGCCGGCCTATGACCAACCTTTAATCCTACAATATTTGTATAAAAATCTTTTAATTTATACATCGTTTTTGTATCAGAACGGATATTGTAATGATAAAGACCTTCGAGCATATTGTTCCACCTTTAAAAAACTCATATTTTGTAATTATAGTATAAGGTTTTTAAATGAGCATACTTGTCCTATATCAATTTTACTGCTTATTTTGTAATTGATTTAAATCAAAAAAAAACTTAATGAAATGATTATTATATTAAAAATATTTTAAAAGGAAATTATCAAAATGAATGAAGATTTAGCAACAATATATGTTGGATATGATCCTCGGGAAGATGAGCCGTTTGAAGTATTGAAATACACAGCAAAAAAATATGCTTCGCAATCAATAAATGTATTTCCAATTAAACAAGATATATTAAGACGCATTGGTTTATATAGAAGAGCTTGGCAATTAGGTAGCTCAACATTACCAAAACCATTAAATGAAAGTGATATCCAACATAGGGATCAAAGTGATGGTAAACCATTCGCTACAGATTTTTCATTTTCAAGGTTTCTAACACCTTTTCTTAATAGATTAGAGGGTTGGGCGCTTTTTATGGATTGTGATATGTTTTTTAGAAGTGATCCTATTGAAATCTTTCAAAAATATAACGATGAAAAATTTGCTTTATATTGCGTAAAACATAACCATACCCAAGCCTCTCAGGAAAAAACTAAAATGTATGGTAACGAACAATATAATTATGATAAAAAAAATTGGTCCTCTGTAATGTTATTTAACTGTAGTCATGAGGCACACAAAAATCTAACCGTAGATGATGTTAGCACGAAGCCAGGTCGGTGGTTACATACATTTGAATGGATTGAGAATTACGCTCATAAAAATAATTTATTACTTGAAGATCTAATAGGAAGCCTTCCTGAGGAGTGGAATTGGTTAGATGGGCATTCGTCAAGCAAAATTCATGCAAAAAATGTTCACTTTACTAGGGGTGGTCCATGGTTTAGAGGTAAAGTATGGGAACCGTTAGACAAACAGACAGAAATTTATTCTAAGGAATGGGAATCTATTCGTGATGAATATTTAGCAAAAAATAGTTCTTAGTAATTAAATTTTATGCAAAATATCTCATTGATTACATTAATAAATTTATATAAATATATGATTTAAAACAGGAAAAAAGTAAATGGCGGAAGAGGTGAGATTCGAACTCACGGTGGGCGCGAACCCACGTCGGTTTTCAAGACCGGTGCATTAAACCGCTCTGCCACTCTTCCGAAGTCGGAATTTTATCATAACGTTACTAGATTAAACAAAACTTATTCGACAAATATTTCATCATGAAAACCAAACAGCTTCATATTTTCAATGCGCATTGGGTATAAAATTCCAAGGAGATGATCACACTCATGTTGAACCACCCTCGCATGAAACCCCTCTACATCCCTATCAATCTTATTGCCGTATTGATCAAAACCCTTATAGTTAATTGCCTTATACCTCGGTACCACACCCCGCATCCCAGGCAGTGATAAACAACCTTCCCAGTCATCTTCTTTATCTTCAGTTAGGGGTTTGATGATGGGGTTAATAAGCACAGTAAATGGAACCTCTTCGGCCTCTGGGTATCGCTCATTTTTTTCAATACCAAATATAACTAACTGAATACTTTCTCCAATTTGCGGTGCTGCAAGTCCAGCTCCCTCTGCAGCTATCATGGTATCCATCATATCCTTAATTAATTCATGCAGCTCAGGGGTATCAAGTTCCCTTACCTGCTCAGCCTCTTTAAGCAAAATAGGATTACCCATCTTTAATATTTCTCTAACTGCCATAAGCCTCAATCACAACCTTTAAGTATTCACTAACATTGAGCGCCATCAACTCAGATTTTTTATTAATCTCCTCATGTGTAATGCCATCTTTACTGCTCCCTCTGCCAGCTGCAAAATTTGCAACGGGACATATTGCAGCGTATGACAACCCTAACTCCTTTGCTAAAGCTGTTTCAGGCATCCCTGTCATCCCCACTATAGTTGCTCCATCTTTTTCATACCTATCTATTTCTGCGGCCGTTTCTAATCTTGGGCCTTGCACAGCAGCATAAATACCCTCTTTAATAAAATTAATACCTTCTAATGAGGTATTTTCACAGAGTAAATTTCTTAATTTTGAGCTGTAGGGATTTGTGAAATCAATATGCGATACAGGATTATTTATGCCATCAAAAAACGTGTGCTCTCGTCCATAGGTGTAATCAACAATCTGATGAGGTAACACAATACATCCCGGTCTTAGTTCTTCTAAAATTGAGCCTACAGCTGCAACAGCCAAAATAGCCCTTACACCTAACGCCCTAAGTGAGAAAATATTTGCCCTATAATTAATCAAGTGTGGTGGTATGGTATGTCCTTCACCATGCCTAGCTAAGAAGGCAACCTCATGGTTACCAAGCTTCCCTATAATTATTTTATCAGATGGTTTTCCATAAGGCGTATCAACCATCTCCTCCCTGACTATAGTGAGCCCATCTATTTTTCTTAAGCCTGTCCCGCCTATTACCCCAATCATTTTGCGCCCTATTCTAAATCATTAAACTGCCAGTCTATGGCATACTTAATTTATGAGTCAATATCTTACCCTTGAAAAAGCTAAAAAAACAAAAAAACACTATGAAAATTTTCCTGTGGCGACTCTTTTATTCCCCAAAGCACATCGTGATGCTGCCACCCTGCTCTATTCATTTGCAAGAAATGGAGACGATATTGCAGATGAAGGTAAACTTACTAAAATACAAAGGCATAAATTGCTAAAAGAAATTGAAATAAATATTAAAGCAATAAAGAATAAAAAAAAAATTGATGATCCTTTTTTTAAAGATATAGAAAAGATTGTAAATAAATACTCTATCGATCCAAAGCTGTTTGAAAGGCTTATTTCAGCATTTAAACAGGATATTAATAATAAAACTTACATAGATTTTAATGACCTAATTAACTATTGTAATAAAGCGGCCTGCCCTGCTGGGGAGATGATACTCAAGCTGTTTAATGAAGACCAAAAGAGGAATATTGGCTACGCAAATAACTTATGCCGGGCACTTGCTTTAATTGGAATAAGCCAAGACATCCATGAGGATTTTTTAAAAGGTAGGATATATATCCCCACAAAAGAAATGTTTAAGTTTAAATTAACAAAGTCTGATATTGAAACCCAAACATTCAATCAAAATTGGAAGATGTTTAAAACACCGTGGCTAAAAAGAATAGAGTTGCTGCTAAAAAAAGGCAGCCCTTTAAGTAAAAACCTTAATGGGCGACTCAAGCTCCAAATAAAAATTTTGATTGCAGGAGCTGATTTATTAATTAGTAGGCTGAGGCGAGAAGATTGTGATTGGTTTATCGACCCCCCAAAAATTTCAAAATTAGATTGGTTAATTTTATTTAGTCAATCTATCATAAAAAAATGACGCCCCAAGAGTATTGCCAGCAAAAAACAAAAGAAAGTCACTCAAACTTCTTAACTGCTTTTATTTTTTTAAAAAAAGAAAAGCGCGAGGCTTTAACTGCTTTGTATGCTTTTTGTAGGGAGGTTGATGATATTGCCGATGAGTGCCTTGATCATGAGGTTGCGAGCAGTAAATTGAATTGGTGGAGAGAGGAAATTGAAAGGCTATTTAAGGGCGCCCCTCAGCATCCAGTCAGCAAGGCGTTGCATCCATTTATATCGCTCTTTGAATTATCAAAGGCACATTTTGATGAAATCATTGACGGGATGGAGATGGATGTAAAACTTAATCGCTATGAAAGCTTTAAACAGCTGCAGCTCTATTGCTATAGGGTGGCTTCATGCGTTGGCATTCTCTCCGCACACATTTTCGGGTTCAAAAATAAAAACACCCTCAAATTTGCTCATAATTTAGGGATTGCATTGCAACTAACCAATATCATTAGAGATTTAGGAGAGGATGCCAGAAGGGGAAGGATTTATATACCATTAGATGAATTAGCGAAGTTAGGCATATCAGAGGAGGAAATTATTTCATTAAAGAATGGAGAGAAAATTAAAGCTTTAGTTAAAAGCCAGGTAGAAAGAGCTAAACAATTTTATGGCTTAGCAATTGAGTCCCTTCCTAGTGAGGATAAAAAGTCTCAAAAAATAGGCCTTGTGATGGGGAATATTTATTATGTGCTTCTAAACAAGATTGAAAAAGATGACCCAGAAAAAATTCTCAACCAAAAAACTACCCTACCCTGGTTTAGAAAGTTAATAATTTCAATTCTAACAATGCTTGATTTTTCATGGATTAACAAAGCCTAGGTAATAGAATATTTTATATATCCTTCAATAATTTAATAGCTTGGTAAAGATTATCAACTGGGAATATCTCAATACCAGTAATTTTTTGTTTAGCTTGATTTGCTTTTGGAATAATTGCCTTAGTAAAGCCTAATTTTGCAGCCTCTTTTAGTCTCTCTTGGCCTCTTTGAACAGGCCTCACTTCTCCCGCTAAACCAATTTCACCAAAAATAACTGTTTTTTGATCCAGCGGGTGGTTAGTAAATGATGAAACAATGGCACATAAAATAGCTAAATCAACGCCAGGTTCTGTAATTTTTACCCCCCCAACTGCATTTACAAAGACATCTTGATCGAAACAGGCAATACCAGCATGACGATTAAGTGACGCAAGTAACATGGCTAATCTATTTTGATCTAAACCGACAGACAGCCTTTTGGGTGAGTGTCCATGAGCATTATCAACAAGCGCCTGTATTTCTATGAGCATCGGTCTTGATCCCTCTTGAATGCATGTGATACAAGAACCATTCACCTCCTTATGGTGATGTGAAAGAAAAAGGGCTGATGGGTTAGTTACCTCTTTTAACCCCTTCTCTGTCATCGCAAATACTCCTAATTCATTGACTGCTCCAAAGCGGTTCTTAAATGCCCTAATCATTCTGAAGCTAGAGCTCGGATCACCCTCAAAGTATAAAACTGTATCTACGATATGTTCTAATACCCTAGGTCCAGCCAGAGTGCCCTCCTTTGTAACATGGCCAACAAGAAGCATTGTGATGTCAAATTGTTTAGCTATTCTGGTTAACTGAGCCGAGCATTCTCGGACTTGAGTAACAGACCCAGGTGCCGAAGTCATTTCTTCAGAATAAATTGTTTGAATAGAGTCAATAACAACAACATTTGGCTTACTTTTTTGAATAACGCTTACAATTTTCTCAAGATTAATTTCAGACAATATTGAAATATCAGAGACCTCCAATTCAAGTCTTTTTGCTCTCATGGCAATCTGCTCTTTAGACTCCTCTCCGCTAACATAAATTACATTGCAATTATCTTTTGGGTCTTGAGTAATTTTAGACAATGCTTGTATTAAGATTGTGGATTTACCTATACCAGGATCACCCCCAATCAAAATAACGCCTCCCGGAACAAAGCCCCCACCCAAAACACGATCAAACTCCGAGATATTGGTTTTTCTTTTAGGTATGGCTAATGCTTTTACATCATCAAGCTTTGTGAGCTCATTAGTCTTAGATAATGCAGCAAATCTTGATGGGTTTTTTGACTGAATAATTGTTTCATCCAGAGAATTCCAAATAAAACAATGCGGACACTGGCCCTGCCATTTTGATGAGGTACCGCCACACTCCCGACATTGGTAAGCCGTTTTAGTTTTAGCCATCTAAGTACTCCATAGGAACTCTAGATGAGGCTGATATATTACATAACAATTCGTATCCGACAGTGCCTGAATTCTTTGCAACCTCATCCACAGAAATATGATTTCCCCACATTTCTACTTTTGAGCCTATTTTTGCATCCGCAATATTTGATATATCAACATATAGCATATCCATAGAAACCCTTCCAACAGTCGTTGTATTTTTGTGATGAACAAAGACTGGGGTTCCTGTTTTGGCATGCCTCGGGTAACCATCGCCATATCCACATGCAACTATTCCAATACGCATATCTTTCTTAGCGATATAATTATTTCCATAACCAACGGCCTGTCCTTTTTTTATATTCTGAATGGCAATAATTTTACTTATTAACGACATCACAGGCTTCACGTCCATTTTTTTTGCTGAAATATCTTCAAAAGGAGATGCTCCATATAGCATAATGCCTGGCCTAACCCAATCTAGCCTTGCTTCAGGAAATTTATAGAGAGCTGCCGAATTAGCAACTGAGCTACTGAAATTATAATTATTCGTAATCCGATTAAAGCAGGCTAACTGCTTTGCTATCCCCTCTTTTTCATCGGCTGTTGCAAAATGGGTCATTAAAGTTATGCCCGATACATTAGGGTTAACATTTAAATTTTCGATTAAATAATCAATTTGATCAGGAGGAAAACCCAACCTGTTCATTCCCGTATTTATTTTTAAATGTACGTTAATTGGATTTTTTAGTGTCGCATCATTTAGGTATTCAATCTGCTGCTCGTTATGCACGACCAAGTTAAGCTCTAATTTTTCAGCCTCATAAATATCTTCAGCTGTAAACAAGCCCTCGAGTAGTAATATTGTATTTTTAAAGCCCGCCCCTCTAATTTTAATTGCCTCCTCAATGGTTAGAATTGCTATGCCATCTGCACTTTTAATTGCTTTCACAGACTGAACCAAACCATGCCCATAGGCATTGGCTTTAAGAACAGCCATTACTTTGCTATTTTTTGCAATTTTTTTTACTAACTGAAGATTGAAAGTTAGTGCGCTTAAATTGATATAAGCCTTTAACGGACGCATGATTTATGTATTTGAATCGTATCCTGGGTTAGCATAATTTTCAAAGCGGGTATATTGCCCAAGAAAAGTTAATTTCACAGTACCAGTCGGACCATTTCTTTGTTTTGATAAAAGTATTTCAGCGACCCCTTTTTCAGCTGTTTCAGGGTTATAAACCTCATCCCGATAAATAAACATGATTACATCAGCATCTTGCTCAATAGCCCCAGACTCCCTTAAATCAGACATCATAGGTCTTTTATCAGGTCTTGATTCTACACTTCGGTTGAGTTGTGATAGAGCTACAACAGGAACATTTAACTCCTTTGCTAAAGCTTTGAGTGATCTTGAGATCTCGGAAACTTCTGTTGCTCTATTTTCTCCAGACTGTTCATTTGCAGATGACATGAGTTGGATATAGTCAATCACAATAAGGCCCAATTTTCCTTGTTGCCTATGAAGCCTTCTTGCCCTTGCACGAACTTCATATGAATTTAAAGCAGAACCCTCATCAATAAAAATCGGGGCCTCGTTTAATACACCTAAAGCATTAGTTAGCTTAGGCCAGTCCTCATCCTCTAATTGCCCAATTCTCATCTTATGCTGATCTAACTTACCTACCGAACCCAATAAACGCATTGTTAATTGAGCTGCGCCCATTTCCATTGAAAAAATAGCTACAGGTAAACCCGCTTCCATTCCTACATGTTCAGCAATATTCAGGGCAAGTGATGTTTTTCCCATAGACGGCCTACCTGCGATGATAATCAAATCTCCTGGCTGAAGACCAGCTGTCTTCTGATCTAAATCAGCATATCCCGAAGGGACCCCAGTTACCCCATTAGGATCATCGAGCTGATATAAGTCGTCAATTCTTTGCGCAGCTTTAGGTAGTAATTCCTTTATGTCGATAAACCCTAATTTTTCAGAGGTGCCAGCATCGGCAATTTGAAATATCTTTGATTCAGATTCATCAAGTAATTGTTGCGCATCTTTTCCTTGTGGGGAAAAAGCGCTTTCTACAATATCTGAACCAACTTCAACAAGGTTTCTCATGATCGATCTTTCACGAACAATTTTTGCATAGCCTGAAATATTTGATGCCGTAGGAGTATTTTCAGCAATAAGCCCCAGGTAAGCTACGCCGCCAACCTTAGTTAACTCTGAATTCTGCTCTAATGATTCTCCAACTGTAACAATATCAGCAGGTTGGTTTTTATCGATTAGCTTACTAATATGGGAGAAGATAATTTGATGATCATTTCGATAAAAATCTGTGGATGAAACTTGGCCGGCAATTCTATCAATCGCCTTGTTATCAATCAAAAGCCCACCCAATATAGATTGTTCCGCCTCAATAGAATGAGGTGGTACTTTTAGCGCGGATATTTGTTTGTCGTCCATAATTTCATTATAACGAATAAAAAAAAGGCTGCCTCATTGACAGCCTAAAAAATTAAATTTATTTTTAAAGATTACTCTTCACCTTCAATTATGACTTTAATTAATGCTGTTGAGTCATGCTGAAGATCAATGGTAATTTCAAATTCGCCAGTTGATTTAAGAGGCCCCTCAGGTAATCTTATTTCAGATTTTGCCACTTCATGCCCTTCTTTTAGAAGCGCTTCAGAAATATCAATATTATTAACAGATCCAAAAAGCTTTCCATCAACGCCAGCTTTTTGAGAAATTTTTATGCTTACCCCATCAAGTTTTTTAGCTCGTTGCTGAGATAATTTTTCAAGAGCTGCTTGTTGCTTTTCAAGCTCAGCTTTTTTGACTTTAAATTCTTCCATGTTTTGAGCTGTCGCTCTTTTTGCTTTACCCTGCGGTATTAGAAAATTTCTCCCAAAACCATCCTTAACTTTTACTACATCGCCTAATTCACCAAGGTTAACAATTTTCTCAAGTAGTATAATTTCCATTTTTCCTCCTAATGCTTATCAGTAAACGGAAGTAAAGCTAAAAAACGTGCGCGCTTCACAGCAGTTGAAAGTTGTCTTTGATATCTTGCTTTTGTCCCAGTAATACGAGCAGGAATTAGTTTCCCATTTTCTGTAATGAAGTCTTTAAGTATTGCAACATCCTTATAATCAACCTCACTAATTCCTTCAGCAGAAAATCTGCAATATCGCCTTCTTTTGTACATATCTCTTGCTCTTGCCATAATTAAATAACTCCTAAAATTTAATTTCAGTAACGTGGAAAATTAATTGAGTTGATTTATATGATTTCTTATCCATAAAACCCATAAATAAACCTTTTTTCCCTACCTGAATTTCTTTCCTTATATCTCTGTTAATAAAAATTGCCTCAACCTCAATGCCAACTTGTTTTTTTGAATTCGCCTCCTCTTGAAGGGATTTATGTTTTATTTTAAATCTTTGTACAACCAACCCTGAGGGTGTATGACGAATTTGATCTTCAAAAGTGATTTCACCATCAATTTGAAGTTTATTCACTAATTAGGCATCTCCTTCTTTCTTTTTTGAGGTAGCTTTCTTAGCTGCAGGTGCTTTTTCTTCAGCGGCTTCTTTCTTAGCTGCAGGAGCTTTCTTAGCTGCAGGTGCTTTTTCTTCAGCGGCTTCTTTCTTAGCTGCAGGAGCTTTCTTAGCTGCAGGTGCTTTCTTAGCTGCAGGTGCTTTTTCTTCAGCGGCTTCTTTCTTAACTGCAGGAGCTTTTTCTTCAGCTTCAGGCTTAATCTTATTTTGATTTTCTCCAAGAAGCGACTTAGATTTTTCTTCGCCCATCATTGGAGATTCTGAAGTGACCGCAGTTTTTTTAGATACAACAAGATGTCTTATTACCGCATCATTGAACTTAAAGTTATGTTCTAATTCAGCTAACGACTCTAAAGTGCACTCAATATTCATTAGAACATAATGTGCTTTATGGATTTTTTGAATTGGATAAGCAAGCTGCCTTCTTCCCCAATCTTCTAAACGATGAACGTTGCCTTTATTGGCAGCAACTGACTTTTGAATTCTTTCGATCATTGATGGAACTTGTTCACTTTGATCAGGATGAACAATAAAAACGATTTCATAATGTCGCATATACTCTCCTTGTGGTTTAAAAGCTTCCAACTTATGCTGTGAAGCAAGGATTAAAGGGTGACAATTATATTGTCTTAATTGTTTTAAATCAATGTATTTACTTAATTAATTTTATCTTGAATATTGGCCCCATAAATTTTTTCTTTCAAGAACTTTATTAAATCACGAGTATTTGCTGCTTTCTCGAACTCAAGATTTCTTGCGGATGATTGCATAACTTTTTCAAGCTTGCCAATTTCTTTAATTATTTGAGGCTCAGTAAAATCTTCATACTTACGGTTTGATTTGGATTGAGCTTTTTGTCTTTTAAATTCTTCTCCATCTTGAACACTTTCGATAATATCTTTTACCTTTTTTAAAATACCAACCGGCGTAATATTGTTGTCTTTATTAAACTTTAATTGTTTTTTTCTACGCCTACTTGTCTCATCAATTGCTGCCTGCATACTCCTTGTGATGCTGTTAGCATAAAATATTACCTTTCCATTTAAATTCCTTGCCGCCCTGCCTGCAGTTTGAATGAGTGATCTTTCTGACCTCAAAAACCCTTCCTTATCTGCATCTAAAACCGCAACAAGAGATACCTCTGGAATATCCAGCCCTTCTCTTAATAAATTAATACCCACAACGACATCAAATTTCCCTAATCTTAAATCCCTTATAATCTCCACCCTTTCAACCGTATCAATTTCAGAATGAAGATATCTCACCTTTACTGAGTGCTCTGTTAAATAGTCTGTGAGGTCTTCTGCCATTCTTTTGGTAAGTGTTGTAATCAAGACCCTTTCATTTGCCTCAACCCTTATTTTTATTTCACTTAAAACATCATCTACTTGAGTATCCGCAGGTTTTATTTGAATCTCAGGATCTATTAACCCAGTTGGCCTTGCAACCTGCTCAACAATAATGGGTGAATGCTTTTCTTCGTAGTCTGCAGGTGTCGCAGATACAAATATACATTGAGGCATAATCGCTTCGAATTCATGAAACTTCAATGGGCGATTGTCATGTGCAGATGGCAATCTAAAGCCATAATCAACCAAATTATTCTTTCTTGCACGATCTCCCTTTGACATCCCCCCAATTTGAGGAACTGTAACATGGCTCTCATCAATAATCATTAATGCATTGCTTGGTAAATAATTTAGTAATGTAGGGGCTGGCTCGCCTGCCTCTCTTCCTGATAAGTGCCTAGAATAATTTTCAATTCCCTTACAAAATCCGATTTCATTTAACATCTCTAGATCAAATTTTGTTCTTTGCTCAATTCTCTGTGCTTCAAGAAGTTTGCCCTGGGAAACATATTCTTTTACCCTATCGGCTAATTCGATCTTGATCCTGTCGATAGCCCTGAGCGTGGTCTCTCTTGGTGTTACATAATGACTTGAAGGGTATATCGTGAATCTCTTTAATTTATCAAATAATTGCCCAGTTAAAGGATCAAAGGCAGTTATGGATTCGATTACATCATCAAATAAAGTAATTCTAATTGCCGTTTCAGAATTCTCTGCAGGAAATATATCTATTACATCTCCTCTAACACGGAAGCACCCTCTAGAGAAATCAAAATCATTTCTATCATATTGCATAGAAACTAAGCGTAAAATTATATTTCTTTGTAGAATTTTCTCATCCACTTGAATATGCAACACCATTCCTTGATAATCAACAGGATCTCCAATTCCATAGATTGCAGATACTGTGGCAACAATAATTGAGTCATCTCTCTCTAATAAAGATTTAGTTGCAGACAATCTCATTTGTTCAATATGGTCATTAATACTTGAGTCTTTTTCAATAAAAACGTCCCGTCCTGGGACATAGGCTTCAGGCTGATAATAATCATAATAAGAAACAAAGTACTCAACAGCATTATCTGGGAAAAAATCTCTAAACTCAGAATAAAGCTGAGCTGCAAGTGTTTTATTAGGTGCCATTACAATTGAAGGTCGCCCTGTTTGTGCAATCACATTCGCAATTGTAAATGTTTTTCCTGAGCCCGTAACACCAAGTAAAGTTTGGAATTTCTCATTCTTATTAATACCTTCAACTAAATTATTAATTGCATTTGGCTGATCGCCAGCTGGCTCAAAAGGTTGATTAAGAACAAATGGGCTATTAGGGAATGTTAAATTCAAAATTTCACTTTTTTAAAAAATTATTTTATTAGTTAGAGAACTTTAATAAATACTACCAGTCTCTACAAGTAATATTTAATTAACAGGAAAGTTTTAATGTCAAAATTACTCGCCTTAGTATTAACATCTGGTACTTGATTGTTACTATATAAAATTATAAGTATTAATTTATTTAAGAAACAATTATTTAATCTGAAAGATTTTTAAAGTAAAATTAGAATTCTTTCATTATTAGACTGGATAAATTTGTGAGTAACTCACCTCTTTCAAAGTGTATGGGGCGTATCCAAGAATCACCTACACTTGCTATAACAGCTAAGGCGCTAAAATTAAAATCAGAAGGTAGAGATATTATCGGATTGGCCGCTGGTGAGCCTGATTTTGATACGCCAGATTTTATTAAAAATGCTGCTATTGCTGCCATCGAAGCAGGTTTTACTAAGTATACGGCTGCAACCGGCACCCCAAGTCTAAAAAAAGCTATTGTTGCTAAGTTAGATAGAGAAAATAATCTAATTTATAACGAATCCGAAGTGATTGTTGGTACTGGGGGAAAGCAATGCATTTTTAATTTATGTCTTGCCATCTTAGATCATGGTGATGAAGTAATCATTCCAGCACCTTACTGGGTTTCTTACACTGATATAGCTGAACTCACAGGAGCTAAATCTGTAGTCATTTCTTGTGGTATTGACCAAGAATTTAAAATTTTGCCATCACAGCTGGAAGAGGCAATCACCGAACAAACTAAATTGGTTATATTAAATTCCCCATCGAACCCAACTGGTTCTGTATACACCAGGGGTGAATTAAAAGAGTTAGCAAAAGTTTTATTAAAGCACCCTAATGTGTTCATAGGTACAGATGATATCTATGAAAAAATTAACCTAAATGACGAGCCTTTTTATAATATCGTGATGGTTGAACCAAAGCTTAAAGACAGGACTGTTGTTTTAAGTGGCGTTTCAAAAGCCTACTCTATGACTGGTTGGCGAATTGGTTACGCTGCGGGCCCTAGACAAATCATTAAAGCTATGGGTATTTTACAATCACAATCTACCTCAAATCCAACATCAATATCCCAAGTAGCTGCAGAAGCTGCACTTAATAGTGATCAATCATGCATCATCCCGATGGTAGAGGCTTTTAAAGAAAGGCATCATTTTGTTGTAAGTGCTTTTAACGACATAGAAGGTATCAAGTGCATTAATGCAAAAGGAGCTTTCTACTCTTTCCCGTATGCGAAAGAAGCCATAAATAAATTATATAGTGATGGCAAAATAAAAAAGAATGATGACATCGCTTTTTCTGAATACCTACTCGAAACTAAAGGTGTTGCTGTTGTTCCAGGAGCGGCCTTTGGCGCACCTGGTTACTTTAGGATATCTTTTGCAACATCACTGGATAATTTAAAAATAGCACTCAAACGGATTAAAGAAGCAATAGAAGACTAGATTCAATTTAAAAGCTTTGTTAGAATGCTCGCATTAAAAGTTTATTCCTCAATAGCTCAGTTGGTAGAGCACATGACTGTTAATCATGTTGTCCCTGGTTCGAGCCCAGGTTGAGGAGCCACATTAAAAAGGACTTCAAAATATGAAGTCCTTTTTTTATTTAAGGTTAAGGTTTCTGGCGATTAATTTCATACAAACAAATCCCTGAAGCGACGCTAACATTTAAACTTTCAACTTGCCCCATCATTGGGATTGAGAATATATCATCACATAATTCCTTTGTTAAGCGACGCATTCCCTTCCCTTCTGACCCCATCACTAATGCAATGGAACCCTTAAAATTTATTTTTTGAAGAGGTTTGTCCACATCATCATCGGTACCATAAACAAAGACATTTGAATCTTTAAGGTAGCGAATTGTTCTGGCCAAATTAGTTACAACAACAAAAGGAACAGATTCTGCACCGCCGCAAGCAACCTTCCTCACAGTAGCATTTAACCCAACGGCATTATCTTTTGGACAGATTAAAGCATCAACGCCCATAGCATCAGCAACCCTAAAACAAGCACCTAAGTTGTGAGGGTCTACCACACCATCAAGTATTAAAAATAAAAGAGTTTTATCATAATTTTCCTCAACAATATCTTCTATGGTTACATACTGATGCTGAGAACCCCTGACTATCGCCACAACCCCCTGATGCTTGTGGCTTGCAACCATACCATCAAGCCTATTTTTAGTTGATAAATGAAATTTAATTTCATTAGCTTTAATCAGCTTTGTTAGATCGTTTACCCTACCATCTGACCTTGCCTCATCAATAAATATTTCTTTAATTGCTAAAGGGTCTAATCTTATTTGTGAGGTAATTGAGTGAAATCCATATATTTTTTTTTCGTTACTCATTTTCTCTTTCTTCTTTTATTTTTTTTATTAGTTTTTTCAGATCTGATAAATGATTTTTTGAATTTTTTTGAAGGTTTCTTTAATGAACCTAATAATGCTAAATCAATTTTTATTGAATCTAAATCAACCCTAATAACTTTTATCTCGAGACGATCCCCAAGGCGGTAAGTTAAATTCGTTTTTTCACCTACCATCGCATGTCTTGCTTTATCGAATGTAAAGTAGTCATTTCCCAATTCAGTTACATGTAAGAGTCCTTCTATATAAATATCATCAAGCTCTATAAACAAGCCAAAACCGGTAACACCGGCCACAGTCCCCCAAAAGCTTTGTCCTACTTTGTCCTGCATAAAATAACACTTCAACCAAGACTCAACATCCCTTGTGGCGTCATCAGCTGTCCTTTCGGTAGTAGAGCAATGCAACGCCATAGCCTCAATATTTTTTATGCTTGATGGCTTACCTGATAAGTGAGACTTAATAGCACGGTGTACCATTAAATCAGGATACCTTCTAATGGGGGATGTAAAGTGCGTGTATGCTGAGTAAGCAAGTCCAAAATGTCCACGGTTTTTATTACTATAAGTTGCTTGCTGCATTGATCTAAGCAAGACCGTTTGTAATAAATGAGAGTCTGGTCGATTAGCAATCTTTTTTAAGATCTCTCCATAATCTTTAACTGTAGGTTCTGACCCACCACCCAGGGTAAGGCCAAAATCAAGCAAAAAGTCCCTTAGGTTAGTTAACTTTTCTTCTGACGGTGTCTCATGATTTCTATATATTCCGTCACCAGGATTATCCAAAAGATAATTTGCTGCGCACACGTTTGCAGACAACATGCACTCTTCTATAATACGATGTGCCTCATTTCTATAAATAGGTTTTATATAGTCAATTTTTCCTTTGTCATTGAATATGATTGAAGTCTCAGTTGAATCAAAATCAATCGCCCCTCTCTCTTCTCTTTTATTTGATAATAATTTGAATAAATTTTGTAAATTGATTAAATCCTCATATGAGTTTTTATGTTCTTCTTTTAATGCCTGATCATTATGATTTAAAATTTTATCAACAATCGTATAGGTCAGCCTTGCTTTTGAATTCATGACTGATGGATAAAATTTATAGTCAGTTAAATCACCCTTTAAATCAAAGCTCATATCACATACCATACATAGCCGATCTACATTTGGATTTAGTGAGCAAAGTCCATTTGAAAGCGCCTCTGGCAACATAGGTATGACCCGCCTTGGGAAGTAAACTGAGTTACCTCTTTCGAATGCAGACTCATTTAATTGTGTTCCCTCTTTAACATAATTACTCACATCAGCAATTGCAACAACCAATCTCCAACCTTTAGATTTTGGTTCAGCATATACCGCATCATCAAAATCTCTTGCTGTCTCACCATCAATAGTCACTAACGGTAAATTTCGTAAATCAACCCTACCTTTAAAATCTTTTTCATTTACCTTTTGATTGAATGTTTCAGCCTCTTGAATGACTTCTTTTTTAAATTTATAGGGTAGATCATGTTTTCTCAAGGCAATTTCAATTTCAATGCCACTATCAGAATAATTTCCAAGAATATTTATCACTTTGCCCATAGGCTTACTTTTAAAGCTTGGTTGCGTTGTTATCTCAACCTCAACTATGTCGCCTGTTTTTGCATTAAGATCTAAATCATATGGAATTAAAATATCCTGACTGATTCTTTTATCCTCAGCCGCAACTACTGTCACCCCTTGTCCCTGAGTAACCCTCCCAACTAAGACCTTATTAACCCTCTCTAGAACCTCGACAATCTTTCCCTCAAGCTTTCCCTTTCGGTCCTGCCCTGTTACCTGAACCATGACACGATCTTTATTAAATACTTGAGTCATTTCTCTTGGTGATAAAAAAACATCATCCATTGTTTCATCATCTGGTATCAAGAAGCCATACCCATCTGGATGCCCCATCACTCGGCCTGCACTTAAATTTATTTTTTTTGAAATACATAGGACGTCTTTCCGATTAATTAAGATTTGTCCTTGTCTCTCCATTGCCCTAATTCTTTTTTCAAAAAAAATAATTTCATTTTCTTGGATCTGTAATATTTTTATCAATTCTAATTTTTTAACAGGTACGCCATGCTCCTCCATGACTTGGAGAATTAATTCTCTGCTGGGTATTGGGTTTTCATAAAGTTCTGATTCACGTGCTAATTGTGGATCTAAACTTCTAATTTTTTTTTTATTGTTCGTCATATGAATATAAGTTGGGCAGGTTTCTCCCGCCCCCTTTAAAATCTAATCCAAATCCATAAACATACTTATCAGGAACTTCCAGGCCTACGAAATCAGCTAGAGTTGATTTTTTTTGGTTAATTGTCTTATCAAATAAAACAGCCGTCACAATTGATCTTGCTCCCATGGATTTTAGTTTATCTTTGATATTAAGTAATGTTACTCCCTCATCAAGAATATCATCTAAGACAAGTATATCCTTATTTTTTATTGCACTAATATCGGGCTTGTATATCCAATTACAGTTTTTAGTTCCTAAATTCTGATGGTATCGAGTTACATGAATGTACTCTATGTCAGTATTAAATAAAAGTTTAGGGATAAGGTGTCCTGCAAAAGGAAGCGCGCCTTTCATTACCGGCAGAAGTGTTACATTATTTTTTATTTTTTTAAAATGTTCATTACAGGCATCTGCAATATTCGAAATTCCATTATTGATCTCATTATATGAGTATAAAATTTTGGAATTTTTGACCGCATCCTCAATCTTCATGATAAATTTTTAATAAACCCTCTCAATTCTTTCGCATATTCTGTATTTTTAAAAGCGTAGGAAATATTTGCCTTTATAAATCCCAATTTAGTTCCGCAATCATACCTGGTTCCATTAAACTCATAACCAAAAATAGGATTTGTTTCTAGTAAAAGCTTTATGGCATCAGTCAGTTGAATTTCATTACCCACACCAACTGATATTTTTTCTAATAAAGAAAATATTTTATTACAAAATATATACCGACCTACAACACCAAAATTTGAAGGAGCATTTTCTGGGGTTGGTTTTTCTACTATGTTGGTAATTTTAACAAGGCTTTCACTTCCTTTATTGCATTCTATAATTCCATAATTAACTGATTCCGATTTTTGAATTTTTTGTACTGAAACAATTGATGAGTCCTCATCCTTGTAATGATCTAACATTTGCTTAAGAGCGCCTTGTTTTGCATCAATAAGGTCATCTGCCAAAACAACTGCAAATGGATCTCCACCAACAGCCTCTTTAGCCTGTAATATTGCATGGCCAAGGCCAAGCGGTTCTTTTTGAACAATATATTTGCAAGAAATATGGTCTGGAATAATTCTATGCATTTCTGATAAAAAATTTTTTTTATCTTGCGTTAAATTTGAAATATTTAGATCGGGTTTAAAGTCAAAATGTTCTGTGATAGCTCTTTTTGTATCTCCCGTAATAAAAATTAACTCATCAAAGCCTGCATCTATTGCTTCTTCCACAGCGTACTGAATTAATGGTTTATCAATGATTGGTAACATTTCCTTTGGAATTGCTTTGGTTGCTGGCAAAAATCTCGAGCCTAAGCCCGCCACAGGAAAAACAACTTTTTTTATATTCATATCCTATAAATCTTATTTTAATTATTAATTATGCTTGAAAAAAAATGAATCAATCCAATTTGTTCCAGTTTGTTTTCTTTTTAATATCCTCTTGTCTCTCTGAAACCCAGACCTTATCCTCATCAGAAATTTCTTTCTTCCAGAATGGTGCATCTGTTTTTAAAAAATCAATTATAAATTCACATGCCTTAAAAGCATTCGTTCTGTGCTTACTAGAAACAATTACACCAACAATTATATCTTTAGGCAAAAGCTTCCCTACCCTATGAACGATAATGGTCTCATTAACATCCCATTGATTTCTTGCTTTTTTTTCAATACTTTCAAGGCTTTTTTCAGTCATGCCAGGATAATGCTCAATCTCCATAAACTTTAATTTCTTCTCTTTTGAGAACTCCCTAACATATCCACTAAAACTAACCACAGCACCAACATTATCTTTTTTTGATAATTCTGAAATTATTTTTGAGATAGAAAAAACATTCTCTTGGATTATAATAGTCACTTACCCACCTGTTATTGGAGGGAAAATTGCTAGCTCATCACCCTCAACTATTAAGTGACTCCATGAAGCAAGGTCTTTATTAATAGCCACCTTATACAGCTTTTTATTATTAAACAAATTAATCCACTCCCCTCCACTCTCTTTACTCATGATTAACAAAAATTCCTCAGGAGATTTGACTGTACGTGACAAAGCAATCTCTTTTTGACTGAATCCAAACTGTTCTCTTAAGCTTGCAAAAAATAAGAGCTTAAGATTCATTGTCTTTACTAATCATAGGTTTCTCTTCAAAATCAAGAACATTATCTGAATCTTCCTCAAGCTCAACTTTCTCAATTTGGGTAAATCTTTGTGTTATTTTTTGACTCGTTATGTGAACGTCTTGAGCATTTTCATGCGCTTGACGAATATTATCTGCTAATTTTTTCATTCTGGTATCAAAGCGATTAAATTCTTTACCTAATTTGCCAAGCTCAGATTTAATAATATGTACTTGTTTTCTTGTTTCTACATCTTTTAGGACCGCTCTGGCAGTATTGAGAACAGCCATTAAGGTTGTTGGCGATACTAACCAAACTTTTTTTGCCATTGCCTCTTGAATTAGCTCGGGGTGATAAGCATGTATCTCAGCGAAGACTGCTTCAGCTGGAATAAACATGACCGCGCCATCAGAAGTTTCATCTGTAATGATATATTTTTTTGCAATATCACTGATATGTTTTTTAACGTCTACTTTGAATTGTTTTTGGGCTTTGGCTTTCTCTAAATCTGTTCGCTTTACATCAAACATTTTTTGATAATTTTCCATTGGAAACTTTGAATCAACCGCTACTGTACCAGTTGGGTCAGGAAGGAATAAAACGCAATCCGCTCTAGCTCCTTTAGAAAATGTATGTTGAAAGCTGTATGAATCCGGTGGCAATATATTTTTAATCAAGCCCTCTAATTGTAGCTCTCCAAATGCCCCCCTTGATCTCTTGTCTCCCAACAATTCCTGAAGGCTAACCATGTTGGTTGTTAAACCATCAATCTTTTTTTGTGCCTCATCAATGGTTGCCAATCTCTCCATGACACTTATGAATGTTTGATTGGTCTTCTTGAAACCCTCATCCAGTCTCTCTTGTACCTTTCCTGTTATGGCCTCAAGCCTTTTATCAACAGATTTAGTTAATGTCTCAACAGATGCGATTAACTGCAATGCTGTATTTTTTAAAGAATTTTGAAGGGTTTCCTGCTGAGCCTTCCCTTGCTCAGAAAGAGTTTTATGTAGCTTTTCAGTAATTTCTTCACGAATCTTAGATAAAGCCGCCTGCTGAGACATCTGCAAATCGTTCAATGATTTTCTTGTAGATCTCAATTCCTCAGTGACTGTTTTATTTAAACGATCTGATGATTTATTTAAACTATCATTGATATCTACAATCATCGAACGATGTTTTTCCTCAAGCAATTTGTCTAGATGGTTGCCGTTAGAGCTTTGGTTTACCTTCCATAGGATCACAATGCTTACTATGAATATTAAACCTAAAATAATCTCAACGAACATTATTTTTTTGAAGCCTCAATTGCTTGCTCAACATCCTGAATAATGTCATCAATATGCTCAATGCCTACTGAAATTCTTATCATATCCTCACTTACGCCTGCTAAGGCCAACTCTTCAGAATTTAATTGTCTATGCGTTGTTGATGCTGGATGACATGCAAGTGATTTAGCATCACCTATATTCACTAACCTCAAAATCATTTGAAGTGCATCAATGAATTTAGTTCCTGCATCAATTCCACCTTTAATACCAAAACTGATGATGCCCGATGCTTGGCCATTGGTAATTTTTTTACACATATCATTATATTTATCATTAGGTAAAGCGGCATAATTTATCCACTCCACTCGGTCATGACTTTCTAAATACTTTGCTAGCGCAAGTGCATTCTCACAATGTCGCTCTATCCTTAGACCTAATGTTTCAAGCCCTTGCATTATTTGGAAAGCGCTATATGGAGAAAGTGCTGCGCCTGTATTTCTTAAAGGAACCACCCTGCATCGACCAATAAAAGCAGCAGGTCCCAAAGCCTCCGTATAAACAACACCATGGTAAGAAGGATCAGGCTCGTTAAGCATAGGATATTTCTTTGCCTCTTTTGCCCAATCAAATTTACCAGAATCGACCACGATTCCCCCGATTGTTGTCCCGTGGCCACCTATGTATTTTGTAAGAGAATGAATAACAATGTCTGCTCCAAAATCAATAGGTTTACATAAATAAGGTGTAGGAACGGTATTATCAACAATCAAAGGAATGCCATGCTTATGAGCAATATCTGCCAGCTCCTTTAGGTCAATAATATTTCCTAAAGGATTGCCAATTGACTCACAATACAAAGCCTTGGTTTTTTCATCGATTGCCTCATCAATAGCTTTAAAATCTGCTCCATCGACCATTTTCACATTAATGCCCTGTTGAGGAAAACTATGTGCGAATAAGTTATATGTACCACCGTAGAGCTGATTGGTACTCACAATATTATCACCCGAGCTTGTGATGGTTTGGATAGCATAAGTAATTGCAGCCATACCGGAAGCTAGAGATAAAGCAGCAATCCCACCTTCCATATCTGAGATTCTTTGTTCAAGCACCGCATTAGTAGGATTCATTATCCTTGAATAAATATTTCCTTCGACCTTGAGGTCAAATAAATCTGCACCATGCTGTGTATTATCAAAAGTAAATGACGAAGTTTGATAAATTGGGGTTGTTGCTGCTTTAGTCGTTTTTTCTGATTCGTAACCGTGATGAAGTGCTATTGATTCAAGCTTCATATTTAATTATTCCTTTGATTATTTTAAATAAATAATAACAGAATTACTGAATAGAATTAACTAAGCGCTTTTAGCTTATGCAGGTAAATTTTTTCTTAAAATTACAAAAATAAATTTAATGCTCTAGCGCTTGGATTTTAGCCATGGGGAATTTTTTTTGTATAAGCGCCTTAGTGCTTGTGCTAATTTTTATTTTAAGTGTGATATTCAGGTCAAAATTACGGTCTAATATCAAACCCTTATTGTCATAAATTACTTTACTTATAGAATCTAAGTTATTGTATTTTATAACTAATATATATTCATGCAATTCAACAAAATTAGTTAGTTTCGAGGATGAAATTGCCTTAATTCCTGCTTGACTGTAAGCCCTTGCGAGTCCACCCATACCTAAATTAATACCGCCATAATAACGAACCACAGCAAGCCCACAATTTATAATTTTCTTGGACTCTAATATATTTATTAATGGCCTTCCTGCTGTACCTGATGGCTCACCATCATCACTAAAATGAGGTTCAATAATATTCTTCTTAACCCTCAAACCAAAAACTGTATGACTTGATGATAGATTATTTTTTTTTATCTCATTTAATCTGTCTAAAAAGTGTTCCCTAGACTTTGTAATGACACTGTAACCAATAAATTTTGATTTATTTACTACTAACTCTGACTGTCCCTCCGAACTTAATATGAGCACTTTTAACTAAGGCCCTCTATTTCCCCATTAGTATTTATTGAGATTCCTTCGCTCGCTGGCTTCAAAGGTAATCCAGGCATCGTCATAACACTGCCACAAATTGCAACAATAAACCCCGCACCCCTCACTAATCTAATCTCTCTAATAGTAAGAGTGTGACCTGACACTGCGCCAATACCCTTTGGGTCACCAGAAAAGGAATACGGTGTTTTGGCAATACATACAGGGAAATGTGTGTATTCATCCTCAATAGCTTTAAGCTGTATTAAAGCTTCATCTTCAAACACAACACCCTTAGCCCGGTAAATTTTTTGAGCAATTGCTTCTAATTTGGATACGATAGAATCTTTTGTATCGTAAAGAAACTTAAATTGATTTGGTTTTTCAACAAGATTCATAGCTTCTTTGGCTAATAATTCGGCCCCTTTGGAACCTTGGCCCCAGTGTGAACATAATATGGCCTTAAAACCCAACCGTTCAACTTTATCTTGAACAAATTTCACCTCACCATCGGTATCTGTTTGAAAGTGATTGATAGCAACTACAACACCTAACCCAAACTGCTGACTACAATTTTCGATATGGCGCTCAAGGTTAGAAAAACCCCTCTCAAGTGCTTCTAGATCCTCATTATTGAGCTCTTCAACTTTTTTTCCGCCATGGTATTTCATCGCTCTAATTGTGGCAACAATAACTATCAAGCTAGGCTCTAGTCCTGTTTGTCGACACTTGATATCAATAAACTTCTCTGCCCCTAAGTCAGCACCAAAACCTGCTTCAGTAACAACATAGTCAGCAATATCTATCCCTAATTGAGTAGCGACATAAGAGTTGCAGCCATGAGCAATGTTAGCAAACGGGCCTCCATGAATTAAGACTGGGTTATGTTCTAACGTTTGAACCAAATTAGGCTTAAAAGCATCTTTTAATAAAGCAGTCATAGAGCCTTGAGCCTTCAAGTCTTTTGCAAGTATTGGTGGCTTACCCTCATCGAGATTTTTTGCGACTTGTATTTCCCCCAACCTATAAGTTAAGTCATCTAGGGATGTAGCTAAGCAAAAAATTGCCATTACTTCGCTTGCTACAGAAATATCAAATCCAGCTTGATATTGGTACCGGGCATTATCTATATTGATCTTTCTCAAAGACCTATCATTCATATCTAAGCCTCTTTTAAAGGAAATTGCATCTGGATCAATACCTAGCTCATTCCCATGGTAGATATGATTATCAATCAGTGCTGCAAGAAGATTATTTGCTGAGGTAATGGCATGAAAATCTCCAGTAAAATGCAAATTAATATTCTCCATTGGAATTGCCTGTGCATATCCACCACCAGTAGCCCCTCCCTTCATACCAAATACAGGCCCTAATGAAGGCTCTCTTAAGCATGCTACGACACTTTTACCTTGACTTGCGATTGCATCAGTTAACCCGATGGTCGTTGTTGTTTTGCCCTCTCCTGCAGGGGTTGGGCTCATCGCAGTAACCAAGATTAATTTTGAGTTCTTTTTTCCTGTTTGCCCTAACTCTTTAGGGTTAATTTTTGCCATATAAGGACCAAAATTAATTAATGCCTTTTGAGTAATATTTATTTTTTTTGCTACATCTTCAATTTTTTGCAAATGTGCACTTTGTGCGATTTCTAAATCAGATTTCATGATAATTAATTTTTTCTAATTATAAAGAACTTATATTAGCGTAATTTCTAAATTTTGAGACGTCTTTTATTTAAGATTTTTTTTAAATCTTTCTCGCTTGTTTGTGGAATAAACATATGTATAAAGTCAGAGATAAATTTTCTTAAAAAGGTATCATGCCGTATACCAATATAGGTGGTACTGAGAGGAAATAAGTGACTAACGTCCCTGCTTATCATTTGATGGTCTTTAGATGAATCATAGGCCATTTCAGCAATAAGACCTATCCCCATATTAAGGCTGACATAAGTTTTGATAACATCTGCATCAATTGCGGTAAGCATTATATTTGGCTCAATATTTGCATTTTTAAAAACTTCAGAAACAATGGTGCTTCCTGTAAATGCATAGTCATAAGTTATCATTGGATAAGAGGCTAAATCTTCTAGAGTGATATGCGTAATTTTTGTTAGCGGATGATCTATTGGCATCACAATACAACGATTCCATTGATAACAAGGAATGGTGTATATATTTTCATTAAGGCCAATTGATTCAGTTGCAATTCCCACATCGGCCTCACCTTTGATAATCTGCTCAGTAACTTGTGATGGATTCCCTTGGTGTATGTTTAAATTAATATTTGGATATTTTTTTACAAATTCCTCAACAACTTTTGGAAGCTTATACCTCGCTTGCGTATGTGTTGTCGCGATTGTAAAAGTACCATGATCTTTTTTTGTATATTCATCTGAAATATATTTTATATTTTTAGATTCTTGAAGTATTGATTTAACAGAACCTAGCACGATTTCTCCTGGCTCAGTCAAGCCGATAAGTCTCTTACCGTTTCTTTGAAAAATTTTAATACCTATTTCATCTTCTAGTAGCTTAATTTGCTTGCTAACTCCTGGTTGGGAGGTGTGTAAAGCCTCAGATGCTTTAGAGATATTGAAATCAGACTGGACAATTTGATAGATACATCTTAGTTGTTGTAATTTCATATGCTAAAAAGTTATATAATTAGAAATTATTATTATTAAATAGTATATTAAATACTGTTATATTGCATGCAAATTTTTAATTTACTATTAACTTCAAATTACTTATCGTGCTTTTTGAATATATTTTTTCTGGATTTATTGTTGGGTCCCTTGTGGGATTAACTGGTGTGGGTGGTGGGTCCCTAATGACACCGTTGCTTGTTTTATTTTTTAAATTCCCAACTGCTATTGCCGTTGGCACAGATCTTTTATATGCAGCAATCACTAAATCTGCAGGTGCAATTTCACATCACAGATTAGGGCATGTTGATTGGAAAATTGTCAGAAATTTACTCATTGGAAGCCTGCCTGCGTCATATTTGGTTACTCATCATCTTAAAGATATTGACCTTTACTCATTACAAAATGTACAAATAATCAATACATCACTTGGAATAGCTCTAATATTGACCTCAATAGCCGTTTTATTTCAACCAATCATTATCCAAAAATCTGTAAAACAAAAACTCAAAACAAGCTTAAATATAAATACTCTAACTGTAATGTTAGGTATTTTTTTAGGAAGCGTTGTGACATTAACTTCCGTTGGGGCAGGTGCAATTGGGGTTACTGCATTGTTATTGCTATACCCAAAACTACAACTTAAAAAAATTATTGGAACCGATATCGCGCATGCTGTACCATTAACCTTTTTTGCTGGTATCGGTCATTTTAATTTAGGTACAATCGATATAAATTTACTCATGGCTTTGTTAATTGGGTCAGTTCCAGGTGTGATGATAGGCAGCAAACTTAGCGCCAAAATCGATGAAAAAATTTTACGATTTATATTGGTTATAATTCTTCTAGTTGTGGGTGTGCAATTAATATTTAAGGCTAATTATGTATAAATACGATTCCCTAGATCAAACTATAGTAAATGAAAGAGTGACCCAATACGAAGGTCAACTCGAGCGTTTTTTAAAAAAAGAGTTAACAGAAGAAGAATTTAGGCCGCTTAGACTTCAAAATGGCCTTTATATCCAGAGACATGCACCTATGCTTAGAGTAGCCATACCATATGGACTATTGTCTTCAACACAATTAAAAAAGCTCGCCGATATCTCAGTTAAATATGATCGAGGTTATGGTCATTTTAGTACACGACAAAATATTCAATTTAATTGGCCTAAATTGGAGGATACTCCTAAAATTTTAAAAGAACTCGCGAGTGTTGAGATGCATGCAATTCAAACTTCAGGTAACTGCATCAGGAATATTACTACTGACCAATTTGCAGGTGTTACGCCCGATGAAATCATTGACCCTAGATACCTAGCAGAAATTATTAGGCAATGGAGTACTTTTCATCCAGAGTTTGCGCTTCTTCCCAGGAAATTTAAAATTGCAATTACGGGCGCATCTAAAGATCGCGCAATTGTTCAAGCACACGATATCGGACTTGAAGTTTTTTCTGATATTAATAATGAAATGGCTATTAAGGTTTGGGTTGGTGGTGGTCTAGGCCGAACCCCTATTTTAGGCTCCGTTATCAAAGAAAGTTTATCCTGGAAGCATATTCTCACCTATTGCGAAGCGATTCTTCGTGTCTATAACCTTTATGGTCGAAGAGATAATATGTACAAAGCCAGAATTAAGATTTTAGTTAAAGCGCTCGGTATTGATAAATTTAAGCAGTTGGTTGAAAGAGAATGGGAATCTATCAAAGATGGTCCCAATACTATAGATGAGTCAGAAATTAGTAGGATTAAAGCTTTCTTTTCTGAGCCAAACTACAAAGCTAATAAAGAAAATAACCTAAAAAAACACATATCAAATAAATCTTTTTCCCAGTGGTTATTAAGGTGCACACATGGGCATAAAAAAAAGGGTTACAGATCAGTTACCCTATCACTCAAAAGTAACCATCAGGCACCTGGTGATGCAACATCAGATCAGATGAGGGCTGTTGCCTTGCTTGCAGAGCAATATAGTTTTGGTGAAATTCGTGTTTCTCATGAACAAAATCTAATTTTGGCTGATGTTTTGGAAGATAATCTTTTTGAGCTTTGGGAGAAAGCAAAGATTCATCAATTAACCACACCAAATATTGGCTTACTTACTGACATCATATGCTGCCCTGGCGGAGACTTTTGTTCACTTGCTAACGCAAAAAGCATCCCAATAGCAAAATCTATTCAGGATATCTTTGATGATATGGACTATCTTCATGATATAGGCGAAATAAATTTAAATATTTCAGGGTGTATGAACGCATGCGGGCATCATCATGTAGGCCACATAGGCATTTTAGGGGTCGATAAAGATGGAAGTGAATGGTATCAATTGACTTTAGGAGGGAATCAAGGAAACTTCGCAAGCATCGGTAAGGTAATTGGACCTTCTTTTTCTGAGGAAGAGATGCCAAAAATAATAAAAAAGATTATATCTACTTATGTTAAGAATCGACATCCAGATGAAATCTTTATTGATTGCGTTTCAAGAATTGGTCTTGATCCCTTTAAGAGGGAAGTTTATGGGGAGAAGGGGGGGAATATATGAGTTCTCAACTAATTTTAAATAATAGTGTTGTGAATGACGAGTGGCAATTAGTAATGCCACCAGAAGCTGAGACAGCAATTAAAAAACAAGCAGGTAAGGTTGTTATATTTAAATTAACTGGAGAAGGCTCACTAACAAAAGAACAAATCGAAAATACTACTTTTCCTAAGGATGGGAAGGTAGTATTGCCAGTTAGCGTTTTTTTACATCACCAACAAGATTTGAGCAGCAGAATATCAAAACAGGAAATAGGTATCTGGATTGAAACACATGAAGAAATTGATAGTTTTATTAACGATATTGATGACATCAATAAATTACCCTTAATTTCAGTTAGGGTCAAAAAATTTGCAGATGGTAGAATTTTTTCAATTGGTAATCTATTACGGATGAAATATAAATATAAAAATGAACTTAGAGCTATTGGTGATGTTTTAAGAGATCAACTTTTTTTTCTAAAAAGGTCAGGTTTTAATAGCTTTCTGATTCGAAAAGATAGAGATGCACAAGATGCATTATTAGGTCTAAGTGATTTTACTAACTCCTACCAAGGCGCTGTTGATCAAAAAAAACCTGCATGGAAGATAACTAAAAGAAATTAACATTATAAAAATGAAGAATATAGAAGAGCTAAATAAAGATTTTAGTAAAAAAACACCAGAAGATATTGTTGAATGGGCATTTAGAGAAACTAAAAACCCTATTCTAACGACAAACTTTAGGCCTTATGAGGTTACGATACTTCATTTGTGTACTCGCATCTTGCCAGGCTTAAAGGTGGTTTGGTGTGATTCTGGTTATAACACTAAAGCTACTTACATATACGCCGAAAAAATTATTTCAGAATTAAATTTGAATTTAAAGCTATATATACCAAAACATACCTCAGCATATAGAGAGGCCATCATGGGTGAAATGCCTGAAATCGACGATCCTAGACATGAAGCATTCACCGAACAAGTAAAACTGGAACCATTCAGAAGAGCGATGACAGAAATTCAGCCAGATTTATGGATTACAAACTTACGAAAAGGACAAACAGCCTTCCGAGATGAATTAAATATTTTTAATAAAACCGAAGCTGGTTTATTAAAAATAAGTCCATTTTATCATTGGGAAGATAAGGATCTTGATACCTACATGAAAAAATATAATTTGGTAAATGAATATGACTATTATGACCCGACAAAGGTGGACGAAAAACGCGAATGTGGGCTCCATAACAGAGAGGGTAAATGATGATGAAAAAACTAAGCCATCTTGACTGGCTAGAGTCAGAGGCAATACACATAATGAGAGAGGTTGCCGGCCAGTGTGCAAACCCCGTTTTACTTTTTTCAGGTGGGAAAGACTCTCTGTGTCTTCTTAGAATTGCAGAAAAAGCCTTTAGGCCTGGTCGCTTTCCTTTTCCTTTAATGCATATTGATACAGGCCATAATTATCCTGAAGTCATTAAATTTCGAGATAAAAAAACTAAAGAACTCGGAGAAAGATTGATAGTTGCATCTCTTGAAGAATCTATGGAAAAAGGAACGATTGTTCTGAAAGCTCCAGATGAACCTAGAAATAAATATCAATCAATCACTTTACTTGAAGCTATTGAAGAAAATGAATTTGATTGTTGTATTGGTGGTGCAAGGCGGGATGAAGAAAAGGCAAGAGCAAAAGAAAGAATTATGAGTTTTCGTGATGAATTTGGGCAGTGGGATCCAAAAAATCAACGACCGGAATTATGGAATTTGTATAATGCCAAAGTTCACAAAGGAGAAAATATAAGGGCTTTTCCTATTTCCAACTGGACTGAAATGGATGTTTGGCAATATATTGAAAGAGAGAATTTAGAGCTGCCAAGCATCTACTTTGCACATCAAAGAGATGTTGTTAAAAGAAACGGGGCAATTGTTCCTATTACTGATGTTACTCCACCTTCTCCAGACGAAAAAATAGAAAATATGACAGTTAGATTTAGAACTGTTGGCGATATTACATGCACTGCACCTGTTGCAAGCAATGCAGATTCAGTAGAAAAAATTATTATGGAAACTGCTTCAACAGTTATAACAGAGAGAGGTGAAACTCGATTAGATGACCAAGTCTCAGAAGCCTCTATGGAGCAAAGAAAAAAAGAAGGTTACTTTTAATGAATGATACAAATAAAAATAATACAGTTCTTAGATTTATGACCTGCGGTAGTGTTGATGATGGCAAAAGTACCCTTATAGGCAGACTTCTCTTTGATACTAAAACCATTCTTACTGATACCTTAAGTCAAATCGAAAAAACTTCAAAGAAAAGAGGCATGTCTGCACTTGATTTATCCTTAATTACTGATGGATTACAGGCCGAAAGAGAACAAGGAATTACTATTGATGTCGCTTATCGATATTTTAGTACAGGCTCAAGGAAATATATTATTGCTGACGCACCTGGGCATGAGCAATATACAAGAAATATGGTTACCGCAGCTTCAACTGCTCAACTTGCAATTATCCTTGTTGATGCACGAAAAGGAATGCTCACACAAACAAGAAGGCACTCTTATCTAACAAAATTAGTTGGCATTAAACATATCATAGTTGCGATTAATAAAATGGACTTGGTAAAGTATAGTGAGAGCAAATATAAAGCTATATGTGAAGAATACAATTCATTTGCATCAGCTATTAAATTGAGTCAGCCAGGAGTTAATATCGACTTTGTTCCTATGTCAGCTCTGAATGGTGACATGATTGTTGATAGAGGTAATTCTATAAATTGGTATAAGGGTCCAACGCTATTAGAAATTCTCGAAAATATTGACACAACAGAAAAATCAAATAAATCAAAATTAAGGTTCCCTGTTCAATATGTTTGCCGCCCAAGGGACTCAGCTAATGAAAAACTACATGACTTTAGAGCTTTTATGGGAAGAATTGAATCTGGGTTATTGAAAGTAAATGACAAAATCAAAGTGCTTCCATCAAACCACCAATCAAGTGTCAAAGAAATACGAATTGGTGAGAAGATAATTTCTGAAGCAACTTTTGAGCAATCTGTGACCGTATCTCTTCATGATGAAATTGATATTTCAAGGGGCGACATGCTTATTCATACAGAAGATATTTTGGAAGCCTCTAAAAGTTTTACAGCAAATGTATGCTGGCTGTCTGAAATAGCCCTTACGCCGAATAGAACTTACTTGATTATGCATACCACAAGGACTTCTAAGGCAAAAATTTCAAGCATTAATAATAAAATTAATATTAATAGTTTGGAGATAGAGCAAGCTAGCGAGCTAAAAACAAATGACATTGCAAATATCAGTTTTAAACTTGCACAACCCCTTATCATAGATAAGTACGCTCAGAATAGAAGTACCGGTGCATTTATTATTGTTGATGAATCAACATTTCATACTGTAGGTGCAGGTATGATTGAAGCCATAGATTAAGGTTTAAAAATAATTTAAAATTAACTGTAGAATAAAGGAACTTAAAATGACGTATGTTGTAACAGAAAGCTGTATTTCTTGTAAATATACAGACTGTGTAGATGTCTGCCCTGTCGACTGTTTTGTGGAAGGCCCAAATTTTTTAGCTATTGATCCCGAAGAATGCATTGACTGCACATTATGTGTGGCTGAGTGTCCTGTTGAGGCGATCTATGCTGATGATGACGTACCTGAAGATCAACAAGAGTTTATTGAAATTAATGAAAGATTGGCTAAGGTATGGCCTATTATTACCTCAAGAAAAGATCCTTTACCGGATGCCGAAGAGTTTTCTACTAAGACAGATAAGCGGAGCTTGTTAATAGAGGAGTAAAAATTTATGTTAAATAAAAAAAAATTCTTTGTTGCTGCCATTCCCCTTATAGTTGCTTGTGGGCCACAGTATGTTGAGGTACAGCCTGGTTCAGAGAGTGTTAATTTAGTTAAATCTGTTAATCAGAATCAATGTACCTTAAAAGGTCAAAGTAAAGTTAGAATTACCGGTTACGCGGAAAGAAGGGGTAATTATACAGAACAAGACTTAATTCAGCTTGCTAAAAACGCGGCGGTTGAGCAACAAGGCAATACTATATTAATGATTGATAATCCAGAAAAAGGGAAAGGAACACAGTCAGCAATTTTCCAGACCTATAGCTGCAATTAACAGCTTATGAAACCCAAAGCTTTGTTCGGGTTATAAAAAATAGTCCTAATATTAAAATAAAAAATAATCCTAAAGATAAGCCAAATGTTGAAAACCAACAAATAGGCACTATTACACCCGCAACTACAGATGAAAAAAACATTTGCATAAAGGCTTGGCCAGACGCTGCAGTTCCTCTTGTTTTGGGAAAGCAATCAAGAGCAGCAATAGATATGATTGGCATTATTGAAGCCATGCCCACGTTATATAATGCTATAAACCCAATATTAATCATTGCATCATTTTCAAAGAAATAACAAAATATGACATTTGATAGTGCAATTAAAAACATCCAAAAATAACCATATTTTGTCAACTTCGATGGACTGATAGCTCCTGCTGTCTGCTTAGCAATAAAAGATCCCACCACCATCCCACATACTGTAGGTATAAATAAATATGCAAACTGTTTTTCACTAAACCCCAGCAGGTCTATCAAGAATATCGGGCTTGCTAGCACATAAAGAAAAAAGGCAGAAAAATTTGCTGAAAGAGCCAATATCAACAGTACGAATTCTTTATCTTTAAATATTGAGCGATAACGAGTCGAAATTGATTTCAAGTTAAAAGGGAGTCTAAGCTTTACTGGCATAGTTTCGGGTAATATCCTTGAGCTAAAGTAGATAGCAATTCCTGCATAAAAAGCCAAGAAGGCAAATATGCTTTGCCACCCATAATCAAGTAAAAAACCACCAAAAATAGGTGCTACTGCAGGCGCAATCCCAAATATTATTTGAATAGTTGCCATTACTCTTTGAGCTTGTGCTCCCTTATAAAGATCACGAACCATAGCCCGTGCAACCACATTACCAGCACCACCCCCTATTCCTTGTAGAGCCCTAAAAAACCATAACTCTTCTATCGAGGTTGAAAAAACACATCCAATAGAAGCAAAAAAGAATAAAGCCAATCCCCACTTAATAGTCGTTATTCGACCAATTGAATCTGATATTGCCCCATGAAATAGAGTCATTATTGTGTAGGGAATAAGATAAAAGGTTAAGCTTTGTTGAACGTATGCAGGTGTTGATGACAAATCAGTAGCAATAATATGAAAACCCGGTAAATAGGTATCAATTGCAAATGGCGCAAGACTTGCTAAAACGGCAAGTACAATAACTTTTGGGTTGAGAAAAAGACTCATACTTTTAATTATAGATTAATTAAGGAAGTGCATGAAATTTTGCTAATCTCTCTTTTTCTTCTCCATCATTAATTCTTTTAGAATTTTTATCCGTCCTAAAAATAATTGGTTGTGTTTTCAATTGCGGGTTTTGTGCATCCTCAACGGCTTTTTCAATTACATTTCTATTTGGGGAAAGTGAGCATACGGGGTCTGCACTTTCTGCATCGCCTGTAAGAAGAAATGCTTGGCATCTACAACCTCCCAAATCATTTTCTTTTTCTGGACAAGATTTGCATGGCTCTTTCATCCATGAATCACCCCTGTACTTATTAAATGCTGGGGAATCATACCAAGCACCCTTGATCTTGGAATCTTTTACATTAGGAAACTCCATATTCGGAAGAACTCTTGCAGAGTGACACGGAAGTACATCACCATTAGCAGTAACGATCATAAAGACTTCGCCCCAACCATTCATGCATTTTTTGGGTCTCTCAGCATAGTAGTCAGGAACAACAAAAAATATTTTCATTTTATTCCCAGCTTTATCCCTGAACTGATTTGTGATTTTTTCGGCATGATCAATCTGCTCTTTTGTTGGCATAAGCTGGTTACGATTAATCAAAGACCAGCCGTAATATTGAGTATTTGCTAATTCAACATAATCAGCGCCTAGAGCTTCAGCCATCTCTAGAATTTCTTTAATATGATCTATATTGTAACGATGAATAACTACATTAAGAACCATTGGGTAGCCACGGTCCTTAATCATTGCTGCAACTTTTTTCTTAAGCTTAAATGTTTTTGTATCAGTAATAAAGTTATTAATTTCTTCAGTAATATCGTGCATTGAAAGCTGAATATGATCTAATCCACCCTTTTTAAATGCGTCGATTCTTTTATCAGTTAACCCAACACCGGAAGTAATTAAATTACTATAGTATCCAAGCTGATGCGCCTCCTCGACAATCACTTCAATATCATCACGAAGTAATGGCTCACCACCAGATATTCCAAGTTGAGCAGCTCCTAGATCCCTAGCTTGATTGAGAACACTTAACCAAGAATTTGTATCTAATTCATTTTGTGTGTGCTTATCATAATCTGTTGGGTTATAACAAAATGCACAATGTAGTGGGCATCGATAAGTTATCTCCGCTAACAGCCACAAAGGCTGAGTTGCTGTAGTTGTGCTTGATACTCCATTATTTTGATTAGCCATCATCGTCCTTAATTAATTTTTTCAATCCAGGCTTTTTCAAGAGCTAACTCAACCATACCTATAATGTCTTTATCGATTCCATCAGCATCTGGAAATTTTTTAACCAATATCTCTGTAATATTAGCAACAGATGTCTTACCATCCACTAAATTTAATACTTCGCCTGCACCCCCATTCAATTTAACCATACCCTCTGGAAATAAAATTACATAACAATTTTGAGCCTTTTCCCACTGAAAACGGTGGTGAGGGGAAATTTTATATATATCATCTAATTTAATTGTCATTTTATTTAGGCTGTCTCATATAATCACGGTTATCAACCTTAATTTTTGAGGATGCTAACATGATTGAGTCCGCTATAACCCACAAAACATTAAGTTTGAACTGAAGGATATCTAGAGCTTTTTCTTGCATCTCTCTCGATGTACTGAAATAGTCTAACGTAACACTCAACCCATGCTCAACGTCCCTTCTAGCTTCAGTTAATCTTTTCTTAAAGTAAGTGAGGCCTGACTCATCTATCCATGGATACATTTCTGGCCAGGAACTAATTCTTTGCTGATGAATATGTGGCGCAAACAACTCTGTCAATGAAGAACATACAGATTCTTGCCATGATTTCTGTTTTGCAAAATTTATGTAAGCGTCAACTGCAAATCTCACACCGGGGCTAACCCCATCTAAAGAAGTAACTTCTTCCCTAGTTAAGCCAACTGCTCGACCAAGGTTAATCCATGCCTCAATGCCGCCTTCAGCATCTCCCTCGCCGTCATGATCTAAAATTCTTACTATCCATTCTTTTCTTATTTCCTTAACAGGACAATTAGATAAAATTGCTGCATCTTTAATGGGAATACTTATCTGATAATAAAATCTATTCATCACCCAGCTTTGGAGCTGTTCTTTTGATAGTTTTCCTTCGTACATCATGACATGGAAAGGATGGTAAATATGATACCCCTTTCCCTTCTCTCTTAATTTATCTTCAAATTCTTTTTTTGACCAAGGTGCTGCCATTTTGCTATCCTTTATAAAATTATATCCATTCCATCAAAAGAAACTTCGATTCCATTTTCCTCAAGAAGTTTCCGCTCATCAGAATCTTCTCTTAAAATTGGATTTGTATTATTGATATGAATCAAAATTTTTCTTGGCTTCTCAAGTGCACTAAGTATTTCCATAATTCCACCTTTGCTCGATTGATCTAAATGTCCCATTTCACTGGCTTTTTTATTATTTATTCCATGTCTAGACATCTCATCATCTGTCCAAACAGTTCCATCAATAAGCACGACGTCAGCATTTTTCATGTAATCCAAAACATGATCTTCAATCACGCCGAGCCCCGGCGCATAAAAAAGATTTTTTCCTTTTTTTGTGTCCTCAATCTTATATCCAACATTATCTCCTGGAACTGTATTGTGTCTATGTGGTGAAAATGGTGGTGCCTCGCTCTTCAATGGTACAGCTGTAAATATGAGGTCATCTGCCTTAGGGATTATATAAGATGTTTGATCAGTTGACACCTCATGCCAATTAATCCCTCTAAAATGCTCTAAAATATTAAATATAGGATAGCCCGTTGTCATGTCTTCATAAACTGCTTTAGTGCAATATATATCCCAAGGTTTATCATGCTCCCTTAAAATTAAAAGTCCCGTTGTATGGTCAATTTGAGCATCAGTGATAACAATAGAAGCTATACCTGTATCCCTAATTTTTCTTGCAGGCTGGAGTGGGGGGAATGATTCAATTTGTGCTCTAATGTCCGGAGAGGCATTAAATAAAATCCAATCCTCACCGTTCGAACTTACTGTGATTGATGATTGATTTCTTGCCACTAAATTTGGATTTTTCTTTCTCAAGCCAGCACAATTTTCACAATTACAATTCCATTGCGGAAAACCACCGCCTGCTCCTGAACCTAAAACACGAATATGCATAAACTTCCGATCTTAAGATTTTAATTAGAAGTGAATGATGAATGAGAATTTAATTAACAGACAGGGGAAAATATCTAAAAAAAACTCATGGATATCATGAGTTACTTAGATATATCTCTACCTAAAATAGTAGCAATAGCAGTAAGCTCGTTCATTAATTTTTTTAATTCTGTCGGAGTTATAGCTTGATCAGCATCACACCATGCTTCACTTGGTGTGGGATGCATCTCAACAAGCAAGCCATCAGCGCCAGCAGCAATTCCCGCTCTTGATAAAGCCGCAACCATCCAAGCCTTCCCACCCGCATGAGATGGGTCAATAATTACAGGAAGGTGAGTTTCTTTTTTTAACACTGGGATAGCAGTGACATCGAGTACATTTCTATAGTATGTTTCAAAGGTTCTTATTCCTCTCTCACAAAATATGATGTTGTGATTACCTCCTGAAGCAATGTATTCAGCAGCCATTAACCATTCGGAAATTGTAGCTGACATTCCTCTTTTAAGAATGACGGGTACCTTTAATCTTCCAACCTCACGTAATAATTCAAAATTTTGCATACTTCGGGTGCCAATCTGAATAACGTCAACCTTTTGTTCCAAAAATTTATCCAAGTGTCTAACATCTAAAAGCTCTGTGACAATAGGTAGTCCTTCATTATCTGCAGCCTTTCTGAACATTTCTAACCCATCAAAACCAACCCCCTGAAAACTATAAGGGCTAGTTCTAGGCTTAAATGCCCCACCTCGCATAATTTTAACTCCCGCAGCCTTAACTGCCTCTGCAGAATTTTTCATTTGATCAGGTGTCTCTACAGAACAAGGGCCTGAAATAACTTGTATATTTTTTCCACCAATTGGATGACCATTAATATCAATTACGGAATCTTCTGGGTGCCACTCCCTCGCTACTATCTTGTATGGCTTTACAATTCTTAAGGCTTGCTCAACACCAGGCAGATTATCAAGGAGCTTAGGGTCTAAAAGTCTCTCATCACCAACCGCACCAATGACAGTTTTTTCTGTCCCTTTGGAAATGCTAGCATCCAAACCCTTCTCTTTTATTCTAGAGACAACGAAATTAATTTGTTCTTCCGTTGCTGAATTGTTCATTACAATAATCATAAAATTCCTATCACTTAAAACTTCTTATGTGTTTAATAAAAGCATCATTTTCATTTCTGAGACCTATACTAACCCTCAAGAAGGAGGGTAGCTCATAGTTACTAATAGGCCTAACTATAATACCGTTTTTCAATAAATGCTGATAATACATCATTGATTTGCTTTCGTCTTCTAAATTAAAACTTATAAAATTACCATAGGAGGGTATAAATTGAATTTTTTGCTCCCTAAAAACCTGTTCTAACTGCTTCTTTCCTTCATCATTCATCGAGCGACTTTTTTTTATAAACTCATCGTCTCTAAGTGATTCAATAGCGGCAACTTGGGCAATATAATTAACATTAAAAGGCTGCCTAACCCTATTTATTAGATTTATTAATCTCTCATCACCTACCCCGTAACCAATCCTTAAACCCGCTAAGCCATGTGCCTTAGAAAAACTTCGGGATATCAGCAGGTTTTTATATTCTGAGAGCCAATTAAATGCCTGTGATTTACAATCATCGCTTAAATATTCATCATAGGCTTCATCAAGAACAACCAAAATATTTTTAGGTACTTTAGATAAAAAATTTAATAGCTTAGATTTTTCTATTAAATTTCCGGTTGGATTATTTGGGTTAGCTATAAAAATTAATTTTGTTTTTTTTGAAATGAGCTTTAGAAACTCATTTAGGTTGTGACCAAAATTGTCTTCGGGAATTGCCTTTTTACCGACAGCACCAATTGCTTTAGTTACAATCTCATAGACAGCAAAAGCATGTTTTGAGTAAATTACCTCATCTCCAGGTGATAATACTGTCCTTGCGGCAAGCTCCAAAATGTCATTTGATCCGTTTCCCAAAATAATTTGTTCTGGTTTTAATGAAAACTTTTTGCTAATAGCTAACTTTAAATAGTAGCCATTACCATCTGGATATCTATGAATTTCATTAACACTTGCATCTATGACAGATTTAACTTTTGGGCTGACACCAAGAGGATTTTCGTTTGAGGCTAACTTTACAATTTTTCCAGCAGGTATTCCAAGCTCTCTTGAAACTTCCTTTATCGGTCTCCCGCCTTGGTATGGCTCCAATTCGGAAATATATTTTGGAGTTGTTATAGCCATAAATTAGTAAAATTTAATTTTTTGGATAAGACCCTAAAAACTTCATAAATGAAGATTTTTTTTCTAAGTCTGCTAAAGATAATTTAACCTTAGGATTATTTTTATGTCCCTCAACATCAATAAAAAAAACATATTCCCACATACCAATTTTTGAAGGTCTAGATTCTAATTTCGTTAAACTAACTCGCCTTGAAGCAAAGGGTTGAATTAAATCAACAATAGCACCAGGCTTATTTTTGGTTGTAACCACAATAGATGTCTTATCATTCCCTGATGGTGCAATCTCTTGGTCAGATAAAATTAAAAATCTTGTGGTATTGTTTGGCTCATCTTCTATATGACTCTGTAAAATATTAAGTTTAAAAATACTTGCTGCTCTTTCGCTTGCAATTGCTGCAGAATGTTTTTCCTTTGATGCGATTTTAGCCCCTTCAGCATTGCTCAAGACAGTTATTTTTTCTGCATTAGGTAAATTATTAGCGACCCAGTCATGGCACTGGGCTAAGGATTGCCCATGTGCATAAATACTTTTTATCTTCTTTAAATCTTTAGATTTTGAAATTAAGCAATGATGAATAGGTAAGGTAATTTCTCCACAAATTTTTAAATCTTTCATTAATAACAAATCAAGTGTTCGACTAATACCTCCCTCAGTTGAATTTTCAATAGGAACTACTCCATAATGCACCTTAGATGACTGAACATTATTAAATACCTCATCAATACTATTGGTTGGTATAGACTTAACATTCTCTCCAAAATGCTTGATTGTTGCTTCTTCACTAAATGTGCCTGATGGCCCCAAAAAAGAAATGGTTAATTTTTTTTCTAAAGCTCTACAATTAGAAATGATTGATTTATAGATATTTGTGACGCTATCATTTGAAAGAGGACCTTTGTTTTCTTTGATCAACTTTGATATGACTTGCGCTTCCCTTTCTGGCTTATATACAATGCCATCATCTTTTAGGAGCCCTATTTCTTTAGCATACATCCCCCTATTAGATATGAGCCCTAAAAGCCTTTTATCTATCTCATCAATGTTTTTTCTCAATTTATCTATTTTTTTTGTCATGCGTTATTTTTTTTAAAATATTTCATAAACTCAACTAAACATTCTACTCCATCAAATGGCATAGCGTTATACAAAGAAGCTCTTAAACCCCCAACCAACCTGTGACCTTTTAGTGCATAAAGCCCCTCATTTTCAGCTTTTTCAACAAAACTTTTTGTTAAATCATTATTAGCCAACCTAAATGGTACATTCATTCTAGATCTATATTTACTATCAATATCATTAATGTAAAACTCATTTTCGTCAATGAAGTCGTATAAATACTTTGATTTTTTAATATTTAATCTTTCTATTTTTTTTAAGCCTCCCTCGTTTAAAAGCCACTCAAAAACTAAGCCCGCCATATAGATACTAAATGTAGAGGGAGTATTAATCATTGAGTTATTCTCTGATTGAATTTTCCAATTTAATGTAGTGGGAGTTTTTTTATCAGCAAATAAAAGCAAATCTTCCCTAACTATCACAATAGTCAAACCAGAGGGTCCGATATTTTTTTGAGCTCCAGCATAGATCACACCATAATCATCAATATTCATGGGCCTTGATAGAATCGTTGAAGACATATCACATACGATAGGCACCTTAGGCATCCTGAATGAATCTAAATACTCAACCCCATGAATAGTTTCATTTTGACAAAAATGAACATACGCATCTTTTTGATCAAAATTCCAAGATTCAAAACTAGGTGGCTTTTCAAAAGCACTTGATTCTGATGATGCTGATAATTTTATAGAGCCAAATGGTTGCGCATCTCTATATGAGCGATTTGACCAATACCCAGAAACAACATAGCTTGCTGATCCATTATTCAACAAATTCATAGGTACCATAAAGTTTTGAGTGATAGCTCCGCCTTGTAAAAAAAGTACCTTATATTTGTTTGGTATATTAAGTAAGGCTCTTAAATTTTTCTCTGCTTTTTCAACAATCGGAAGGTACTCTTTACTTCTATGAGACATTTCCATGACAGAAATGCCTGTCTTATCAAAATTTAAAAATTCTTGTTGAGCTTGCAACATAACCTCTTTAGGAAGCATTGCTGGTCCAGCAGAGAAATTATATTGGTAACTCATCTTGATTCATTTTGATTTGTTCTGGCTCCACTATCTTGGCAAGACCAGACAACTTTTCATCTTTTGTTAAATTAATTAATGTTACGCCTTGGGTAGCTCTTCCTAATTCCCTAATTTCTGAAACACGCGTTCTAATTAAAACACCTCCGGTAGTAATTAACATAATTTCATCTGAGTCACCCACTAGTCTTGCAGCAACTACAATGCCATTTCGATCGCTCACCTGAATAGCTTTAACACCCTGTGTGCCTCTCCCTGATTTTCTAAAGTCTGATAAAACAGTTCTTTTTCCATAGCCATTTTCAGTTGCAACTAGAACAGATTCTGATTCTTCAGATGCTATTAGAAGTGATAAAACTTGATTATTGTCTGGTATCTTCATACCTCGTACACCCCTTGCATTCCTTCCCATACTTCTTACATCATTTTCATCAAACCATACTGCTTTACCACCATTAGAAACAAGGACAATATCATTTTCTCCATTTGTAATTTCAGCACCAATTAAATAATCTCCATTATCAAGCTTAATTGCGATAATTCCATTTTTTCTCGGGTTTGAAAAATCAGAAAGTGGAGTTTTTTTAACAGTACCTTTTGAAGTTGTCATAAAAATAAATTTATCATCAACAAAGTCTTTAACTACAAGTGTTGCATTTATTTTTTCTCCGGGCATCAAAGGGAACAAGTTTACAATTGGCTTGCCTTTACTTACCCTGCTGCCTTGTGGCACCTCATAAACTTTTAACCAATAGACCTGTCTCTACT
>Ga0209047_1000099_pt1 | contig 79310 bp, 55 predicted proteins | sample SaaInlV_165m_DNA_3_FD_184681 | JGI IMG/M metagenome (GOLD analysis project Ga0209047, IMG submission 184681) | Marine microbial communities from expanding oxygen minimum zones in the Saanich Inlet - Saanich Inlet SI037_S3LV_120m_DNA (SPAdes)... | ecosystem: Environmental > Aquatic > Marine >...
AAGGATACAGAATAAGCTGGTATAAAATCACCAGTTGCCATTTGTTGTATCTGTATATCTGTAGAGAACACATCCTTATAATTCATCTTCATTTCATCTATATCGCCGGGTGGTGATATAAGATCCATCCAAGATTTAAAATATTTAAATATGTAGTAATCATTTGTTAATAAGAATGTCATCTCAATATCAGGTGAGTCTATACCATAAGGTACTTTAGTTGTTTTCATACCTATTCTTCGATCTGATGTCATAAATGATCGACCCGGTAAAGTACATGATTCAGCGAGTAGATATATATCTCTAGGATCATTAAGAAAGGAAGTAGGAGAAAACCCACCACCAGTTACAAGAGATCTCAGACCTGTAGAGGCTACAGAACCAATAGCACCTGCTATACCTCCAGCACCTCCGGTAAGTATATTCTGACCTGCAGGGTTATTCATATATATAGCAAACCTATTAGATTTTGCTACACCCCCTCTACGATCTATACTTGATTTTAATGTATCTACATTAGCTGGTAACATTTATATTGACCTTCTAGATTGTCCCCATACATGGGATTTTGATTTCTTCTTAAACGATTCTGTTTTAAGAAATATTGCTATTTCCCATTCAGGTGCTTCTACCATTGCAATATTTGAATTAACATTAGGTGTTAAATAATGTTTAAAACATGGTGCAAATTCTTTTAATTTAGCAACTGATTTTAACATAGAATAGTTAATTGATATCTTTGTTGACTCATCAAACTTTCTATTATTAGTATTCTCCATTAACTTATCGAGAAACTTAGCTCTTAATACAGGTGAAAGATAATGTAAATTTAATCCATAAAATCCACCTTCAGCTCTTTCAACTGCAATAATTAAAGGGAATGCATCATAATAAGGTAATGTCTTACGGTGCTTAGGATCGTAAAAGAACATATACATTGATCCTGACCTAAAACCAGACTTTTGTATTAATGCTTTGTCTGCTAATACTTTATGCCCATTAACATTACCAAGTTCTTGTACTTTTTGTCGAAACCACTGCCTAGAAGCGTCTGACCTGGCTTGTATACCTGATCTAAATGCTTCCTTTTCTAATGTATCGAATAATGATTGTTCTGCCATATATGTATTTATATACCTATGTCTTGACTTTTACTTAAAAATGTGTTATAATATTACTAGTGATGCGGAAGCCAGGGAAAGTACATTAATACGTGAGTAGTTTAATACCCATCCCCTTTAATGTATGCTCAGTCCATATACAAAACTCACAGTCGTTGAGTTCAGCAAAGTCACGTGCAGCTTCCCATTTACACTGATTCTTAACATAAGTCAAAGCCTCTTTAATATATCGTTTAGTCTTTCTAGTTCCTCTCGGAGGTTTTGTTTGTTTATCTGGTTTAATCTCTATTAAGTATTTCTTACCTGCAGCTGTCTTAAAGTAGACATCAATAAAGTAACGATGCATCTTATTATCTGTTTGACATCGATAAGGTATTACTACTTCTTCAGAATTCCATTCTACTATATCAGACTGATTGTCAATCCATTTAAAGGTTTGTCGTTCCCACATGGATCTATACGTTATCTTCTGAGCATCACCTCTATATTTTTTTAGATTTTTAGGTGTGAACTTCCCTTTATATGTTTTCATAATTAGTATAAATATAATATAATACACATATTTATAAGGCTAGAAATCACATGGGATTATTAAGCGCAGCTGCGGACGCGGTAGGATTATCATTCGATGACGCTAAAAAAGATTTATTATCAGACAAGGTTGCCGGTAAAATTTTAAGATATCCTTTAGGAATTGGTGATAATAAATCACCTGTTATAGTATTTCATATCCATAAAGCTCAATATTCTCTGAGAGGAGTGAGTACTACTGTAGGATCACACATAGCTCTTCATATGGTTAAGGGGTTTCAGGCAGGAGATTCTCTTAATTACACAGATAGACAATCCGGTATAGCTGGATCAGTAATGATGAATGGGCTACCTTCATCAGAGGAAGCCAAAAATTCAATAAAAGCTATGCTTGGTGAAGAATCTTTTAAAGAAGTTACTTCACTTGCAGGTACAGCAGCTGGTGGTATGATTGGAGGTGGTAGTGGCGCTGTTATAGGTAATATAGTATCCCAATCTTTAGGGAATATGGCAGTGGAACAATTGAAGAATACACAACAGGTATTTACTGAAAACCCATTTATAACATTTCAGGGTGTTAACCTCCGGAGTTGGGCATTTCCATGGACATTTCACCCGTCATCTAAAGAGGAATCACAAGCAGTAAAACAAATTATTCAGAGATTTCGCGAAGCTATGTATCCGGCAAGAACTAATAATGGATTAACTCTTCAATTTCCTATGGTATTTAATATAGAAATATTAAACGCAAATCTTCCTAAAATGCCTGAAGTAGCTCTTGTTAGTTTAAATGTAACTTATAACGGCACATCAAATTCGTATTTCTTAGATACAGATGAACCTACAGAAGTAGCGCTTAATTTAGAATTTAAGGAATTAATGCCTATCTATAAAAACCATGTTAAAGAAGGATATTAAACGTTATGCATTATTTTAAGTATTTTCCAACTGTAACATGGGAAGATTTCGTTGATGGGGTTCATGAAAAAAAGACAGTAGTTAATTTAACAGCCTATACTACAATTGCATCTAAATTAATAGATGACGTTTCATACTATTCTTATGTTACAATACCTCAAGGTGACAGGCCTGACAATTTATCATACTCTTTGTATGGTACTACGGATTACTATTGGACATTTTTTATAATTAATGATCATCTAAGAAATCTGTATACAGACTGGCCAATGACAGATTCTCAATTAATGGATTGGATTGAATCAAAATATCCAGGTATTGCTATATACCCTCAACAGGTTGGTCAGACAGATTTTTCTCATTCTTTTTTTAATTTAGATATAGGTGATATTCTTTCTTCATATTTTGATAAAAATTCAACTGATACTGAAATATCACAAAAAATATCTGTTGAAGTTAAAAACCTCTTTCCTACCAATGGATGGATTCAAGCTGAATATATAGATCCTTCGAAGGGTCAATTTAAATTTGGTGATAACCCGGTTATTGCGCAAGCACAGGTTTTAAAAATAGATGCTTCTACCAATAAATCGGATATAGGTGAATCTTTTTTAATATCCGAAATATCAAAAGCGTATGATGCACCTCATCATTATGAAAATGAAGAAGGTGAGGTTGTAGCTACTAATCCTGAACTAAACGATAGAGGTGAACGAGTCTCTCTCACTTCTTCATCAAAAGACACCACACTAGATTTTTTATCCCAGGTGGGTATAGATTCAGTAGATATTAAAAAACATCATCCAAAAATTCGTCCTGTATCATTTGTTGAATATGAGAAACGGGCAAACATTAACAGATCATATATAAGAGTAATCAAACCGGAATTTATAAAGGAAGTTTCAGAAAAGTTTAGATTAGCAATGAAAGAGCAACAAGAATGAGTCGTAGAGTAAATCATGACGTAATAACTGAGGTTAAACCTGATTCGTTAATTAATTCGTATGATGATTTTAAAGTAATTCTTACAACGGTTAACTCTAATTCTATAGATATATCATCTAACGTCATCACTGTTGAGATATACGAATCTATCGACTCCCCGTACTTAAATGCCACTCTTACAATGATGGATGATTCTGGTCTAATCTCTGGTGCCCCTCTTATTGGTCAGGAAACAATTGAAATACAATTTACTAAAGATTCATCTAAAAAACAGTTATTCTTTAAAATTAATGGATTTAATAATCTTGAATATTTAGATGATAATATAGTCCATTTTGATCTTGAATTAGTTTCAGATATTGAAATGCTTAATTCAACAAAGGCCTTTTCTAAAGCTTTTTCTGGTTCAACAACTTCGATAATTGAAATGATTTATGATCAGTATCTTAAAGAAAAGATAGAAATTATTGATAAATCTGCAGATGACATATCAATAGTATTCCCTTTTATTAAACCCTTTCAAGCTATAGGTAAGTTACTTTCTCAAACCTTTGATAAAAATGGATTTCCTTTATTTCTTTTTGAGACTCTAAACGGATCTTCTATTAAATTAATATCTCTAGCTACCTTAAGATCAGAGAAACCTAAATATACACTTTCTAAATCACCTATTTTAAATACCGGTGATCTTGGATCATCTTTAAGAGGTGCTCATAAGCTGAGACATAAGATTCATACATTAAGTCTAGAAGACTCTTATGACACACTAAAACTAATAAGAACAGGTTCATTTTCTTCTAGATCTGAAGTAGCTGATATATCACAGAAAACAGTATATTCTAATCTATTTGGTTATGAAGGTCTTAGTCCTCTTGAATATGAATATATTTCACCTATTCATCAGATATCGTCACCTTCTATACCCCCATCTAAATCTTTTACCTCACTTATAAGTGAACGAAGGTCCAATTTAAAAGCCTACGAGCGAAATTCAAATTATAATACTATTCAAATTAATAAGATTAATATAATGAAATCCTATTATCATAGAATGGACCTTGTTAAGATAAATGTAGAATGTGACCCTATTCAATCCATTGAGTCAGGTGATATAATTAACCTAATAATACCAAAGAATATACCTAAGATTTCAGAAACTGATAATGATCTTTTTCTTTCCGGAAAGTATATGATTCATGCGATAAACCATAGATTCCATAAAGGAGAATATAAAATGTATATTGATTTAATTGGAGATTCTATTGGTACTGAACATACTCTGGGTGCTGTAGAATGATGCAAGTTGAATTAGGTGTTGTTGAAGATAGAATGGACCCTGAAGAAATGGGTAGAGTAAGAGTTCGTATACTCGGTAAACATACTTCCAATTTAAGCGATATACCTACAGCTTCATTACCATGGGCTACAGTTATGTTACCTAACACATCACCTTCTACTTCTGGTGTAGGGCATACACCATTCTTAGTTGAGGGTTCATGGGTTGTTGTGGCATGGTATGACGATTTTATGCAAGATCCTATTGTACTAGGGTCTATAGCGTCTATATCTGCAATGAGACCTAATATATCCGAAGGGTTTAATGACCCTAAAGGAAAATTTCCATGGGAGTACAATATTGGTCAACCGGACTATAATAGATTAGGACGTGGACTTAATGCGGAAGATAATATAATGCTACAGCAGCGTAGAGGTTTAAAATTATCTGATATTCCAAAAGCCACTAAACCTAATGTAAAATCAACAGAAAATGTTAAGCCAGATGATAGAACAACATGGGATGAGCCAGATCCTAAATCAAATACATATTCACAGTATCCTTATAATCATGTGTATGAATCAGAAGCAGGTCATATTATAGAAGTAGATGATTCCCCTGATGGTGAACGTCTAATGACTCAACATAAGTCAGGTACATTTGAAGAAATACATCCTACAGGAGACAAAGTTGTTCATATTGTAAGAGATCAATATGAGATAACAATGGGTAAAAAACAAGTATTCATTAAAGGGGCATGTGATATTACTGTAGATGGTACAGTCCGTCAACTTATTAAAGGGGATTATATTCTTGAAGTTGAAGGTGATATGACTACTAAAGTACATAAAAATAGATATACTAAGATCGGTGCTCGTGGCGATAAAAAGGGTGGTGGTAATGATGCTTTTGAAATTGTAGGAAATCGTACAGGTAATATAGCTAAAGGTGAGATACTAACAATACATAAGGATTCTTCTATTACAACTATTGAAAATCATAAGCATACTATTAATGGTGATTGGGATCAGGCTATAATGGGTAATACACAGATTACTACTACAAAAGAATGTAATTTAACTACATGGGGTAATTTCGGTACATTCTCTGGATTAAATTCATCAATGAAAGTAGCTGGAAAATTAGAAATTGATGCTAAAGGATTGTGTACATATATAATTGGTGAGACTTTAGCTATTTCTTCAGGAAAATTAATGACAATTAACACAGGATCTGAGAATATTGAGATTGATTCTGGCGATGTTATCCATTTAAATAAATCAAAATAATAGAGGATATATAGATGCCATGTGGACTAGATGTTGATGCCTTATTAGGTGGTCTTCAGAAAGAATTAGATAAGGCAAAAACAGAAGCCCTTAATATGGTAAATTCTGCCATTGGAGAAGCTGAAGCTGCAGCTAACAAGCTGAAAGAGGATATGGAAAAACAAATCCGTGACTGGATGCCAAAAATGCCTGAGCTTCCTGAATTACCAAAAATACCAATGCAGATTGCTATGGCTCAAAAGGCAATGCTGATTGCAAAAGAAATGGAGAAACTAGCTGGTGGAAATATTCCACCTGAAGTCCGAGCAGCTGCCATGAAGAAAATAAAAGAAATTAAAGAATCTTTTAAAAAAGAATGGGGGGATGCACTAGATGAAAATGGGTTTGATATGGAGGAAATTTTTAAGCAAATAGAAGCTCTTAAAGATTTAGACCCTTGTATGCTTATACCTAATATAAAGAAAGACCCGGCTACAGGAAAGGCTAAGTTAGAAGTAGAAACACCAGTATTTCCTACTAAGTTACCTGAGGCAGAAGAGCCATCAAAACCCTCAGCGTCTGCGGAAAAATCTAAAGAGGCTATAGAGTCTACAGATCTTATAGTAGCGGCAAATGTAACAGCTGTTGCAAAAGAGGTAGAGTCAGCTCCTGATGATACTACTATAAAGGAAGCAAGATCTAGTAAGACACCTTCAGGGAATAAACAAATTAAAGGAGCATCTGTAATATATGATGCGTCTGGTAAAGAAGTAACATATACTGGAGTTGATCTATTTTATGAATTCCTAGTGGAAAACCCAAATGTGAAAAGAGAAGATTTTAAACATGCATGGAAATATAATAGAGCTAAATGGGACACTTTAGATGAGTCTACAATTATAAAATACCAATCAAGATTTGATGCTAAAATATCAGGTAATAATTATAAAATAGGAACTCTCTTTCAGGATAATATTTCTTATAAAACCTATGATCGAGGTAAGTATGTACGCTCAATGAGAGGGGTAGAAGATAAAGACCTTATACTAAACTATGATTTAAAATCTCATATAAAACAAATTGAAGAAAAATTAGGGGTTGTTTATGTCTCAACAGTACAATTTCCTATTGAAATGGCTCTATATAGCCGTTTGGGTACATATACAGGAATTGAGAAAATGATGACACCTTTCAGTTGGAAATCAAATGAATTTGCATGGAAAGAACCTGCATATACTATAGAATACGATAAAGCCTCTATCAGATTTAGATATAAATAGTAATATGTCATATACAAACACAATAAATTCTAGAGAAGTTATATATTCGGACTTAAACTATAAGTTTCGTATACTTCCTAATATAAAAGATTTAGCAATTAAAAAGGATGTGGACGCTGTAAAACAATCAGTTATGAACATTCTTTTGACTAATAGGGGTGAAAAACCATTTGAACCTTTGTATGGAGGATCTCTTAGAGATTATCTATTTGAGAATTTTGACATGATAACTGCAGCTGCTATAAGAGAAAGGATTCGCACATCAATAGTTAATTATGAACCTAGAGTAGAAATCCTATCAATTGAACTTAATGATTATATGGATAGAAATGCCCTAAGAATAAAACTAGAATTAAAAATTATATCACCTGAGGATTTAATTACCTCATTAGACTTCATAGTAGAGAGACTCCGTTAATGGCCATTCTAAATAACTTCAAAGTATCAGAATTAGATTTTGATCAGATTAAATCTAATTTACTAGAGTTCCTTCAGTCACAGGATGAGCTATCTGATTATAATTTTGAGGGTTCTGTATTAAACACATTAGTAGATCTAATGGCATACACTACTCATTATAATGCATTTAATGCTAACATGGCCTTAAATGAGTCTTTTCTGGATACTGCACAATTAAGATCATCAGTAGTATCACATGCTAAATTATTAGGATATACTCCACGATCCGCATTAGCTGCACGCGCGATGGTTGATATTGAAGTATTTAACCCTTTCCCTGAAGAAAATTCTGAAAAGCGTTCTACATGGCAACGAAGTGAAACTAACGCTGATACATGGAAACCTTTAGAACTTGTACGTGGAACTCAATTTTCAACTTCCATTCATAATAAAGACTATACCTACCTTGTCACAGAATCATTAGTTCATGAACACAATACTGACACATCAGATGGAGCCCCTGATTATAAATTCAGTAATGTTATGTTAACACAAGGTGAATATAGAACAGTTAAGTATGTATATACAAAACAATCTTCTGAGTTATATATAATACCATTTGAAAATGCAGTCACATCTACTATAAAAGTGACAGTCCAGAAGAATAAAAGCTCTACCCCATTTGAATATTACCATCCAGCATCAAATATTGTAAATATAACCCACAAATCAAAAATATATTGGATTCAAGAATCACGAGAGGGATTTTACGAATTAACATTCGGTGATGGTATTATCGGTCAGTCATTGTCTGATGGTAATATTATTAATATAGAATGTATAGTAGCCTCTAATCCGGCGGATATTTCTAATGGAGCATCAATATTTTCTATACATCAGGATTTAGTTAATTCTAATAAAGTTAATGTTACAACTACAATGAATGCTATCGGTGGAGCTCCTCGTGAAGATATTGATTCAATTAAATATACGGCTCCTGTTGAGTATATATCACAGAACAGAGCTGTAACTCCTGAAGATTATAAAGCTATTATCTTAACAAACTTTCCAGATATTCGTGCTATTAATGTTTGGGGTGGAGAAGATAATATACCACCTGATTATGGTAAAGTTTATATATGTATTGCACCTTTATTTCAAGAAAATACTGTTAATAATGGTATTGGTATACCTACATTATCTTTTCAGCAAAAGGACTATATTAAAAGAACAATTTTAAAACCTAAGAATATTGTTTCAATTACCCCCGAATTTACAGATCCTTCATACACATATATATCCCTTGGTATTTCATTTAAATACAATTCTAATATTACTAAAAAGAATTCTGTAGAATTATCAACTATAGTTAAGAATAACATTTTAGCGTACTATGATCTTAAATTAAGACATTTTGATGGTGTCTTTAGGTATTCGAATTTACTTACTTTAATAGACAACACTGATCCTGCTATATCTAACTCCACAGCTAATGTATATATTAAAAAACGCGTTGAGCTTCGCAAAGAGATTGATAATAAATACATAATACAATTTCCTGCAGCTCTTTTAAATTCTAATCAAGAAACTATTGTTTACTCTAACTCCTTTATATTTTCTGGTCTAGAGTGTATCTTTAAAGATATTCTTAGAGCTGATGGGAAAAGAATAGTATATATAATGTCACTTGTTGATTCTAATAAGCTTCGACAAATTGGTTTAGTAGATGCTTCACGGGGTCTTGTAACTCTTGAAGATTTTAATCCTCTCGCTATGATGGACAGAGATAAGAAATATTTTGAAATAACAGGGATTCCTAATTCATACGATCTTGCTCCTAATAGAAATGAATTATTAACAATTCTATCAGCTGATATTATAGTAAATGGTGAAATAGATTCAATGTTAACAGGTACAACTAATGCAGGTATAGATTATATAACTGCAGCTAAAGGAACATAGAACATGTCACTAAATCATAAAAGGTTTAATGTATCTTCTCAGATATCTTCTTTATTACCTGATCATATCCAATATGATAATAAAGAGATTAATGTATTTGTCGAAAAATTTATAGAATTTTTAGAAAGGGAGAATCAGTCTCTTTATTATCTGAATACTGTATCAAACCATAGAGATATTGATGCTACTGATTCTCATTTTATAGATAGACTTCAAAAAGAATTGGCCGTACCTATTCCACGAAAATACACTGCTAATCCTAGACTTCTATACAAACATTTAAATGATATCTATATATCCCGAGGTACTAAAGATTCTATTAAGAATTTTTTCCACATTCTTTTTAATGATAATGTAGAAGTTTATTACCCCTCTGACGACATACTTAATGTGTCTGATGGTAATTGGTCTTTAAATCGTAACCAGGAATATGATAATACTCAAGTTTTCCGACGTCTTAAAGCATCTAATGAAAATGAAAGATCAAAAACTTTAAATCTTTTTGGTAGTCTTCCGGATGCTATAACTGTATGGCATCAGTCTTCTTATATAACTTTAGTTACACCAACTAATGTAACTTTACCAGGTACTTTAATTGAAGGATCACTTAGAATACCGTCTCTTGAAGATATTGAAAATATTCAGGCTCTCGAAGATGAAACTGTAGATCAATTAGCCACTAGAACCCAAGAATATAAAGATGCTAGAGAAAACCTATTAACCTATTTTGTTAAAACTTATATTAGACCCGGTGCTAAAGATGTTAATTATGGTCAGATTGGTATTGTCTTAAATTCTAATTTTAAAAGAGATGTAGTATCTAATGTTGGGTCATCAGAAGGAGTCTCTAGAATAGTTAAATTTTCCGATTCTTCTGTAGTCACTTATACAGAAGATAATCTTATAGTTCTTCCCAAATCTACATTCTATAAATTAGATAGGTCTAACTATTCTGTACAGTCAAGAACAGTTTCTCGTACATCATCTGAAATACAACCTTTTATTAGCTTTAAAGATGATATACTAAGAACTACTGATTCTATTCATTGTATACCTAAGGGCAATCCTCTATCAAATTCCGGTTATTTAAATAATAAAAAGTTTATCCAAGATTCTTATTACTGGCAAAAGTTCTCTTATGTTCTTCGTACAGGTGTTGATTTTGAGACATGGGCATCTTCGTACAATAGGTTAATACATCCTGCTGGATTTAAACATTTTGGTGAAGTTTTAATAGCTATATTTTTTACAGGTGAAGGTCCTTTTAATAATGTATTTCAATGGCTTTACGGACCTAAAGATGTAAGATCCCTAGAACTTAAAGATTTTGCTAATTACTCCGAGGAAACCCGGTCAGACTTTGTTAGTACTGATTTTATACACCGTGATGGTCGCCCCCTTCTTGGACATCCACTCTATTCCTTTTTAGCTAAGAATCCTGGTTCAGGGCTTGAGTTTAAGTACCACTTAATAGATGGATTGCAAAGAGAATTCCCACTTATAAGAATTAATGTACCTTCTGTAGATGTCTTTCATGATCCTGATTTATCTAATTTTACTTTACTGAACTTAAAGTTTAAAAAAATTACTACCTCATCATCCAGATTGATCACTCAGTCTGAATATAGAGAGCTAGATCTACTTAATTTTATATTCCTATATGAGAAGAATTTAGGTAATGTAACTCACTCACATAAAACTCTTATAAGAGATACAGAAACTAATCATAGAACATGGGTTGATGAGGCAATTGTTCCTGGATCCTTAAGAATACCTACAGAAAATGATCGAAATAATACTAATTCTGAAGTTACAAGTGATCAGTATGATCAAGGAGTTAATCAAGGAATTAAACTTGATATTCCTACATATAGAAAAAATGGTCTTTATGATGATAATTTAACAAAATTTGAAAAGATTATAAATGATGGTAAGTTACTTTTAACTGAAATACAACATTTAGAATTTGAAATTCAGCAGATATCTGAAATAATAGAATCCTTAAAATCATACACACCGACCAATTTACAATCAATAAAGGATGAGCTAGTACTAACAAAAGACAACTTATCTTCCTATTTTAATAATATTAAAAACCCAGCTGGGTATACAGATGCCCTTAGTAATATTACTTTGAAGATAGCCTTTCTTGATAAACTTATTGAGGTAGAGAACGGCGAAAATGATTTTCAGACTGATTTAGAGACTCAGTTAGATACTAATAATACAAATCTTGAAATATACATATCTGATTTTGAAATGAAAAATGTTGATTTTCAGTCTTTATGGCGTTTTAATCATGTAGGATCAAATTCATTTGTTAAAGGTAAATTGTCTGAACATACCACTACAAAAATTACAAAAAGAAATATTCCATTTGAAGCATTTACGAAAAATTTCCTAAGTCTACTCAGACTGCTTGTATCGCTAAGGTTTACACTCGGTAAATATTCATCCGTGGAATCACATATGGTGAAATTAGAGCAATTACCGTCAGTAGTTAGTATAGATAACTTAACTATAATAATTGATGGAAATAGGAAAAAGAACCTAGGACCAACAAATGTATTGTATGCTTCAATTCTTAGCGACTTAAAAGACAACAAACTAACAAACCAGTATACGAACATACCTGAATTGTATAACTGGTTTTTTGGGGAGGAAGTGTCTACCCGTTACAATAGCGACTATACTACTAGCCCAGTTTATAGATGGGAAGCATATATACCCAACTTAAAGGAACCAAACCTTGACCGAGTTAAAGTAAAGTATGAAAACGGTCACTGGGTTTACAGCGGTGATCCATTGATTCCTACAACCGGAGTCTGGTCTAAATTAGACATTCCTACCATTCTGCAGGTGCTAAGCCGAATGATAATTGGTATAGCCCCTATACCTGTAGAGACAGAGGAATTCTCACCCACTTCAAAATTCAGTGGTCAATATGTACCCACTGACTCTGATGCACCACAAGCACTTTCAGAACTTATTTCCGAAGCATATACCGACGAGAAATGGGAAAGTCTTAAAAGTCAATGGAATTTAGAGATTATTAATACTCTAACAAATACTCTAGATGATAATAATCAAGCAAACTACGAACTTCTTTACAGCGAATCAGGAGGGCTTAACCAACAGGAACTTGCTAGTAGGGGTATGCTTGGTAGATATGATGTAATTAATATCACCCCATCGGCTCGTTTAAGAACATACCATTCTTCACTCCTTGTTGATCTTAAACCACAGTCACATACACCCGATACTGTATTTGGTATGGGTGAATATTTTGAGAGACGTAAATTTCAGTATAAATCGGGAATGTATGTATGGAAAGATATTGTAATTGAGTCTATAACATCTAAAAAGTTTGGTGCTAATATAGATTCTGAGGTGATACAATCACCTAGACATGATAGTTTTCATACTAATACCTATACATTTACATCTTTATTCAATCCTGGTACTTACTTTCAACAAAACCCAATTGATAGTTTTGGATATTCAATAATGGCTTACCGAACTGAAACTGGAGTGGCATTAACTTTTAGTTATAATGGTGGACCGGCAACGGAGCGGATGGGTAGCTCTGATGGAATGTTCCTAGCTGGAACATGGCCACCGTATAACAACCTTTCTCACTCAACTGCATTCAATGAAAGTTTAGAGCCTGCAGGTACCAATGCGGTTGAATATAAAAACTATGTTTTTCAGTTTAGCTTACCAGATGAAGTTCATCATAACATTATTACACAACAAGCTGATGCATTTGGAGATGTATTATCTGTAGGACATCTTAATTGGAGTGCCGGAAATGGACCTGAAGCTGCAGATGGTAGAGCTCAAGAAGTTAAAGTATATTTTGATCTTATTTATGCGGACAGTAGTATTCCTACAGTAACTACTGAATTAACAGAGGTCCCTATTGACTGGGCAGGAACCTTTGATGAGCGGCATATTACTGAACCTAATGTTTCGCTAGAGGATAGACAATGGGATTGGTATTACAACCCTGACGATAACTGTATATATCTCGCTTATGAAACAGCATACTTACTCGAGAATCGGACTGTATTATCAACGGATTATGATGAAGGCATTGAGTATACAACTAATAGACATAATGTGGGCGCATACTATCATGGTCTGGTCGGTTCCGAATATCAACCAAATGTTGATATGCTAGGAACCACCAGAAACTTTGACGGATGGTTGTATGGTAAAAATAACGTCTACAAAGCAGCTGCTGATCATTTGGATACTACAGGCAATTCTTTTAATATTCGAATTACTTTAAATCCTAATCTACATTATAATGCTGACGGGAACCTTGTTACTGAACTTATAGGTAGCGATATTGAATTAGGTGCTGATATGACATCATGGGATACCGTATGATAATAAACTATATAAATATATTAAATACAACAACAAGTTAATTATAAATTTTTTAAAAGGTCAAAACAAATGCCGGCAATTATAACAAGTCAATTTAGATTAGATGTAGCGAAGAAAGTATTAAGAGATATTCGCACAAATAATTATTACCTAACCCTAGGTCGGTCTAATCCATGGCCTTTAAATGCGGAAAGTTCCGAACAACCCGAACCTCCATATGATAATCATCAGTACTCTATTACAGATTTATACCAGAATGCTCATACTATGGTTAGTATATCGGAGTCTGTAGGAGGTACATCATCATGTGGTGCAATATTAATGGCTCCTCTAGTTCAGTGGCAGTCAGGTATGATGTATAGAGCTTATGACCCCTATGATATAAATTTTGAAGCTCAAAGTCTTGGTAGTTACTATGTAGTAACCGAAACAAATCAAGTATATATTTGCTTAAAAGCTCCTATTAGTAACGTAAGTTCCAGCTATAATCCTGAATCTTCTATAGGAGGTGCTGTCGGTGCTTATAAACTAGAGGATGGTTACATTTGGCAGTATTTATACACTATATCTACTGATTTGTTTGAAAAATTTATGACTGCAGAATTCTTTCCTGTTCCTTATACGGCAGGGTATTACCATGAGGATTCATCAAGTGGTAATCTTACTACGGAGTTACAGTGGTCTGATGCCACGCAAATACCTGGCAGTAGCCCGGTCAATTTTTTCACTTATGCTAATGCAATATCTGATCGATTATTAGGGGAAGAAGATGCTAGAGTGGCGTACAATCAGAGTGATGATGCATGGAATCAACTTGTAGTTGCTACAGCAGCACAAGCTTTTCCAAATGCGCTATTTAATATTAAAATCAATGGTCTAGGACTACCAGTTGATGCAACTGTTTGGAATGAAGCTCCTTCTGACTACCCACCGATTATAATTAAGGACCTTGCAGAAAGTTCCTCTACTGCTCAAAATATAATAAATCCTGAGAAGGATTTATTAATAGACAAGGAGTTCATTACACATGTAACTAACTCGGAAGGCACTAATAAAATAACAGACATCCAAATACCATCATCTTTAGTGGCTGGTGGTACAAGCATATTTAAACTAATCGACACCAATTTTAAAGAACCAGCAGTTTTCCTGAAAACCACTCATGCTGGCGAGTCTTCGGTGTATGAACAACAATTTGATGCTATTGCTATTAAAGGACCAGTTGGTGGTTTTGGAGCGGACCCTCGTAATGAGTTAAGAGCTCATTATGTAGGAATATATAGAAGTCTTCAGGGTATTGATGCTTCTGATAAATTGCCAGATCAGGGTTCTTTTAGACAATTGGGTATTATAAAAGATGTTGCATTAAATACTAGTAATCATGCAGACACTTTGCGCATTTCTAAACAAATGATATTTGGTTCTAGCATCCCAGCCTCAATAGTTGCAGGTATGCAGATAAAACAAACAATAACCACTACATCAGGTGGTGCTATAGTTAATCAGGCAGTAGGTTATGTAGATGAAGTTATATCAGACGTAACTGCTGCTACATATTATATTTCTTATCATCAAACTGACGATTTAGGATTGCAACCATTCAGGCCCGAAAGTGCAACTGAGTCAGTGAGTTGGTATACCAGATCTGTTCTTCAAGAAGGTGGTTACGGGGAACAAACATTAGTATCAGCGGTACCCGTTTTATCATCTATAGCTGATTCGGAGGTAATAACAGATTCTGGTGATGTTATTTTTCTAGAAAATAGACATAAAGTTACTCGTACTAATGAACAGACAGAAAGAATTAAAATAGTAATAGAACTATAAAAAATTAAGGATTAAAGAATGTCAATCAATTTTAATGTACCACCCTATTTCGATGATTTTGAATCAGTTTCTGAATTTGACGGATCCGACGGTTTATCCCCAAAAGATAAATATCATAAATTACTATTCAGACCATCATATGCAGTTCAGGCACGGGAATTAACACAGCTCCAATCTGTTCTTCAAAACCAAATCACTAATCTTGGACATCATTTATTTGTAGAAGGGTCCTTAGTAATACCCGGTGATGTATCATTCTCTAATGATATAGACTATATTAAAGTTGAGATGGGGTCTATTCCGGACGTTAATGCAGATATAAATTATATAATGTCAAATCTGGATGACTCAGATTCTACTGGCCTTAAAGGAAAGTACTTAGTCCGTGCTATCGACCTTGACTTGACCGGAAATATAACTCTCCCAGAACCTACATTATCAGCTAAAATTTTAAAAGTAGTACCTGCTATAGGTACTGCTCCGGCTGTACTATACATTCAATATTATGCAGCCTCTGCAGAGAAAACTGTAGATACTGGAGTTAATGTTAATGTTAATAAATTTAGGCCGTCTGATGAGCTTAAAGTTATTGATAAAATGCCTTCAGTTTATGGTAGTAATAGTAATAGTAACCCGTCTCCAACTAGTCTGACACTTCAATTTCATCAGGCTGTACTAAAGATTCCGTCTGAATTAAAACAATCTGCTATTGGTAAAGCGTCCCTAGCATTTGTTGAAAAAGGTGTTTATTTTATAAAAGGTAACTTTGTACAGGTTCAAAATTCAACACTTATAGTTGCTCCTTTCTCAACTTCGGCATCTGCAGATATTGGATTTAGAATTAAAGAATCTGTTATATCTTCTGCAGAAGATCCTACATTAAGTGATAATGCTACAGGATCACCTAACTTTGCGGCACCTGGGGCACACCGATATGAAATAAAAACAGAACTTATTGCTCTTGATATTAATACAGATATTGAAGGGACTGATGACGATTTCCTTTTGCTTTGTAGGGTAGATGAATCCGCTGTTAAATGGAAAGTTAAGAGAACTGATTATAATATTATAGAAGATGAATTTGCTCGAAGAACGTTTGACGAGTCGGGTAACTATACAGTAAGACCCTTTCATATTGATATAACAGAAGATAGAGACAATGTAGATTTATTTCAAGCCCAGCTAGAGCCATCAAAGGCATATGTACAGGGATACGAAATTGAAACATTATCCTCTATAAGTGTTCCTATTGAAAAGGCGAGAAGAGCTGAGGATACAGATGCAAAAGAGTCCGTTACAGTATCTATAGGTGTAGGTAATTATATACTTGTATCACCTAGAGATTTTTCTAGTCTTCTTTCTTCTGGTATAGTACCACCTATAGATACTTTTGCTAGAGTCGACTTAAAGAACTTTGATAACTCAACTATAGGGTATACTAGAATTAGATCTGTAACTCGTGTTTCACCTGGATATACTCATGACGACCAGGGTGTTATTATCCGTGATACATCTTTGGATATTTATAAAGTATATCTATTTGATGTATTTCTTAATGAATTTCAAAATTTTTCTTCTGTAGCTTCATTGTTATACTCATCGAATAATCACACATTTGATGTAAAATTGGTATCAACCCCTGCCGTTATAAAGGAAACTGATAAAAATTCACTTGTATATAAACTACCTTATGATCGTGTTAAAACATGCTCTATAGCTAAATTAAATACAACTGAAGAGGCAGATTATAATTACAGATTCAGAACTATTAAAATGTTTTCTCCTAAGCATGGAAATGGTAACTTTATTAATGCTACTGTTAATAATACGGAAACTGAATCTTTCGGTGCATTTAACCAATCTGATTGGATTCTTGAAAAGTTCATCCAGTCTGCAGGCACTACAATTATACCACTTACGTCAGCTATGGTAGGAGCAGCTGTTAGTGGGGATATGACATCAATTGCAATTGATTTATCATCATGGTCTGGAGTTGTTGGAGGTGGAAAATATAGATTAACTGCACCTGTAGACTCCACAGCTATACATAGAACTAAGGAAGTACGTGATATTGAATCTGAAAGATGGGTTTATGACCAGTACGTTACTGCTGACAGTACTGCATATAATTCTGCACACCATTATGATGTTATTACACTAGCTAAAAACGACGTATTTAAAATTAATTTTGTTAAAGAATATATCGGTGACGGTGATTTAGGCGAAACCGGCACCGCAATTTATATACAAAACAATCCGGAACAATTTAAAGATATCACAGAGCATTATATACTAGATACTGGGATGACTGATAATTATTATGACAATTCTAAACTTCGTTTAAGGTCTGATTCAGATTATATACCTTCAAATGATATATTCTGTTCTTATAAATATTTTCATCACTACCCTGGTGATTTCTTTTCTATAGATTCGTACCCTCCAGAAATGTATGATGATATTCCTGTATTTAATTCGGATAATCAGGGTAAATTAATAGAATTAAGATCCTCTATAGATTTTAGACAATCTAAAGATATTGAAAGTAACGTAGGTACATGTCCTCACCCTAATTCTAAATTCCAAACTGATCTTGAGTATTATCTCCCAAGAAAGGATATTATAGTAGTTGATGCTAAAGGTGATTTTAGATGTATTAAAGGTGTTTCTTCCCTAACACCTACATTACCTGAGACTCCATCTAATTCAATGGTTCTATATAATTTACATCTTCAGGCATATACTTTTACTCCGTCCGAAATTCAATATGAAATGATTGACAACAAACGCTATACAATGCGGGACATTGGTAAAATACAAAAAAGAGTAGATAATTTAGAATATTATACTTCCCTATCTCTCCTAGAATCGGAAGCTTCGAATAAAATAGTAGTAGATTCTGAGGGATTTTTAAGATCTAAAGCAGGATTTGTTGTTGATTCATTTAAAAACCATTCAATAGGTAATACACTATCACCTGAATATAGATGTGCGATTGACCGTAAAAGACGTACAATAAGACCTATCTTTCATGAGAATTCTATAGGGTTACAGTACGTCCCACCAACTTCTGAAATCAACCCTGCTGTATCAAGTCATGTTCAGAAAACAGGGGATCTTATTACACTTCCATGGTCTCCTGTAGAATTGTTCTCACAAGGGAAAGCCTCATCGACTATTAACATAAACCCTTACGATGTATTTACATGGACAGGTTCTGTTAAACTTTCACCATCTCAAGATGACTGGAAAGATACAACTCATGTACCTGAATTAATAGTTAATCAGACAGGTATATATGACGCCATGATGTCTATTATAGATGCGACAGATGCTCTTGGTACTGACTGGAATGAATGGGAGACAACTTTCTTTGGTTCCGAATCGACTTCATGGGTATCTGCATCAGGACGTAATTGGCAAACAACTACTACTGAAACAAACACTACTGAAGATCAAGCAAGAGATGGTATTTTAACTGTTAATAACCCTTTTGTTAATTATACAGAGCTAGGTGAGCGAGTAATAGAAATAGGGTTTGCTCCGTTTATAAGGGGTAGAAGAGTATCATTCTCTGCAGAGAGGCTTAAACCCAATACTATAATATATCCTTTTATTGATAATGTTAACATATCGGAATATGCTATTCGAGATAATGTATTTGTGGATTATTCATCTTCAGATGATGAGATTTTTAATCAAATGGTTGAAAATTATGGCGCACATCCATTTGATACTGAGAGACTGTCGCCAATGTTTTATCCAGATAAGCAGGACTCAGTTACTGGAAAAGGTACACACCCATATAGATATGATGCGAACTCTTTAGAAACTATTGCATGGAAATTGTACGGATTAAATGACGCACCAACATATGATAATATGTCAAATATGTATCCTAATACAGAATTAAAAACAGATGCTGCCGGTAGATTAACAGGGTCTTTTTGGTTTCCTAATGATGATGGTTTAAGGTTTAAAACCGGTACTCGTACTTTCAGATTATCGGATTCACCTATTTCTGTAAATAGAGATGAAGAAACTACTTTTGCACAAACACAATATCACGCAAAAGGATTACTAGAAACAAAGGAAAATTTGACAATAGCTACTAAACTTCCTATGTTATCACAGACACAGGTATTTGATGAAAGAACAATATATAATACTTCTAGAACAAACTCTACTAGATGGTGGGATCCTTTAGCTCAATCATTCCTAATAGATATTGATAAGCAACCACAAGGGGCTTTTATTACATCTATAGACTTATATTTTGCTAAAATATCAGAAACTATACCAGTAGTTCTTCAGATTAGAGAAGTTATAGTAGGTCTTCCATCTGCTATTATTGTCCCACACTCAACCGTAACATTATATCCGTCTGATATTAATGTAGATTCTAACCTAGGTCAGGCTGCTACTAAATTTGAATTTGAATCACCTGTCTATCTAGGGTCTGGTAAATCATACGCATTTGTTATTTTTGCTGATACTATCGATTATGAAGTCTGGATGGCGCGTACACAGGAAATAGATGTAGTTACTGATGCTGCTATTTCTAAAAATGTATTTGCGGGTGTATTATTTAAATCACAGAACGGTTCGACATGGTCTCCTGACCATAACGCAGATCTTAAATTCGCTATACATCGTGCAAAATATGATATTTCACGACCAGGAAACCTAGTTTTAGTTAATAAAGAATTACCATTAAAAAGATTAAGAAATCATCCGTTCACAACTACTGAAACTAATGAGTTAAAAGTATATCATAAAAATCATGGTTTTGTTGAAAGTTCTTCTAGACAATCTTATGTTTCATTTTCTGGTATAGAGCGTAATCATCCTACTGAATCTCCGGAGACAGCTAATTTATATGGTATTGATGCCAATAAAATTAATGCTATTTCTGAACACCCTTACTATGATGGATCAAACTTAGTCTCACCAACTGGTGCTGGAGTTTTCCCTGTATTTGATGTAACACAAGACGCATATTCTGTTAGACTTGGAATTGATGAAAATAATAGTGATGGTCGAACTCAATTTGGGATTGGTGGAGGAAAAACAATTGAAGCTTCTGAAAATTATGCATTCTCCACGTGGTATCATCATGCGGCTATAGTAAACCTACCAACTACTAATATAACTTGGGGGGTTAAAACTACTAACCTCGGGACTATTGGAGCTAACAATACAACGGTATATAGAAAATCAACTAACTATAAGGCCTATGTTCCGAATACTAACATACATGAACCTTTTCCGCAAGTTATAACCTCTAGAGAGAATCAATTACATAATGTTGATGTACACGATAACTTACCAAATAAATCGTTTGAGGTTATGGGACAACTAACATCTAATTCAGATTATGTCTCACCTTCTGTTGATATAGAACGATGTTCTGTAGTATGTATCCAGAATAGAATAGGTAACTTCACCGGATATGGTGAATTAACCTCAGTTAATTTTAACCCTACTACACCAGAGTTAACAGGTCTAGGAAGGTTTAATGCAGGATTATATAAATTCGCTATTGACTCTAATAATGAAGCTAAAGGGGGTATACTTAACCTATCTATTGAAGGAAAAGGCCCTATCTTATCTATAGACCATTTTATCTCAGCTTCTAATAAAACATTATTTGAGACAGATAAAGATTACTTAATGATAATAGAAAACCCTTCTAGTTCTGATGCTACAAATGAAAATGTAGGAGTAATGAAGCTTAAGATTAACAAGTCAGATTCCGGAGCTGTAGTGTTTAATGATATTAAACTTAGCAGTGCTTCTACTCCTATTGCGGAATATGTTCCAGGTGTTTATGACTTTACAATTCTTGATAATAAGTCTAGATTTGGAGAGGCTACTCCTGATGCTAGTGGCCCAGGGCCTTACGGTTACGTTAATTTTAACTCTGGCTCTATGGATGTTGAATATGCAGCCAAAATAAGAGTAAGGGTAGATGCAGCCACATCAACAATTGCCTGGACTGATGAAGATAATAACACAGTTGCAGATAATATTAAAGTCTTAGATAATGGCTCGTCTGATAATAAATTTCCTATAGGTACTGGTGTAGCACAGCCTGCAACCATTACACAAGATATTTCTTACTCACAGGCTCAAAAGTTAGGTATCCTATTTGATTCAGATAAAGCTTACGCACAGGATGAAACTACTATAATATTTGCTAGTGGTAAATCGATAGCTTATAAGAGAAATGGCTCAAGTCTAAACACCAAGAATCTCCACCCAACCGAGCCACAGTATTGGGATCAAGTCCCAGGACAGGGGGTGCTGATTAATGTTACGGCCTCAAACACATTGTTTAAAAATACACCAAGTTCAACAGGAGTAGGTGCTAAATTTAAAATTAAAGACTCGGGTTCGGGTATTGTTTCTGGTGAATATGTAGCGGATGTAGAACAAGTAAATGTATATAATATATTACCCATACCTCATGGGTCCACTACGGTACTTCTAAGGGAGTATACTCCTTATAATGAGAATTTGATGGGGACTAATGAAAAAGTGTCTTTACTGGTTAATCCAAATGCAACAGCAGATGAAGAGGGTAATTTCGACTGGACTTTCAATTTAAAGGTAATAGTGAACTACCTGTATTCAGGAGCTTCAGGAGCGTCTAAAAGTGTCGGATTTAATATTAATGGTATTTCCATGTCAGCTTTTAAGGATATACTTAAAGATGATCTGGGTCTGGACAGCATTCCGGCATTATCCGGTACTTATCCTAATGCTAGTTATAATACTTATGCTTTTAAAGAAGTCGCAAATAATCAATCAGATACTTTAACTACCTGGCTTAATGATCTTGTAGTAGATAGATGGCGATCTATACAAGCTTGGGCAATTTTATTAACGGGCTCAGTAGACCTTTCTGACTCCTCTAATTTAACTGGTGACGGTGGATATATTGACCCTACTCTTTCAAACGGAGTGGCTGGAGATATTCTTAACATACACATAGCTAACGTTAATGATCCATCAACTCTACAGCTTTCAAGTACAGGTACCTCGATATCTATGTCCACGGACAGTAACAGTAGTAAGATAGGCATTTTTCTAGAAGATACTTGGAGCACAGCTGCGCACGGTACAACTGATCTTATATACTGGAATCTATCACCAGATGGACCTTACGAGTCTATACTGACTGATTATTCTGGAACTCCCGATATAATGACACTATGGGCCGGCGGTACCGATGTTCGTATTGTTCTTAATGTATGTCAGGGTACACCATCAGCTGATAATGGATGGGACAATGCAGATGCTGAGCATGAAGCAGGTAAAGTTAAAATTACCGTTAAATCAGACGCTTCACTAGAAGGAGCTGCACTTCTTAATGAAATCCAAACGAATGCGTGGTCTAATGTTATGGGGTATAATGTGGTACCATTAGATAGTGACACTAACAAATGGTCATTTGACATTAATCAGTGGAAACATGTAAACGGTGGGGATACACATACTGTTACACTAAAACCACCCGAAGCAGTGACCGTTGACTTAGCTGAAGTGGGTATATGGGTTGATCCATATCTTGAACTCGGAAAGATGGAACAAGATCTTGGTAATGAATCGAATCCTTCTGATAATAACATGCTCCAACCAGTAAAATGGAGATGGGGTTATGACAAATCCTACAATCCTACAATTAATTATACTCAGATTGATGGAGATTTTGATGATAGCTTTACTAGTTTGATTCCTAACGGTTATTATTATAATTGTATGATACCAGCTTATAATGTAGTTCCTTTATATCAGGCGTCTGACATTACACCATTTTTTAATACTCATGCTCAACATTCCAATAGTGTCTATACCGGTCCTACTGGTATACCAATTAATGTACCTATTACAAAGTCTACCTTAGGTTTAGGAAAAAAAGTTAATAATATCGATACAGAAGCTAATTGGTTAAAAGGACTGCTTAAATATAGTTTTAATCAGCAGCTGCAGCACTACACATTTACAAAATACGTCCCTTCTTCAACTAGGGTAGTTACTCAAGAAGATTTTACAAATGGAGCTGAATATATTGAAAAGACCTATTCTGCAACAAATGCAACAACTGAAACAACGACTACAATTCCAATTACTGATTGGCAGAATGGAGTAACACGAACTGTACAGTCATATGAGTACGACTATAGTCCAGCATCAATTTCAGAAGGAGACATTGTATATTACCAAGATACTGATGAGAAAACGTTTTCGTTTTATGAATGTATAACTTCTCATGGTGATACCTCAATAGACAATAATTTAATTGACGGTCTCTTGAATGAGAATACGCACTGGCAAACAGTTTATGACTATAATATAGTACTTAATTTCCTAAATTATAATTTAATTACATATACAGTAGTACCAGTAGAAGGTAAATTTCTAGCCTATGATAAGCTTAAAGTAAGAAAAGCACCTACTTCCTCTAACCTTTCATATGAATCTAAGGAAGTGAATGTACAAAGATTGAATTACAGTTTCTCTTCCGAAGGTTCGTTGGCAACTCCAACCTTTAGTGGATTATCACCAACATCAGAGAAACTATTACAGCTCGAATATAATGGACAATTGGATACGGGTGGAAGTAACTGGAATACTGAACGATTTAGTAACGATGCAATTGCAGCCAATGATATCTTTGCTAATCCTTCTATAATTAAAATACAATTAAAAAATTCACATCTTCCAAGTCATCATAGATTAAGAAAGATAGTTGCATCTCCGGGTGTACCTGATTACAATATTATAATTAATGATAAAGTAACAGTATACGCAGATGCAGTTGAAGATACAGAAATGCCTACTCTCTATTATCAGGAAGGTATGTTTTTCTTAGAATCACCTGATAACTCTAATAAGTTAACTTCGGAGAATAGAATAGACTTTTTACCTCCACAGTCACCATACACGGCCAAAACTACCGGACTCCCTGCTGATTATAACTCTTGCTTTTCGCTTCATACAAATGGGGAATCAGCATCGTCGGCTTTTAACACGCAAACAAATAGAGCTGCATTTACAGGAGATGCATATGGTATAGCTAAAAATTTAAAAAATAACAACAGTTCAGACTTTCTTATCAATGAAGGAGATAATCGTATTCCGGATCTTCATGAATCAGGAACTATAAAACTAAGCCCATTAGAAGGAATAGAGGGTAATATAACACGTGATGGCTCTATTGTTCACTCAATAAATAGACCAAATGATGTAATGATAAATGCTGTAAATTATACTAAAGAAGACTGTAGACTATATGATAACGGTCTTAGAGTAAATCTTCATCCTTATATAACTAACTTTGCGTTAAGGTCGTTTTTTCTTGAACTAAAGACTTCTAGTTTGATTAATCACGTTGAAGATTGGCGAGCAAATCACGCCGACATTGCCGGATGGGAGGGCCTAGTAGATAATGAATATTATAGATATAATATAGACTCTGAATACTATAACAATAAGATTACCGGTATACTTGGTAGTCTGGCAGCAAAAATTATTTTCCCTAAACTAGATGATAATGTAGACTCAGGTACAATAAACCACTATCGTTCTGATGAGGGTAGTATTATTGGTGATGTAGCTATTGAAGAAAATTCTGAACAGACTAATATTGAATGGATGGCAGTAAGTTCAAATTTTGTTATTCCTGATGCTATATTAAGTTGTACAGGGACAATGCAATTTTGGGATAAAGCGGATTCTACGGCACCGGATACAATAACAACTGTTGACGGTTATTGGCCTCGTAAAGGGGACAATTATTCGAATATACATTCCGGTCGGCAAATTGAGTCATCTAAATACTTGTTTGATTGGAATAAACTAAAAGACGATGCGGCAAACATTAATATTAAATGGAATACTCATCAATACATAGAAGGGTTATACAATCAACCGGGTTTGTTACCTAATGATAGAAAATTATTAAGACGTGAATTCCCTTATAATTATAACATATTACAGAATATTAACTCGACAACTAATCCGGTTGATTATAGTCAAACTAGATATTCTGAAGTTGATAATTTGGATAAGCTTATGTTATCTGCTTACTCAACTTTAGGATCTGGTGTATACGGACCACCGACGACCGGCAGCGGCAGAGCATGGACATTCGGAGATCAAGCATCAACGACATCAGTTGTGTTTAATGATATAGTAAAAATTGACCCATTAACATCTTGTACAAGCATATCTTATGTTAATGGGCCCCTCTCGATGGTTACTAGCTCTGATGGATCGGAAACTAGCATTAGAATAAAGATACCCCATAATAAGATTCATAAATGGGTACACATGGCGTTGGCAAATCAATCAATAGCCAACAATACAGTAACAACTGCCTTTGATGCTAATAATAGTTCAATTCTACATAGACAATTACATAATCCTGAAATGTTTAATTTTAATTCATTCTTTACATTTGAAAGTTCAACGGAGTCATCAACAATAACCTCAAAACTTATATATCTTAATGATGGTATGCGCGCGAGTGATGGTCTCAGTTCAGAATTTAATGTAATCTCTGGAACTGCCACTATTGGGGTTGAATATCGAATTTGGTATCCTAATGACTCTACAGGAGTCAGTGGTTTCAAAACATATGATTACCCAGACTGGTATGAGAATTCAGGTTGGGGAGTGGATGATAACATTATTGTAGAGTTCTTAATACCATCAACACCAGGTGCTGATTTTATAAATTCATTAGTATCAGTTTCATTTACCCATTATCAGAATCTTCATGTAGTTGCCCCCACTAGCACCGGTGCTAGTATTGCGGATTCCAGTAGCCAAGCTTGTGGATTTGGAGCACGGAGTATTATTTCATCTTCAACTGCGAGTACTAACACCACCCTCACCGATCAATCAGATTACCATGGTAAATTCAAAGATGGTAACGGACTCTCATGGACAGATGAAAAATATAAACTAGAAGAGTATAGACTATCCGATAATGCAACTGACTCTGATATTAAGGATAATACTACCACTTTATTATACTTACCAGTAGACAGTGGTGCAATCCTTAAAACAATTAATCAATTTTCTGGAGTATCAACCTTAAAATTTACTGAGATTGGTAGTAACCCATATGAGTACTTTACAGGTATTATTACTAATATACAACTATCTCCCGCTAAAACAGGGTTTGGGTATACAACTGCTACGGCTGTAGATTCTGGTGGTGCACAAATTCAAATAAAACCAAATTGGGGTAACATGATAAGTAGTGGTACCGCAGCTCCTAAAATATCATTTACTGCGTCCAACACGGGTGCTGTATCTATATTTGAAGTATATAAACCTGATAACGCTTCATCCGGCAATATTGTTTCAGGTCAGGATTCTATGGGTTATTGGGTAGGACAAAATTACAATATAGGGGAATTTGATGATCGACATTTAAGCGTTAATTGGCATTCAATTTATGATGTTAAGAATGCTGCCAACACAGGACTAAAATTTACTACTGATTCTGCAACTGAAAAGTCTTTACCATCTTTACAGTTTAGCGCAGACGGGACTAATGGTAAAATATCTAAAATTACAAGGAACACTCCGGCGAATGGAGTGGATAGTAGCTTCTATGTATGGAATCAGTCAGCTAGTAATAGTTCAGGGACATTTGGTCTTGGTATATGGGGTCTAACACTCAGTCTGGATGATAATACAAGTAAAACAATCAGGAATTCCGGTGTAACTAATCCCGATTTTGAAGTTGGAGAAAGCTCAATTGGAGCATCTATAAGTGCTGTGCATATTTTAAAAACAGGATACGGATATGCTGGTAATATTAGTACCAGCTCAGCACTCACTCTGAACTCGTACATGGATTCTATAGCACTACAAAAGATACTTAGTTTCGAAGATGCAGTTGCACAGGGAATGATATTGAATAGTAGTACTATTACTAATGTGACCTGGGATGCTGGAACGTGGTTAAATACCATTGGTTCGTATGATTTAGTAGATATTCAGTTTATATCAGATGTTGCACCAATAGTTAAATCTAATGTGGCAGCTCTGAATAATGTAGAATTAGAACTCTTATATGATGGAGGGCAGGACGCCGTTTTTACAAATAATGGTTCTTCGTTCTTTGAAGCTATAGATGGTAATAGACATATTACATTTGTTAGCTATAGCGATAGTGGGTACAGTGATGATCGAATTAGGAATATTCGAGACAATATTAGTAATATAGCTCAGGACTCACGAACAACTATGGAGACAAACTATCTCGGATGGTACAGTGACCCAGAGAAAGCTGGTCTGCAAGACACAGCTAGATTGTTTAGTTGGGGTTCCGAAAATTCCGTTTACAATAATGTAACAATTAAGTCTATTTTTCAGAACGATTTATCCTTTCTTCAGTTAGTTGATAATGTAAGTGGTGTATTAGATTCAAACTCTGATGTATGGTTAGAAGCTTCAGGAAATGCTTACTCTTCAAATAATATTACTCTTACTCCAATTGGAGGTAATAGTACGTCGGATCATACTGCGTTAGCAGAGCACCTAAAAGATTTTATAACACTTGATTTTAATTATATTGATAACACAGACGATGTGAATAATTTATCTACTCGGTTTATAGCTGAACTTCATCCTTCTAAAGGTACAGCATTAAACAAATATGTTACAAGGAATATTAAGTTAAAGAACTCTTCTAATTTATTAAATATATTTTTAGATGTTAACAGACCTTTTGGGACAGATATTGAGGTATATTACAGAACACATACAGAAGATGATATGATTGATGAGTCAAATTGGATTCTTGGAGAACCTGTAGGTGGTACAGACATACCATTTAATGATAATCCTAATGTTTTTACAGAGACTGAGTATTATATAGATAATGTTATTTCCGCTAATAATATGTTCACAACATTTGCTATAAAAATAGTATTTAAATCCGCTAATAGTTCTGTTATACCTCAAGTTAGAGACTTAAGAGCAATTGCACTAAATGTATAGAGGTTAGAGGTTATGGGAAATTTAATACCTGTTAAAGGTCATTCAGGGTTATATAGAGATTCAAACACAATGGCCATTATAAATACTAACAACACTTCTACTACTGATAGTAATATTAGATCAGCTAAAAGTAAGATGAAACAGAGGGATGATGATATTAAAACATTACAGTCAGATGTTTCTGAAATTAAACATATTTTAAAACAGTTATTGGAGCTAAGATAAGAAATGGTACATATCCTAGATAAATCGACAAGAATTAATGTCACAGAATCAGACACATTTAATGAATGGCGTTTAAAAACAAATGAAATAGGCTCCTTTATTGGTGATAAGCACCATATTGCTAGATATTCTACTATAAATTATGATTGGATTCCTTTATGGACTGATACAGAACTCTTAAACGGGAATGACGAGAATAGAAAACATCCCGATACTAAAGTCCCTTACAGGAAAGCTTTGGTTAATATAAAAATACAGGGTATGCATGCTCTAGAGTCAACCTCTACCGAAGATTGGGTCGCTATGCAGACAGAAACTACCCAATCGATTATCAAACAAGAAATTGACTTTGGAGGTATGCTCACAGAAGAAAATATTAGAGTTACTATTAAAACACATCAGCCAGGTGCTGTTAATGATGATGATAGGTATTACTATGGTGATGTTGGTACTGATTACCCTTATGGCTACGCTGATAATGACATTTTAACTATTCGTGGATCGTCTATAGGTGGTGTAGATGGGATAAATGATCTTAAGGTTAAGGTGGCAGTGACAGCGAGTCATGTTAATGAGGGTGTTACCTTTAAATATATTAGTAATGTAAAAATTTCAGGTCAGCCTATTAACGAATCAGAATATGGATCAGACTACATAACTCTGGCATTAACTAAATTACCTCCGGCCTCCATATATAACGAACTTCATCAGATTAGGTCCGATTTAGCCGGCGAACAGGAAAATCCAAACTTTATTCCTTTTACAAAATTAACAACTAATGCACAAACTATAGCATTAGCTATTAATGAAGTTAATGCAAAAATTCAAGGTACACAAGGTAATTTAACATTACTTAAAACTATTGATGACGAATTACAATCAATACCTTGGTCTAAATATTATAAACAATATACGATTGATGGTAATGGCAATACCACAATCACTGATGGTTATAAAATAGATGATATTGTCTATGTAGACCCAACGATTATAAATGACATCGGGGATACCCTATATTTTAAATCTATTACTGAATATAATGTAGACAATCCTGTATCCCGGGATAATGACGGAAACTTTGATCGTAGTTATAATCTAACACAACAAGGTCAGGGTAACCTCGTTGAAAATGGGGTTCCTGTCGATTCATCAATAACATGGTTTCAAGTTGACAGTACTGTATATTCCTCCATGTCATTGAATAAATCCTTAAATATAGTTAATACTAGTCTCGGTATTACTAGTAATAACACACTAGCTTCATTAAAAAATAACCATCCTGACTATACCGGCCCACAAGATACTATATATCATTCCCTAAGAAATATTGATTCTTATATAGGTAATTACTTAGGACTTAAATCTCAAGTATATAATAGATATGTTAACCCATACCGTACAGTAACATTAGATGGAGTTGCTACTAATAATATAGACTATTCTAGTATAGGAACCGGAGATCCTGGTACTATAAAATTACCTACAGGTATGTTGCTTAGTCAGGCCTTTACGGATCCTAACGACTTGGAATATAATTTCTTACCTGTTGATGCTGACAAAAATGGCCTATATGCGCAATGGACTACACAAGTAACCGAACCCTATCAGTTATACACTAAATCTTATCATCCTGATACCAACGTCTTCAACGGTTTTGTTGCAGCAGCTGATGACGACATTGTAGTAGCTCTAACTAAGCTTAGGTTAAGAGTAGATATGCTCACAGAAGAGATATATCTAACTAAGCGTGACGCAGGAGATAGTTCGGCGGCATGGCAATGGGCTCAGAGAATTACTAAGAGTGATCAATTTGAGAATAACTTTTCCGGAATGCACGGTATTATTAATATTCTTAAGGGACTAGAAGATCTTGTATCTCCGATTACAGGAGATTCTTTGGATAGAGGGAAACTATCACGTTCTGGGTTTAAAACAGACTACGCTGATACAGCTGGTTGGGATCAGTCTATACCAACTGGTTCTAAACAAGAGCAGTCACTGACTAATAATATTTATGAAGATTATGACTCTTCTCATGTAGAAGGTCCTTTATGGGCTGGCTCCACTGATTCTGATGATAAGCCATTAGGTATTATTGCAGGTAGTATTACACGAATATCGGCGGATGGTGGTTATAAACCTCAATACTCATCTGATCTTCTAATACTAAGAACTGCAGGGGTAACTCCTGTTGATGGGACTAGCCACAATAATATTGATTTTCCAAGCACGGTAACTGGAACCTCTAAATCGGCCGATATTAGGACATTATATCCAGAACGAATAGTTATTAATAACGGTAGTGAAACACAGGTAGCTATAGGTTATACTGAAACTGATCGTACAGATACTAATTTCTGGACTAATAACGACAACACATTTATTGACCACTCCAGTAACCCGAGTTGGGTCTGGGAAACCTCCTCTGGACTAAACTTACTTCAGCAGACAGCTACAGACCAACCAATGAACCTGGATGTTAAGGGGGATATAAGAGCAACTAATAAGATATATATTGGACCTTCTGATAACATAAGGTCAATTGACGATTTATACTTATCATCAGGTATTAGAGAAAAGGAAGCGAGTGAAAATGCACCTGTCCAAAATATATTTACTAAACCTATTTTCCGTGAAGGTTTAGTAGTCCACTCTGAAAAACCAATGAATGATTGGTATACCTTTACGGAGGATGGAAGAATACAGCCTGATGCTCAACTTCTGCAGAGAGAAATAGAGGATGTTGTAGGGGCTATGGTTACTGATAAAATCTCTGCAACCGGTACCCCAAGCACTCTTAATATGGAATCTGGTTTAAACGTTCGGTATGACAGTCTTAAAGCAGATACTAATAGTGGTCTAAGGTCTCCACATCAAGCAACTTTAAACTTTGAGGTTCATTCACCTGATATTTTAATTACAGGAGATATGTTAGGAAACACCAAGATGATGAGTTTATCCGATGTAGTAATTGATACTCATATCAATAAAGACTCAACGTATATCAAAAAAGTAGTTAAAGAACTTGTATATGACTCTTTAAATCCAGCTCATTGGGATTCAAGCGTTACAAACAAATATCATGACGGAATATCGGTCACTGATGCTCATAGTGGGATGGCTTCAAATAAATACTATCGTGCTATGAAAATGGAACTTTTAGATGGGTTTGTATCTGGTGATACTCTGACATTTCATTACCATGACGGAGAGAATTTAAAAACTATTTCCATTTCGGTTCCGGATAACGTATCAACTGGTTTAAATACAAAGGGTATATATCCGGCCGGAGTAATATCACAGGATCAATACAACGATAATCCTGAATGGAAAAAAACAGCACGGTTTGGTGCTTCTAAATGGTTATCTCAATATCTTAAAGCAGAGTCTACCCCTGAACTCGCTACCTTTAACAGCTATTGGGATGTAACCTTCGCAACATACTATGACGGTAATGCTGATGTTGTTCCTGTTATAGTATTTACAGAGAAAAACCCTCTTTCTGTCAGTAATGAAACAAATTCACCTAACAATCAGTCACAATTGTGGAAACTTGGTCTGGAGTCTACTAACGCTGGTACTATTGCCTCTGGAAATTTTGACAATAGCAATACTGACAAAGTAGCATATAATGAGAAATGGCACAGAGATGGCAACTACAATGACGAATTTAATCAATTTGATATATCTAAGGCAAACGATAGCAGTGGAATCTATACCAAAAATAAAACACCTCAGTATGCAGACAATTATATAACATCAATAGTAAATGTGCAAATTTCTGAACCTGAAATTATTAAAGATGATTTATCAGATACTCCTAAATTATCTTTAAATATAGCAGGACAGACATCTACTAACCACATAGGGTCTTTCACACCATCAATAAGTGTTAATTCAAACGGCGTGGCAGAATTAACAATTACAACTAGTGAGGATTTGACACCTTGGAAGGACGAGGGATACCTTAAATCGGCACCTAATAATACATACTCGGCAAGCGCTACCGGTCATATGACTAAAAGTACAACCCAATGGGCCAGTGGAATTTTTAGCACAGATGCCGAACCTGGTACATCAACTGACTTCAAAGCAGGTAAAATTGTTTCTCGTAATGATTCGGGTGACTTCTATGCTAATATTATGAATGGTACAGCAACTAAAGCCCGATATGCAGATTTAGCGGAAAACTATGTTGCTGATAAACAATATGAAGTTGGTACAGTATTATCCTTAGGTGGTGAATTTGAGGTTACAGAATCAGATAGGATAATGGATTCTAGAATCGTAGGAGTCGTTTCTGAAAATCCTGCATACTTAATGAATTCATATTGTACAGGTGAATTTATAGCTACTGTAGCACTAAGAGGAAGAGTACCTGTTAAAGTAGAAGGACCAGTTGATAAAGGTGACATTATTATATCATCTGGAAGAGGTACAGGAGTTTCTAATAATAACCCTTCATTTGGTTCTATTATAGGAAAGGCTGTAGTATCTAAAACTTCTGAAGGTACCGAGTTAATAGAGGTAGTTATCACCTAATGATCGGTATTCTTGGTTATGGTTTTGTTGGGAAAGCAGTTGATAAAGGGTTCACAAAAACAGATAAAATAATATCGGACCCTTTATATAATGACGTATCTATTGAAGATATGATGGATACAGAATGTATATTTGTATGCCTTCCAACACCTACAGTAAACGGTAAAATAGAAGCAACAATACTATTAAATGCACTCAAGCATCTAGAAGAACTCGAGTACTCTGGTCTTATAATAATAAAATCTACTGTTCTTCCAGACCTAATTAAAGGGTACTCTAATAATGTAGTATGTGTACCGGAATTCTTATCTAGAGCAACAGCTCACCATGATTTCATTAACCCTCATGTATTAATAATAGGATCAAATTCTATTGTTACATCACACCATACTTTAGCTATATTTAAGAAATATTCTGAGGTTTCCACAAAGAATGTACATCTAACAGATATAAAAACAGCTTGTATATTAAAGTATACTATGAATACCTTTAATGCCCTAAAAATAACATATTTAAACGAGATATATAAAGTATGTGGGATAGAGGGTATAGATTACAAAGAAATAGTATCTGTATTAGAGCGAGTACCGAGAATGGGTACAGGTCTTTTTGATGTTCCTGGTCCAGATGGTAAGTATGGATTTGGTGGTCCGTGTCTTCCTAAAGATGCTGAGTCTTTTGCCTCTGCATACTCTATGGATTTAGTAAAAGGTATATTAGAGGTTAATTCGTTATTAAGACATTAAATGTTCTATTATCAGAAGGGTGTAATCTAAACTGCTCATATTGTGGAATGGATAAATGGTCTAAAACCACTATATCTCAAGATTCTGTAATAAATAGATTTAAAGAACTTAGACTTGAGTACCCTAATGATCGTATACGAATAGACTTTTTTGGAGGTGAACCTCTTCTCCAAATGAAGATGGTTAAGTCAATTATATCAAAGATGAAGAAAGTTGATGATAATTATACCTTAGCTATGCCTACTAATGGGATATCTCTAACACCTGGAATACTAGATTACCTAAAAAAAGAAAAAGTCTCTGTATCTCTCTCATTCGATGGCTTATGGCAAAACGATAGGAGACCTATTAGAGATTCCAATCTATCTTCTTTAAATGTACTGTACGCTAAACGAAAATTGTTTTCTGGATTAAAATGTCATTCTATGATATCCGGATCTGACTATAATTTACTAGAAAATCATTTATATATAACTCAAAATTTTGGGATGAATCCTGAACTAACATTAGTTAGGGATAGAGGGACATGGACACCAGAATCAGTTAAACTTCTTCAGATCGGTATTAACGAAATTTATGAGTGGTACAAAAATAATCTCTCTGAAGATATGCCTAATTTTATATTATTCTGGCTTCGCGATATATTAAGATATCATTATAAAGGATTTACAGTTGAAGGATGTGGTGTAGGAAGAGATCTTCATGCATTAACAGAGACTGGAGAGTCCGTTACATGTGACAGATTTGCTGGGGATAAAGAAGCAGTTGAGAAGATAAATGAGTTTTACTCTATGCCTGAATGCTCAACTTGTCGTGTAAAGAATTATTGTCATAAAGGTTGTATGTATGAACAAATTAAGTCAAATGGGCCAATCCCTGAACTTTGTGATATATATAAGTATTGTTATGATAAAACAAAAGAAATACTACCCCTGATACCTAAAGATATAATAAGGAGAGAATTGAATGATTCATGATATTACTGATATTAATCAGATTAATACAAGATTATTGAAGACTGTTACACACCTGATAGATGCGTCTAAATATCTTTCGGATATACCTGAATTTCAAGAAGAATCCTATAAAATTGCTCTTCTGGCAAAATGTTTTATTGATGTAGTCGAACCTCAAAAAGAAAAAATTACAGAAGAAACAATTAATTCTATACTAGATGAGATATTAAATGCTCAATAATAAAAGACAACAATTTACGTTTGAAATTACAACTACTGCTCTCTGTAATATGAATTGTACATATTGCTTTGAAGGTCTAAAAACAGATAAGCGTACTTTAAACAATGTACAGGTTTCTGTATTAAAGTCTAAAATAGAGGAAATATTAAAATCCAATTGGTTTTTAAGAGATTATGGAGTCCTTAATATATCATTTTGGGGTGGAGAACCTACATTAAATGGACCATTAATTGTTGATATGATGAATACATTCGAGCTAAATGATTCTGTAACCTATCATATATATACTAATGGACTAGATAGAAAGAAACTTGATTATGTACTTGATTCAGTATCTACAGATAAACTTGCAATTCAGGTATCTTGGGATGGTGATGTCATTAATAAAAAGTATAGAGTTCAGGGAGTAGATAAAGATACAACTGCACGAGTACTTAATAATTTAGAGTATCTAATAGAAAGGGGTATAAACGTCTCAATGAAAGCTACAATACCTCTAGAGTCTATGGACGATATTGAAGAAACATGGGATTCATACAAAACTTTATATGACAAATTAGGGTCTAGAGCTAATATATCTTATGCCCCTACAATAGATTATGTAAATGAATTACCTGAGGAGACCCAAGAAGCTTCAATAGCTACATTTAGATCAGCTATGATTAGAGTAGCAAAAAAGGAATTAGAATTTTATAAAGAGCATAATCATTTTTTATGCTCTTGGTTTGACGGTAATGAGCAGAAAGTACATTGTTCCTCGGGTGCTAATATGGTTGCTATAGATGTAACGGGTAAGTCTTATGCGTGTCATGGTTCATTATATTCTCCTAATAAAGAATCAATGGGTTCAGGATCTATAACAGATGCTGAGTGGGTTAAGAATTTAGGTTCTGAAACTAAAAAATATAAAAAGGCTATTAAAACTGTACCTGAAACATGTGTAGATTGTGTTGCAACAACTTGTATGATTTGCCCTGTATCTTCCTTAGATAATTCAAAAAAATCAGATTTTATGGATAGGTGGACTGATAGATATATAAATAATATGTGTGGGTATTTTAAAACATTTGGTGAAATAGACCGAGCGGTTGTAACCAAAATAAACAGAGAAAGAGAAGAGGCATAGACTATGACAAATACATACGGGACATCAACCTTTATACCAGAAGATAAGTGGCATACAGCTTCGACCGGTGGAAACGAATACAAATCAGTCAGTTCTACTTGTAGCGGTCATAGAGCTAATAATTCCCACAATAATGTAGACTGGAACCTATTTGGGACTGACACAATAATCAGCATAGGTGATTATAATACTATATACGATGCTGTTCAGACAGAACTAGAAGAATGGTTAGCGTTTAAAAACTACAGTGGTACAAAGACATATTCGGATCTAAAAGGTTATAGAAATGTAGGTTCCAGAAAAACAACAGATAGTGTAATAGACGATCAAGATCTTGTCGCTATCCATTCTATATTAGAGGCTATACTTGGAGAAAACGGAGCAAAACATACAAACACTAATTATGGAAATAGCGGTCAAGCTAACCGAATAGGTACGGGATGGACTAACAGCTCAGGTACTGCTCCTACATCAACAAAAACAAGCGCTGAGAAAGTTAAAATCACTGATGTTACCTCTACTGCTATTAGAAAAGGTGCTGTTAAAGGGGCGGGCATGATTGAAAAATCGTATAGTTCAGAATTTGGTGGTAAGGTAGAAGGTACGCTTATTCAAAACGAATTCTACAATCCAACTGGTGCAGCTGAGTTTGATGGAAAAACGAGATGGGCAGACAATTCCATTGAGGAAAAATTTAACCGATGTCGTAGTAATTGTATTTGCGATTCTGATTGTGCCTGTAATGCTGTTTGTAATTGTAACAATAACTGTGATTGTAATTATACTCAATAGGAGATGAAATAAATGATGATATATAATATGGCACTAGTGACAGATAAAGGAACACATTTTGAGATAAATGGGGTTACAACTAACGTAGCCTCTAATATAAAAAACAAAGAAGAGCACTATCTTAATCTTTCTTCAAAAGCAGCAGAAATTATTAAGGAAGCATTAAACTCTGGTAATAATAGAATTAATGTCTATAAACCATTAAAGTCTATGGAAGTTTTACCGGGAGAAGTTATTATAGAGGATATAGATCCAGAAGATATCAGAAATGTTAAATCGTCAGAGATTAAAAGAATCAGGGTCCTAATAACACCCGAACTAGCTTCCATTTCAGGTATAGCACTCTATTCATGGATTATGCTTAATAATGAACTAAATTCTAAAGGATACTTTATATATGATGGTAATAGAGAAGAAGTATACCTAAGTATATTAGAAACTGGTGATGAAGAGCTTATTAACAAGCTGGAAGAATATTTAAATTATAAAGATGAGATTGCTAGAGTAGCTCAATTAAATTCTAAATTTTCTAATATTATTAAAGAAATAATGACTCTTACAGATAAAGATGAGATTATTGAGAAAGCTAACAAATTTATAGAAAATTATATGAAGTTAAATGATTAATAATGAGCAGGCGAATTGGTGTAGTATATAAATGGCAAATACATAATAAGATAAATGGATCTTTATTCTATGCATTTGAGTATGCAGTATACCTCAAAACTGAGCTATACATAGTAGGAATCACAAAAGAAGATTTAAATCTAGTTAACAATATCTTCAGAGCAAAATACTCTATTTCTCCGGTGAATATTAAATCAATTAATGTAACTAATTTATATAGCCTTGATCTCCAGAAAACTCTATTAGTTGATATTAAATCGTTCTATAATGTAAAGGAATTCCTGACAGGAGATGTTCATGTATTCTCCGATGTATCTCATCCTATGTTTAGATATAAGAATGAAAGGAGTGTAACATACTATGGATCATATGATTATCAGAATTATGATGTATTTAATTATCTTAAATTAAACTTTTCTATATTTAAAGATATTATAAAGTCTGAAGATAAAACCTTTGTATCAGGGGTGTATCCATTCTTAGGATTCTCGAAATATCGGAATAAAGATAATATTATAATGAAAGAACATTATGTGGGTCGTGGAGATTTATTTGAATTAATATCTTCAGTAGTATATGTACATAGCTCACGTGATACTAATAATAGAATAATTCCAGAAGCCTTTTATTACTCTAAGAAAATTAAAATCATTGAAGAACTAGAGAATATAATAGACTCTGTTACTCTTAGATATAATGATATTAAGACTAATGGTCTTTCTAATTATACATTATCCCGTGACGATATGATGATACAAGGAATGCTAGGATGAGTAAAATACTACAATTACCTAAAGAATATGAATTATGGTTGACTTATTCATGGAGTAATGACAACCACGGCATATGTGGTCATACTTTTGAAGTCATTGATTACTACCATATATTAAAAAACCATTTTAAAGTTGGTATATTATTAGCTGAAGATATAGATATGAATATGTTTGTTCAGGCTATTCAAGAGAAATACGATTTTAATACTGATGAACTTAAAGATATAAAGCGAAATACTCTTTTTAAAAAGAGACCTAGACTAGTATCAGGATCTAATATTATCTTTACTGATGGTGGTGTATTATCAACAAAAGATAGTACATTACTATTTGATAATATCTTTCATATGGCTTGTGGTGATAAAGAAATAAAAGATAATACAAAAGAAAATGTGTGGATACTTCAAGATGATAGAGTTTATGACCCAGTAACTCTTAATGGTATTAATTACAAAAAGAAGATACTATTTTCTAGATTAAAACGACTTAAACGACCTGCATTATTCCCTGGCTGGTTAAGAACTATTATGCTATATTCTACTAAGAATTGTCGTAATATTCCAGAAGCTCAAATTAAAAAAATATCTAATAAGTATAAAGGATATCATATAATGGTGCTTACTAACTCAGAAAATAAAGGTAAAGACTCTGAGTGGATTAAATATTATGAAGTACCTACAAAGGATCTATTTAATCGGTTTATTATGTATTATTATACACCTATAGAAAGGAAGCATGATTGTTCTCCTAGGTTTATAGCTGAGTGTAGGTATTATAATAAACAAGTTGTATACGATTCTAAAATAAACGATGAGTATCTTCAGACGGACTTAGGGTTAAAGTATAGAATGCAGGATATTGAAGAGGACTTTGAGTCTTTATACTTAGAGGAAAATGATGACATAATTAATATTATTAAGAATATTATATATAATGAGCCCAATAAACTATAACATTGTATCACATCATAAGATTCAGCCTGAAAATAAAGACAAACTATGTTCAAGAGCTAAGTTAGACACAGGTACTCATTGTAATTATGACTGTGAGTTCTGCTATTACGGAGAACAACTCCATATTCGTACTGATACTGATGTTATAAAGAAACGTATTGATTATCTCTGGGATACAGGTATGGAAGAAATAGACTTCTCTGGAGGGGAATCTTCTATACATAAAGACTTTTTTGAGCTAATACAATATACCAAAGATAAAGGTTTCTCTAACATATCTACACTATCTAATGGACACAAATTCTCCAAGATTGACTTTATGCGCAAGGCCTATGATGCTGGCCTAACAGAAATATTATTTTCTGTTCACGGCGCTAATGGAAGTATACATGATAAAATAGTAAGACGATCAGGAGCATTTAATCGTATTATTAAAGCTATTAATCTCTGTAGAGAAGTAGGTATTAAAGTTCGTATCAATACTACTGTTACTATGGAAAACTTTACTGCTTTATCAGAATTCTCTACACTAATTCAAAGTCTCGATGCTGATGTATTTGAGGTTAACTACTTACCCCTAAATCATTGGGATGACGCTAAGACACAGATACCATTAGATTATAATGTAGTATGTACTGAAATAAAAAAGTCTATTGACATACTTAAATCAGCAGTTAAAATAATTAATGTTAGATATACTCCATACTGTTACATGGGAGGGTATGAGAAATATGTATGCTCTACATATCAACATATATGGGATGTCTATGATTGGAATATCGGGGTATATGACTATTCTGTTGATCCTCAGGTATATAAAAAAGATCCTCTAAAACATCTACTTAAAGTAGCTAAAGAAAATAGAAATCAAACATATATGAAACCTAAATCATGTATGGGATGTAAGTATTTTTTTATATGTGATGGTATTGAGACTGAAAATAACTCTACTCTACCCTTAGCAATAAAAGGTGAATTGATATATAATCCTATACATTATCGTAAAGGATATTATGAATCTATTTGAATTAATACCAACAGATGAGTATCCTACATTCGACTTTAAAGTTACATTAAAACCCTCATTTAGATGTAATCAAGCTTGTTGGTTCTGTACTGAATATGATAATAATTCGTATGAATGGTCAAAAGTGGATTGTAATAAAGTATTAGATAAGCTTGATAATGTATTAAAACCTTATCAATCTATTTTTATATACTTCTATGGTGGTGAGCCTACTCTATCTAAATATTATGAGTATCTACATTATGAGATTACTAGAAGACACAGACATAAAAAATTATTTATACAGACACAAACTAATGGTTCTATGGAGACTGAGAGGTTAAAAACTTTTCTTAATACATTAGAATTATATGATGGGCATACATTAGATATATCAACTTCTGTACATCTTAATAAACAGAAGATTGAAAATCTAATAGATAAGCTTAAAATATTAAGAGAGTATAATGTACTAGGTAATATATTTCCTTCTACTGAATACCTTCATGAAGAACAATTTATAGAAGAGTTGAAGTTAATGATACAGGAATTTGATAATAAAGTCAAGATAAAATTCACAGAAATTGGTTTAGGAGTTATTAATTCAAGAGAAGCTCAATTATATCCTTTGGATCAAGGTGATATTAAATCATTTGAATTTAGATATTTTACACAGAAATATCCTTTTCTACTTAATCATCTTGAAGAGGGATTTAATTTTCAGGTAGATGATAAGGTTGTTAACTATTCTATGGTGAAAGCTAATGATATACATAAACAAGTGAGATTTATGAAGTGTGAGTGCGGCACTAAGAATCTTGTTATAGACCATAACCTAAAGATGTATAGGTGTAATGACGACTTTTATAACAACATAGGTATACAAGATATAACAGAGGATATAGAGATAAAAAATAAGTATTGTCTTAATAAGGCTTGTTATGATGGTCTAGAGTTTAGGAAATGGAAACCTATCACTATACAACCTCAGAAGGATATACCAGAATTTTGTAAACCATGTACCTCGGCATATTGTTCATATAATTGTAGGAGAGATAATAATGAATAAAGATTGTATTCAGGAACTAGAAATTGATTTAATTGATGCCTGTAACCTATCATGCCCTTTATGTAATAGGAATGTATTAAAGTCTAAAGATGGTTATATCCCTTTAGATGAATGGATCTCTATTTTTGATCAGTACAAATATCTAAAGGCTATATTCCTCATTGGAACTAGATCTGAACACACATTATATCCAGAATTTTTAAACCTCATGAGGTACTTTAAGAGTAGAGGATTATCAATTATTATATCGACTAATGGTTGTACTAATAAATTAAATTTTTGGTCTGAATTAAAAGATATACTACAAGTCGAAGATGAAGTTCGATTTGCCGTTGATGGTATTACCCAAGATATATATGAGCAATATAGAGTTGGTGGTAATCTAGAAAAATTAATGAATAATCATAAAGCTTTTAAATCAGAGAAAGATAATGATATAATGCAATATATTAGATTTGAGCATAACCAGCATGAAGACATTACTGAGTTCCTTCAGCAGTTCTCTGGATTAAGAACTACTAATTCCTCTTTTGAAGGTAATCATGATGGTTCTATTGTTAAACAAACTCCTCAGGATTCTAAGAGATATAACTTAGTTACAAAAATTATACGGAATAGAAAACCAAATATAAGCTGTGAAACTAAGGGTAAGATGCACTTTATTAACCACAGAGGTCAGACTTCTCCTTGTTGTTATTATAATGAAGATGTTGTACTTCAGGGTGGTGAATGGGATGGGACATATGAAGATATTGAAGCAGCTAAATTTGACTTTTGTACAATAATGTGTGATAAGTTTTGTACGAATCTGTTAAAGTCGTTAGATATAGAATTATGAGAGTATCTATATTAATACTAACACATAATAGACCTCTCTTATTTAAGCGGTGTATTTCATCAGTATTATTAAATAAACCAGAGAATGTAGAAATATTAGTTAATAATGATTCAAAAGATATAAAGGAGATTGCTGGTGCGACATATTATTATAAAACTCATTCGGATCTAAGTGATACTTATAAGTATCTATTTAATAAGGCCTCAGGTGAATTTATATATTTTTTAGAAGACGATGATTATGTATCTTCTGACTTTTGGAAGATACTATCTCAGGTTAAAGAGAATACAGTATTTAGATATATCCCTGAGAAGAGTATTAAGTTATACTATGAATACTTTATACATAACCCTTCATTTGAAGAACATTTTCAATTAGGGCAACTGGTATTTAAAAAGAAATCATTAACCTCCTTTCCAAAAGGTAATAATATACACAATGATTATCAACTATATAAATCTCTTTCGGGTTCGATAATGAATGATCGAAGACCAATTTATACACAAACTACTGATGGTAACGACAATATAAGTTTTGATGAATATCCAGAAACAATATGATGTAAAGCATAAAATGCAAAGACTCTATGTACATTGGGATGTATCTACTCAATGTCAATTAGAGTGTTCGTATTGTTATGCCATAAAAGACTATGGTTCAGAGTGGGGTAATATTGATTCATGGGTACGTCAAAAGTTAGTAATTAGGAATATAGCCCACTCAACTCTTCCTGTCTTTCTTGGCCTCCTAGGAGGTGAACCTACAATACATCCTCGTTATAATGAGTTAGTAGCTCTTTGCCATGAAGCTATATCTAAACACAAAGATGGTAGACTATATATTACTACTAATGGTTTAAATCCTACTCGTTGGTTTGAGAAATTAAAGTACTATGATAATATGTATTTTTTATGGTCAGCTCATTTCGAATATGAAGATAAATATGGTACTGGGTTTCAAAGGATTATAGATAATATAAAGGTGGTAACAGACAAAGGGTTTAGATCTAAGATAAATGTAATGTTAAATCCTGACCCAAAAACTTGGCCTAAGATACATGCTCTGGTAGACCAATTAGAAAAGATAGAGGGTCTAGAGATACATCCACATTTCTTATATAACGAGGGGAATGTACATGATCTTTATAAATATTCACCTGAGTTTTATGAAGAGTTTAAGAGATTTGAGGATTATCCCAATTATCTAGTGTTTGAGGATAATGGTGAAAAGACTATATATAATGACTACACCATATTTAATAATAAGAAGACTTCATTTACTGGATGGGATTGTTACAATAATAACTATGAAATTGATTATAAAGGAAGTGTAAATAGATTCTGTTTTGATGAGTCAGATGATCTAATTACTAACTTTAACTTTTTTCGTGACATAGGAAAGGTGACACCAGTTAAATGTCCCCACTCAACATGCAACTGTGATGGATTACTAAAGATATGCAAAGTGAATCGAAAAAACTTGTAAAGTCCGGCCGAGCAAAAGCTGATGTCTATATTGGGTATGATATAACTTATAGATGTAATTTAAGATGTGAGTATTGTTATGTACTACATAAGCTTGATAACAAATTAACGGGTAACAAGTTTATAGCTACCATGGTTTTATTAAAATTAAAACGATTTCTCTCAGAGAATAAAGATAAAACTGTAGAATTTGATATTTTAGGAGGTGAGCCTTTATCGTTCGAGGGACTTACTGAATATGTACATAAACTAGAAGATATTCGACTAGAATATAACAATCTTAAAATTATAACAATTACAACTAACGGAGTATTCCCTACACTCCCTAATTTTAATGATATTGAATATAATAATAATATTCAATTTCAGGTGTCGTATCATAACTACTCAAATAATATCAAACTTTTAAAGGAGAACCTACTAAAGTTTCTAAGAATTACAGATCTAGTTACATTAACAATTCATTTATATGATGATAAATTAAGAATTCAAGAGATTAGAGATATTATAGAGTTCTGTAATTCTAATCATATACATACTTGTACTATAGATATTAACGACCTTGGTAATGATTTTAAAATGGTAAATAATTCTGTATTCACTGAGATATCAGACTTAACTTCTCTAGATAATATTAAAAATTATCAAGTAGGTAACACAGAGATGTCAAGAAAGAATATACATGACATAAACTGGATAAAGGACTCAATGAAATACTGTAATCTTTCTTGTTTTAATATAGATTACTACGGTGACATTACAGCGGATTGTAATTATACTTTAGATAGAAAAAATATTACAACATCTGATATAGAACTCTATAAAGTATACTGTAAACATATATCGTGTATGGGTGGTTCTGGTTTAGACCAGAAGAAGGAATATGTATGATAATTAACCAGCTTAAACTATATAGGCGATGGGAACGTATAATGTCTAAGGGTCATTCTCTATCTCCCACGATGTTTAGTCTAAAGAAAACACTCTACTTTAATAATAAAGTATCAAAACTTCTATATAAAGACACAGGTGTGTTGGTTGACGTAAAATCAATTATTCCTTTAGTAAGTCATGAAAACAAGTTTACATATAATTGTGTCATTAACTCTAAAAAATATGTATTAAAGAATGAGCTACGGCGTAATATAGAATCAACTCTTATATATCAATTTTACTATTTTGATAAATTGAAAAAGAGATATCCATTTGTTTTTGAGAGATTTAGGACAAAGGAAGATGTTCTAAAGTATAATTCGATTAAGGCAAAAGAATTAATTAATTTTATAGGCTCCTACGAATACTCTATACAAGAACACCTTCCAGAGTTATTAGAGGAAACTGATAATTTTTTTGTATTTAAATACTATGATATTATAGAGTATTCAGAGGATGAATATAAGAATAATATGCATACCTTATTAAATATATTTAATAATGATATTGTACCTATAGTTTTAGCGCGCCAGAATGTCGCGAAGTTAGTAGACTCAGATAAGTTTATAATGTATGATATTGATATATTAAATAAAGATCCTATAATTAATTGGCCACGCGAGGGAGTTTGTACGATAGCTCCCTCTGGAATGGATGATAACAATTGTGATGGTCTTCTCAAAATATATAAGGAGAAGAAATGAAAATACAGGTTAAATTAGCTGGTGCGGTATCTCATTATAATTTATTTAAATTATTAAAAAAATCTATTCAGAGGTATCAAGGGATATTTGATTTTACTGTTTATGATGCACCCAATCTTTGTAAATGGAATGCTGGTCGTGTAAATCGTGATATAACAATAACGCCGGAAATGGTAAGGTGGTATAATGACGCAGGGATAGGGGTGGCATTTACATTCACAAATGATATTATTGATGTCACTGATCCGGTGGGTATTGACTTATTAGAGATGCTTGATCACAATCCATTGAATTCTATAATACTAATAAACGATGACTTCAGGGAATTTTTGCGTGAGTCATACCCAAAATATAAATTAACTTTCTCTATTACTGGGCATCCGAATGATATAACTATAACAAATAAATTATTACAACATTATCTCAATTTAGAATCTAAGTATGATGTTATTGTTCCTAGATTTGAAATGACCTTTAATTCAGAATTTCTTTCGGCCATTGATTCTAAAAAATATGAACCTATAACAAATGACACTTGCATATATGGATGTAATATATTGAGAGAGCATATGTCTACCATAGCAGATAAGAATAGGATGTATGATAACCCTTGGGTAGACATGGAACATGGTGAGGCATTTAAGGTAGAGGAGTGTTGGATAAAACATTTTGATCCTGATGTCGGGTCAGATAAAGATAGAGAAGAATATGGAGAAGAACTTGGGATGGATTTTACAAAGAGTATGTATACAAGGGCTCTAAAATCTGGGTATCGTAGATTTAAAGTTATGGGCCGTGAACTTGGTAGTTTAGAACTTCGTACTGAAATTATAAACAATCTTAAATTATTAAAAGAAGCATATGAAGAAATCTAACAGTAGGATTCCTATCAGATCTGTTGAATGGTTGGTCACAGAAAATTGTAATTATACTTGTGACTATTGTGCTTTATATAACTCTAATAAGCCATCCAGAGATTTGAATGAGATAAGAAAATTTCTAATTGGGATAGCAAGGAAACAAATTATATATGACTTTACTTTTTTCGTATTCGGTGGGGAACCATTTCTTCATCCATCAATAAAAGAAATTATAGTAATGATGAATGAACTACATATTGATTATGTCTTCCAAACAAATCTTTCTAATAAGAGTGTAAAGAAAATTACTGATATACTTGATTCTGGAGTCACGATACAGGGGATTAATATCTCTGTCCATTTCTCTCAGCAATCACTATCTCAGTACATAAAAAATATTAGGAGTATGATAAATCTTTCTGCTAATATTAAAATAATAGATGTGATGTATGATGGGTTTTATAATGTAGAATTATATAGACAATTAGTAAAAGAATTGAAGCACTTTAAGTACTTTAATGATATAGCTATATTTCTAGTACCTGTATCTGATTTTTTGGTCACTGGATTTGGTGATCATCTTCGGGAGTATAATAAATTAGTTATTGATTCAAAGTATAATGATATTAAATTTGAAGAAGAGTTTATGGTGCATCCTATTACAGGAAAGGATACTGAACGAAGAATTATTTGGGAAGAATTTGTAAATAAAGAATGGTCACCAAGGGGTAAAGAATGTCTTATGAAAAAGAGTTTTGAGATGTATGATTCTAATCTAAAATTATTTAATTGTTGTTTCCATGATTATATTGAGGAACCATATATTTGTCCTTATGATAAATGCTTTTTGAGTTAGAGTACTGAGAATGAAAAAGGAATTACTTACCTACTCATATGAACAGGGATTATCTCATATCCCATCTGCCTTATCTATGCTTGATTATGTTGACACACTATTCTCTAATAGATTAGTAACTCCAGAAGACTATATAATAATAGGTAAACCGTTTGGATCTCAAGCATATTATCTGGTATGGGAGAAGCTTGGTTATTTAGATAATATAGAATCTCTAAGTCCTGGTCTTAAACATGATGAAATAGATTTTGTGGATTATTCAGAAGAAACTATAGGCAATGCTCTTGGTGTAGCATCAGGTATCGCACTTACTACTGATAGACTGATATGGGTTAATATAACAGATGGAGCACTTCAAATGGGTAATACCCTAGAAGCTATACAGTTTATTGGAGCTAAATGTCAGAATAATATATTACTTACAGTTGATTATAACGGATCTCAAGTGACAGGGAGAACGGATGATATTATTACAGTAGATCCAGTAATACAGATGCTATCTTTATATGGATGGGATGTACATTATGATAGTCTAGATAATTTTAAGATATCAAGTAAGCCGTGTGCCTTTATAATGAATACAGTAAAGGGTGATGGGGTTGATACTATGATACAGGATGAGAAGAAATGGCATTACAAGAAAATAGAAACATTGAAAGAATTACAATCGTTGGTGGTGGAACTTCAGGTTATCTAAGTGCTTTATTTTTAGGTAAAACATACCCAGAGAAATCTATTACATGGATATATCCAGAAGATAATAATCCTATAGGTGTAGGGGAGGCATTAGTACCTCCTGTATCTAAGTTCCTTTATAATTTAGGTATTTCACATGAAGATATTCTTAAACATTGTAACGGAACATTAAAGCTTGGAATAAAACTTGAAGATTTTAGTCTGAAAGAATGTGTATTTCCTTTTGGTATTGGGGCCTCTGAAGAAAATAGTATATTAAATATAATTAAATCTAATAAGATACCTTCTAATATATTAGATTACCAAGATATATCAGTACATTTAAGAACAACAGAAGCATTAACATTTATAGAGAAGTTAATACCATCTAATGTAAGTATCTCTAGAGATAAAGTAGATAGAGTAGAGGGATATGACTTATTAGTGGATTGTACAGGATTTACTCGTAAATTTAGTTATCTTAAAGATAATCACAAATCTATATCACATATAATACCAAATAATAGAGCCTTATCTTACAGAGCGGAATATACTAATCTCAAAGAACAAATGCTCCCGTATTCCATATTTAAAGCAATGGATTTTGGTTGGGTATGGAATATACCCTTAGGTGATCAATTAGCTATGGGATATGTACATAATAGTAAATATGATGTCCAATCTGAGTTTATTTCTTACATTAAAGATAAAATGGGTATTATTGTAGAGAAGGATGATATTGATGAAATAGATATGGTAACCGGACGTAATAAAATACATCTTCATAATAATATAGTCCCTATAGGACTTTCATCAGGGTTTATAGAACCATTAGAATCAACTGGGTTATATCTAACAACATACGCTCTTGAAACATTAAGTAAATATATTAACTCAGAGATATCTGAAAAACAATATAATGAATCTATTAACTCCACCTTTGATGGTATTACTGATTTTATAGGAGCTCATTATAAGTTCTCTAATAGAGATAATGAATACTGGAATATGTATAAAGATATTGATATTAATCTATATAATGAAATAGATATATTTCCAAAGGAAGCATGGGATTATATTCTTTCTGGATTTGGTATGACCGAACGACCAAAAGAACAGTTGGATATAAAAGAGATGATAAAGATATCAAAAGGTATAAATTACACAGAATGGTATGAGAGCAACTTTAAATAAATTTATAAGACGTACCGATAACACTATACTACTTCATTGTGATATGTGGGGTTTTGATTGTCCTTCAATCAATGTAGGTATACAAGAACCTAATATGGTTAATATAGCAGCTGGTCTTGCATCACAAGGTAAGAAAGTAGTTATATACGGTGTTGCTGGATTTGTATTGTATAAAGCATATGAACAAATAAAACTCAATATAAAGGGTTGGTCTGAGAACTATGGATCTATAGTATTTGTTAATGCAGGCCGTAATGGTTGTTATTCTATATGTGGTCGTGGCCACTTAGTAGAAGATGACCAAGATCTTTGTAAGGCATTAGATCTAGATTTATATACACCTGCAACAAGAAAGGAATTTCTAAGAGTTCTTAAAGAAGGACTTCAAGTAAATGGATCTAGATTTATTAGATTAGGGTATGACGGTGAGGTATGGGGATGAGATGTCTAGTTACTGGATATAACGGATTCTTAATGAGTTATCTGATACCCTGTTTAAAGTATGATATTGTATATTATGAGGTTGATAAGGAATACAAGGATATTGATATTGTAATACATTTTGCATCACCATCAGATGATTTTGATTTCCTTGATAAATCTAAAACTGCACATAGTATGATAGATATGACTATAGAACTATTAAATATAGCTAGAAAGAACAATGCTAAGTTTATATTCTCTTCTTCAATGGCATCTCAAGAGATTACAAATGAATACTCTGTATATAAGCTTGCAATGGAACACTATATACAAAGTACATATAATAATCATTGTATTCTTAGAATACCAAGAGTATATGGTCAACTGAAGAAAAAGGGATTAATGAGAAAGTTTAGAGAAGATTTAGTACCTCCCTCTGATATGAACTTATCTATAGAATATATAGACATACATGAATGGTTATTACAAACTATTCAGTACATAAAAGGTCCTTTAGGACTTTTTGAATATAACAATTTAACAATAGATACATTATATAACATTAAACATGAATATATTAATACTAGGCGGGACAGGATTTATAGGAACACATCTAGCTAGATCATATGAAGAATCAGGTGACTCTGTAACTGTAATAGATAACTATTCTACATCAAATTCTGGTGGTCTTAAAGTACTTAAGAACATTGATATAGTCTATAATGATATAACAAAGATGGATGATTCCATACTTTACCCATATATTGGAAATGCAGATAAGATTTATTTTCTTGCAGGATCTGTTGGTGTATCTAATATAGACTCTAATCCCTATCAAACTCTTTTGAATAATGTTGATATCTGTAGAAAACTTATCCCCCTATTTGAAAAGGCTCAGAGGCATGTAATATTCACATCATCCTCTGAAATATATGGTTCTGCTGAGTATGCATTTTCTGAAGACGATCCAGCATCTATACCCTCATCACTTAATACAAGAGGTGGGTATGCAACCTCTAAGTTATTAACAGAGTTTATGATAACATCCTCTTCTTTTCCATATTCTATAGCACGTCTATTTAATGTAGTAGGATCTGGTCAGTTATCTAAGTATGGTATGGTCCTACCAAGATTTATTGAAAAGGCAAAAAAGAATAAACCTTTAGCTATATATGGTACAGGAGAGCAAATAAGATCATTTTGTCATGTCTCAGATGCTGTAAGTCTTCTACAAAAGATAACACCTGAAGATAAATTAATTAATATAGGTAATTCTGAGGACCCTATTACTATGACAACACTAGCTATGTTAGTTATTAAACTTCTTCACTCAAAATCTATAATTTCCTATAAAAATCCAAGGTCTGGTGAGATTATGTATAGAATACCCGATATGTCTATGGCAATTAATAAGTATGATTATAAACCTAGATATGATTTAGGTGATATAATAAAGGAAATGATGTGATACTTTTTATATTTGCTCACCCAGATGATGAATCGTATGGGCCATCAGGTACAATATCAAAATTATCTGATAATAATAAAGTTGTAGTTATTTCACTATGTAAAGGTGATAAACCGCATGCAACACATGTATCTTCCGATCGAATATTAGCATTTAAAGAGTCATGTCGTCTCTTAAATGCCCAACCTATTATATTCGATCAGTCAGATTGTAATATGGATTATTCTGAAACTCTTGAAACAATTGAAACTGTTATTGAAACATACAAACCTGAAGAAGTATACACACATAATATATCAGATATACATAAGGATCATAGAATAGTATCGGAAGCTTGTATGGTAGCATGCAGACCTAAGACCCAGAGTACAGTACGTGCTCTATACATGTTAGAAATACCGTCTTCTACAGATTGGAGTTTTGGACAAATTGAACCTGTATTTGTACCAAATTATTATGTTGATGTAACAGATAAGATAGTGCTTAAACAACGTGTAATGTCATTATATTCAACTGAACTCTATAATTACCCTGATTGCAGATCTATAGAATCTATGGAGGCCTTAGCTATGTACCGTGGAAAGCAAGTAGGAGTACATAGGGCAGAGGCGTTTAAACAAGTATATCGTCTATGTTAATACGTTCTGAACCATAAAAGTCAGTAAAGCCGTATGATTTTGAGAGTATTGCCTTATATAGACCATCAAGATCATCATTATAAGGAAAACAGAATGATGTAGGTACTGAGTTAAAATATTTTAACCAGAATTCTAACATTTCATCTGTATCTTGTTTTATCCAAGATATCTTATCTACTAATCTCTCAAACTTATTAAGATTTTGATGATAATGTGAATGGGCTCCAAGAGGTAATTCAAGCATTTGATCAAGAGTCATATAATTTTCCATATTACCCCTAAATGCTTCTTTATGAGCATTTCCACATGTTATAAATCTAGAGGATTGTATTGACTTCTCTGGACAAATAATTCCAGACGATATAAAGAATATCTTTTGATTCTTAAGATGTCTTGCATATTCATATTGTGTGTATAGACCATCATCAAACGTTAAAAATAGATTTGGATCTATTATAAGAGGCTTTCTTAATTCGTGTATCATTAGGGTCTTATTAGTCATATAAATATATATAAATAGTAATAACGATACTTATACCGAGAGAAACCACAGTTATGGCCGCAATTAGCAATTTAAATATAGATCAGGGGACTGATTTTGAAGTCTCAGTATCCTTATTCGATAAAGATTTAAATCCTTTTGATCTTAGAGAATATGTTTTGGATGCTGAGAATATCCCAACTTTCCAGACACCTGGTACATATCCAGTTATTGAAGGTCAGATTAGAAAATCCTTTAATTCAATCAAATCTTATGAATTTGATATTCAAGTAATTGATGCAATAAATGGTGTTGTAGTTCTTAGGTTACCTTATACTGTATCAAATACAATGAAACCAGGCCGGTATATTTATGATATTGAGGTTAAATCGTTTAATGTGGTAATAGGACAGCCAATGGTTGAAAGGATTTTGCAGGGAAATATATTACTTTCCGGTAATGTAACCAAACTCATATAGACTGGGAGTAGAGAAAGATGAGTACAATAGATTATATAAAGGTAGGAACAGCTACACAGAATATCCAACTTACATCTACTATTAACAATTCAGGTAGATTGGATACTTTAAATGATGTAGATATAACAGAAAAGATAGATGGGTCCGTTATTGTATGGGACGAACAATCAAATAGATATAAAGTAAAACCAAAATTAGAACATTCTAATTTATTCATTATAGGTGGAACGTTTTAGTCTTATATAAGACAGATAACCCTACCGACAATAAAGCAAATATAAATTAAATAGAATTAGGAGTTCTAACAATGGCAACAGTAATAAAAATTAAACAATCTGGGAAACAGGCGGCCGCGGCTGAGGATTTAGCACAAGGTGAATTAGGATACACTTTTGGGGAGGCAACGGTAGTTGCAAGCGAGCTCCAATCAGCTGCTCCTGGTGGCTCTAGATTATATATAGGTTATGGCGATACCAATGCCGAGAATTTAGTTATTGGTGGGTCATATTTTACCAATATGCTCGACCATGTTCATGGTGAATTAATCCTAAATTCAGCAATTATAGTAGATGGAAATAAAAAAATTAATGAGTTAAATGTAGATAATATTACATTAGATGGGAATGCAATATCTATTACAGATACTAATGGTGATTTAACATTAGGTGCAAATGGTACCGGTAAGATTAAATTTATATCAGATCAGGAATTTGCTGGTGATTTAGAGATTGGTAACACAACAACAATCCAACATCTTAAAGTATATGGCTCGGCAATAGTTGATAATCTTAAGATCGATGGTAATACAATAAATGCAGAAGGTGGTCTTTTTGACCAAACTGCTAATCAATCTATTACTATAACACCTAAAGGTGCTGGTGATGTTGAACTTGGAACATCAGGAGCAGGTGTTCTTCGAATTCCTGCAGGCCCTACTCTTACTAGAAAAGAAGCATCATCTGCAACAGTTAGTGATACTGAAGCAATGACTGGTTCTATGAGATACAATACAAGTACTCATAGATTTGAAGGTATAGTTAATGGTAGTTGGACTGGTCTTGGTGGTGTAATAGATAATGACCAAGATACATATATCACCGCAGAAGAAGATAATGCAGGAGATTCTACAGGAAATCCAAGTCACGTTATAGTTGATGATACACTAAGATTCTTTATAGCTAATACTGAAGAAATGAGACTTAACTCAACTGAACTTCAAGTTGATGTAATTAATGGTAGGACTGCACAAGCATCAAGTGGTCAAGTTAAAGTAGATACTAACTTATTAGTATCAGGTGATCTAACCGTAGAGGGAACTACTACTACTGTAGAATCTACTGTTGTAACTATAGCTGATCCTGTAATGCATCTCGGTGAAGGTTCATTAGTAGCCAATGATGGTCTTGATCGTGGGGTTAGTTTTGATTATGGTAATGGTACTGCAGTCAAAACTGGTTTCTTTGGTTTTGATATCCAGACTTCAAAGTTTGTATTTAAACCCGATACTTCGGTTGCAACGGCACCTGTTGCAGTGACTGTTACTGCAAGTACAAGAGTACCAACACTTGTAGATTGGACACAAAGAGCCTACTCAGGTATTACAGAGGTACAGTACAATAATGGTTCAGGGGCATCTATTGCAATAGCTGAGTATACATACACTCCTGAAGACTTTAGTTCCACTTGGGGTGATGTTGCTTTTGGTAATATGGCACTATCTGCATCCGCTACAATTGGAACATCTGCAACAATTGGAACAACTTTAGGTGTTACTGGAGCAACTACATTAACTGGTCTATTAACAGCGAATGGTGGTATCACATGTGATTCTGGTGTATTTTCTGTCGCGGATACTACTGGTGATGTAGTAACTACAGGCACATTAACTGCTAGTGGACTATCTACACTTAATGGTGGTATAGTCGTTGATACTGATAAGTTTACTGTCGCGGATACTACTGGTGATGTAGTAACCAAAGGTACATTAGATGTTACCGAAGCATCTAGTTTTAATAAAAAAACAGGCCTTGTAACTGTTGCTACACAGAATGACAACAAAGTAACCATAGGAACCGAACCTGAATTATGGAATGGTTCTGACTCAGCTGTGTATAATGCATACTCAGAGGGAGTTGTTGTTAAACATGCAACTAAATATTATAGATATAAAGCTGCTTCTGAGTACATAAATATGAATCCTGCCAATACACCACCTGGCGATACCTCTACGGCCGTAGACCTCAATGCATGGGCAGAGATTAATTATAAGGCACCAATGGTTATAGATTTTGCAGGTAGGATGACAGATGGTGTTATAACAGGAGCTACTATCATTGATTGTGGATCATTCTAAAACAACTAAATAAGAGTATATTAAATAATATATAAAGAGACCCATATATATGGCTACTAGATTAAAAATAAAACAAACTGCTGTACCAGGTAAGAAACCTGTTGCTTCCCCATCAACTGATTCTGCCTACATAGAGCAGGGTGAGTTGGCATTAAACACAGCCGATAAAAAACTCTGGACAAATGATGGTTCTGCAATAGTTGAATTAACTACTAACGATATAGCATCAATTCTGTTTCCAGGATTAATTAAAATAGGATTTACGGAGAATGGTAGGGATTATCCACTTGAATTAGATAGTTCTAATAAGGCTTATGTTAATGTACCTTGGACTGATACAGATACTCTTGCAGGTTTAACAGATACTGATACTGCTGGAGCCGTTAATGATTCTATTCTTAAATATGATAGTAGTACATCTAAATGGGAAATTGCTGAAAATACTATTGACCTTTTAGAAGATACTGATACTACTGGAATCAATCACAACGCTATTCTTAAATATGATATTATTGCTGGGAAATGGGTTATTGGAACTAATGCTACAGCAGGTGCTACATCATCAGCCATATTACCAGTTGCTTATGCTAGATTATTTACAACATATTCTGGTACAGGAACAGGTATAAATTGGAGTGCCTATAATTCTAGTAACGGACAAATTCAATTTTATTTTAATACTGTACAACCAGATTTCAATTACTCTGTAGTTACAGATTCAGAAGGATATGATAACTTACAAATACAAACTATTAATAAAACTACTACTGGGTTTAAAATAGTATCAGCTGATGCATCAGGTTCATATGTACCACCATCAACATTTCCATTTTCATTAATTGTATATCCAAGTAACCCATTACAAACTATAACGTCAGATTCATATACCGGTTCCGGATTAATTTCTATATCTGGTTCCGGTGCTATATCAACTACTGCTGAAACTAATGTTCAATCTGATTGGACTGCTACTTCTGGTGATGCAGCTATTCTGAATAAACCCACTGACTTTTCCACTGGTACCAGTGGATTTGTAGCGGGCCCATCTACTGCTGATGAGTCAGCTGGTAGAATATTAGATGCTAATAATACCTGGGTAGATAAACCAACTAACGGTACTGACGGTAATGGTATTACAGGATCTAGTTATAATGCAAGTGACGGTAAGGTTACACTAACATTTGATACTACAGCTGATTTTACTACTGGTGATTTAAGACGTCCTGTAGGTGCTATAGCTTCTGGCTCTAATGATATTGTATCATCAGGTACATTACACGCCGAGTTTTTGGGATACGCTACATCGTCTCATGGTATACATGTACCTAGTTCTACAACTCAAGGTGATGTATTAACTGCTGGAGCTACTGCCGGAGCATTAACATGGGCAGCTCCTTCTTCCTCCTCTGTTGAAATATCTGATGATGTACCAATTTCTCCAAGTGCTGGGGATCTTTGGATTGATTCTGCATCGATGAGTTTAAATGCTTATTATGCTGATGGTACTTCATCACAATGGGTAGGAATATCCGGTTCAAGTGGTGGTGGCAGCGGTGGTTTCAATGGAGTTATGGATGATCATATGATACCAACTACCAATGATACATATGATATTGGTTCTGCAGAATACAAGATAAGAGATCTTTATGTATCAGATAACTCTCTTTGGATTGGTGACGATCATAAGGTGAGTGTCGAAGGTGGGAAACAAAAGAATAAGAAGCGGAAGCAGGGTAAGACCCCCAAGAAAGTATTTGATGCTTTAATTGGTGACGCCCCTAAACCATTTCCTACTGAAGCTGATTTAAAGGCTAAGTTTAAAATAGATATACATGACCCTGCACCAGATCCTACAGTAGATCCTGATCACGTAGATTTTCAACCATTAACGCATCAATGGTTACATTTTGCTATAATTAATGGAATGGCAGGGGCTATTACCCCAGAAAATATATTTGATAATACTGATGATTTTGCAGATGATTCTGATACTACGACATCAACAACTGGCCCGCTCACCACATCAAACCCAGGGAGTGTAGGACACTTCTGGATTAACTCAACATCTGGTGAGGCATACGTTTGTACTGATGCTTCTACGGATGCGAATGTTTGGACGGGTATTAGTGCCGATCTTAGCAACTATGTTTCAACATCTTCACCCGCTTTTAATGCAAGGCTAAATGGTAATGGGAACGACTATTACAATTTTCATCCGCGAGTCTATAACGCTTACCCGACAACCGGTCAAGTACATTCATTAAATTTTCTATATCCCCAATATAGGCTAATATTTAGCGGCGATGCTACATTGACTTATACCGCTAGTATATTTGGCTCAACAATGATGTTGATGCTAAAACCCAATGGACATACAATTACTTGGTCAGGCAGCGCATTTAAATGGGCCGGGGGTACGGAACCGACATGGTCGGAGCATACCTGGTGGTTGATTGGTTTGACGTATGTCGATTCCGGTTATGTTTTTTGTAGTCCGACAGGTGCGACGTGAGTTTGCCGCATACTTTCTACGCGGCGACTTTTGCGGGTGCATTGCCGGCCCCAGAGGGGTCCACATGTGAATTCTCTAACACATTCACTAATGCAGGACAAATAGGTAGGACTGGACCTTCTCAAAGTCAAATTAATCAAGCATATTCAGATGTAACTGTTACTAATGGTATTCAAGAATGGATAGTTCCTTGCACCTCTACCTATAGTATCACTGTAGCTGGAGCATCAGCTGACGGGACGAGAAAAGGACTAGGGGCGATTATAAAAGGGGAGTTTTATCTTACAGAAGGGGATACTATAAAAATAATTGTTGGCCAACAAGGTACTCTAGAGGGAGAACCACAGCACAATGACATGTCTAGTTCTGGAGGAGGAGGTAGTTTTGTGTGGAATTCAAATATTGGAACCCCCTCAAGTTCAAATACCCCTCTGATAGCAGCTGGTGGAGGAGGAGGAGGAAGTGGCATCGTCGGAAACCACACCGGAACAAACGCTTCATACTCTACATCTGGTGCCCTTGGAACAGGTGGCTGTCCTGGAAGTGGAGGTACAAGTGGAGGGGCTGGAGCTCCAGGAGGTTGTGATGGTAATTGGTGGGATGGAACAGGTGGAGCAGGTTGGCATCAAGACTCTGTAACCTCTGGACAAAATTCTGGACTAGGAGCTCCCCCAGTTTCAGTTGCAAATGGTGCGGTAGGTGGACTTGGGCATTATCAGTCGACTGTCGAAGGTGTTGGTGGCTTTGGATGCGGTGCAGGAGCTACCGGAGATGGTATTTGGGGTGTTGGTGGCGGTGGCGGTGGCTACTCAGGCGGTGGCGGTGGCGGTAATACTGGTACTGATAGTGATAGAGGAAGTGGTGGCGGTGGCGGTTCATATAACAACGGTCAAAATACCACCACTCTTGGTTATCAGACTGGTCATGGCTACGTCATAATCGAAACTCTTTAGCTTAGATGATAATAAATATATGTGGAACGAAGAAACTAGTAACTGGCACTTAACAGAGGTTGAATAAGAATGGCGATTAATTTTCCAAGTAGTAATTTATATAACGGGTACACCCATGTAGTAGGGGATGTAACATTTACCTACAATTCAACTAAAACCTTATGGGAACCATCGACGGCTGCTGCAACTATTCATGATACTCCAGTTGATGGTTCTAGTACAATCGCCATTTCTTCAAATTGGGCATTTGATTCTGTAAAAACGAATGTACCTACAGGTGCATTGTTTACAGATACTACAGGATCATCAGTTGATATTGATGATAACCCACCAACTTCTCCAAGCGCTGGGGATCTTTGGATTAATTCAACATCGATGAAGTTGAGTGTATATTATGATGATGGGGGTTCATTACAATGGGTTGAAACTAATACTGCTGGATCTAACAATTATGTTGATGGAGTATCACTAGTAGGGGGATCGACTCTAACCTTAACTAGATCCGGTACACTAGGAGATCTAACTACAGATTTATCATCTTTGTCTGGGCTTGAAGGTATGGTGACGGATGCTACATTTGTTGGTAGAGATTTAACATTACTTAGAAGTGGAGGTGTGGGTAACTTAACAGTTAATATACCAGCAGCTACAAATACATCTGCTATAAACGAGGTTGAATATATAGTAGGTACAGCGTCTGGAAATTATGATGGTATCAGTACAAGTGCATTTCCAATGGCATATGATCCGACAGAGGATACTTTAACACTTTACATAAATGGTGTAAAACAGGCAGCGTCCACATATACAGCTGTATTGGGTACCGGCACCGCCAATAATATAAATCTTACCGTAGGCAATGAAGCCAGTGCTACTGATGAGGTAACAATTGTTGTAGTATCCACATTATTTGTTAATGAACAAATAGTTGGCAAGTCTGGGAATAATGGTCAAGCATTTATACCAGCAGGAACTACAGCACAAAGAACAACGCATACGACAGCCCAGGGAGGGATGACTGGTCATTTAAGATTTAACACGGATAACATCAATCTAGAGGTTTACGATCAGTATGGGTGGTGGCGTCAGATATTACAATCTGGCACTAATTTTGAGTATGAGAAAATTCATCCAAAATCAGTAACAATGACAAATACTACTATTGATTTGGATAATAATAATATATTTAAGGTATTAACAGGTACTACATCTTTTGGTTTTACCAATTATACTAGTGCTGGTAGAACTACAATACTCCATATAGATAGAACTACCTCAGGATATACTTTTAATTGGCCAGGAGTAGTAAGATGGATAGGCGGGACAGAACCTACATGGACGGATCATAGAGATTGGATTATTAATATGTTTTGTTCCGGAGCTAATGCATCTAATTATGTATTCTGTTCAGCTACAGGATATAATAGATGAGTTTACCTCATACTTTTCTTAATGCTCGAGGAATGCCTGCTGCTGGTGGTGGTGGGTTGGCACCTGTATTTACTTATTCAGCATCTTATTTACCGTCACCTCTTAGCACTTCAATAAGCTCATTAACAACGTGGAATTATACGTTTACTAATGTTCCATCAGTTACGACAGCAGGAAAGAGGTATATTATTGTAGTTACTGGTAACCGCGACTGGAATGGTAATAGCTATAATACATATAGTCAGCAGTTCTTAACTACATCAAGTGGTAGTATTGTAGTAAATGATGGAAGTGGTAACACTATGTCGATGACAAAAGCCAACAATAGTAGTCTAATTGAGGGTCATAGTGCTTATAATGCAACAGTTATTTCTGGTGGATTTGTTGATGCAGCCGGTAATATTACAGTTACGTTTAATAGAGCAGCAGGTCAGGTTAGTGGTGGTGGTGATCAGTATACATCAATATTTGTTTTTGATGATATTACAACTATATCATATATAGCAAATAATATCGTTAATTCCAACACCTCGGGTGATAATTCCCAGACTTTAAATGTGACTGCAAATAATAGTACTAATGCTTCAGCTGTATTTAGAGTGGTAGGAGGTAACAGCAGTAATAGCGGTAATGCGTTTCCAGTTTATATGAAAGCTACCTCTGAGCCAGCTTATACAAAGCTTTTTGATGGTATGAACGGGACTTCGGAAAATTTTGGAGTGTATTACTATTGGAATGGTACACATGGAACACAAGTTAATTTAGACGGTCAAATAACATTAACAACAACACCAGCTAATAACGGGCTTGCTGGCGCTGCGGCTATATTCGGATTTGAATAAAAAGATAAATACAAAAGGATAATAACACTATGGCAATAAATTTTCCAAATGCACCTACTCATGGACAATCATTCGCAGGTGATGATGATACTTGGATATGGGATAGTATAAATTCCAAATGGGGTCTTCAAGATTCTGGGCAGGTACATTATACGGCCGGAAACGGTATAGTATTAGTAGGTACTGCCCTTTCTGCTAATGTTGGTACCTCACCTTTACAGATAATTCAATTAGACAATAGTTCTAAACTACCAGCCGTTGATGGTTCACAATTAACAGGTATTGCAACTGGTTATTCATATACTGGAGAGACTCCAGTCAATAATAATACTATATTAGCAGATTCAGATAACTCTTATTATCTTATAAATAATTATGAGGTTGTCGCTTTTACAATTACTATTGCTGCAGTAAGGGGAACTGCAGCTGCAGCTTGGAAAATTGAAGGATTGGCTAGACGAACTGACTATGTTAGTACTGTAATAGTAAATTCTAACATAACAGTTATAAGCAACACTTGGGTTACGAATGACCCAAGTGTTACTATTACCGGTGGTAATGATGCTCCCAACTATATTCAAATATTAGCGACAGGAAATTCAACTGGCTCTACTATTAAATGGGCAGCATCGATGTCGACAACCATAGTAAGCGCATAATGTCTATTAAGATAGATCATTCTAATAATACTAACACTATATTATCTACAGGATCACCTGTAACTATGCCATCAGAGATGGCAACATATCGTCAAGTACTTAGAGACTTACCCGAAACTATAGATATTAACAATCAAATATTTCCAGAAAATCCAATTACAAAGACTAGTTAAAATAATATAAATACTAACATACACTTAAAGTACTTACTACGAGAATAATATGTCAAAATCAAGAGACTTAGCTAAAGTAATTAATTCGGATGGGGGAATAACTCTTCGCGGTAATACCCTATTTGAGTCGGATAATGCTTTTGATATAGGATCGGCGGAATTTAAGGTTAGAGATTTATTTGTATCTGAAAATTCACTTTGGATAGGGGATGAACATAAATTATCCATTGACTCCACAACAAAGAAGTTTAAAACCCGTAAAAGAAAGAAGGGTAAAACTCCTAAAAAACTTAGAGATAGGTTAGTAGGGTCTGGTAAACAATTCAATACAGAAGCCGAAATGAAGGCTGATTTTAAAAGTAGATATTTTACTGGCGTCTCAAATCAGAAAGATAAAAACAATCCAGATCATGCTGATTTTAATCCAAATACTAAAAAATGGGTTCGGTTTTTAAATGATCTTGAGATCAAAAAAGATGATGGATCAAATAAAGATTATGAAACTCCAGAAGATGTTATGGATGATGATGAGGATTTTGATGAGGATAGGGATGATGATAAAGTAGAATCAACACAAACTGCAACAACAGATACTCTTGGTTTAGTTAAGATTGGGTATACTGAATCGGGTAAGAATTATCCTGTTGAACTGTCTTCTGAGCAAATGTACGTTAATGTACCTTGGACAGATACGCAAGTAACAGTAAATGATACATTAACATCTACATCCACATCAGAAGCTCTGAGTGCTAATCAAGGTAAAGAATTAAAAGCTTTAGTTGATGCTGCAGGTGGTAGTGGTAGTGGAGTTTCAACAGGAAAGGCGATTGCAATGGCAATTGTCTTTGGTTAATAAATAGGAAAAAATAAATGGCAAATCCAAATATAGTCAATGTAACAAGTATCTACGGCAGAACAATATCAGCTGCATTAACAACTGCATCAAGTACATTATTAAGCCCCTCATCGGGTACTGTTAGAAAAATCAATAGTATTACTGTTGCAAATAAAGATGGTACAAATGATGCCGATGTTACTGTATATGCATTAATCGATGGAAACGTTAGATACCTTGCATATGCAATAACAGTTCCTGCGAAATCAACATTAGTTGTTTCTTCTAAGGACACATCTTTCTATCTGGAAGAAGCAGATATACTTTCTGCAAATGGTAGTGCTTCAAACGATTTAGACATAATCGTTTCGTATGACGAAATTTCTTAATAGTTACATATATGGGTTACTTTTCAAAAAATAGTGGGTTAATAGGCACAGGTCAGAACAAACGTGTAGGCGTGCATGATATTATATCCAGTAAACTTAATAATAGTGGATCATTCTTTTCATCAGGTGAGAATTTAATATTTACAACATCCAGAATGGTTGGTCCTATTGGTCCATCCAAACAAATGACCGATGCCTTTTATGGAGACTATTACACAGCTGGTGTTATGGATCTATTTGATACGCAACCATACAACGGTATACAACGATTCAATGTACCTGCGTCGGGTGATTATAGGTTTTATATGATGGGTGCTTATGCTGGAGGTAATAGATATCAAGGGTACAGCAATAGCGATATATTTGACACAACTTTAGCTATATCTAATGAGCAGGCAATAACTAGCAGTACTAACTTAAATTATACATTTGGATGTCCAGGTCTTCTAGTATGCGATATTACTCTAACAGAAGGCGATGTTCTCGACATACTAGTGGGGCAGTCTGGTAATCAATCCTTTTTTAGTAACAGGTTTTCTGTTGCTGGTTCTGGCGGTGGTGCTTCAGCAGTTTGGGTTGGTGGGCATGGATCGTCTACGTGGGCTATTGCTGGCGGTGGCGGATCTGATCGTGATGCCGGAACCGGCTATAACAATGGAAAGGGGAATGCGCCATATAGCACAACGGGCGGTTCTGGTGGTTCTGGTTTGGGTGGTACTAACGGCGCTGGTGGTGCTTCGAGTGATAATCATGGTGCTGCTGGTGCAGGTCTAACGGGAAATGGTTCTAGTCACAACGATAACCGAGGGAATTTTTACGCATTATCTCCGTATGCGCATGCATTAGGTGGTTCTGGTTGGGGTAGAGGTGCTGCTTCAGCGGCTCAATATTGTGATCCTTGGGATGGTACAGATTCGGGTGGTATATATTGTTATATAGATCCTACGACATATAAAGTTACACAAACAGGTATTTTTAGAACTGGCCTGGACAATAGCGACGAGGCCACATTTACCAGTTATTATAATGGTACAGCCAATACCATATCTGGTTATATTCCATCAAACGGTGCTCACGGTGGCTTTGGTGGAGGTGCTGCTGGTAACTGGGGTGGCGCTGGTGGCGCCGGTGGTTACTCTGGCGGTGGTGGTGGTGGTAATGGTACGGCTGGTGGTGGTGGTTCATCATACGTGAGTGGGTTCACTTATGTATCTCACACCGTATATGATAAAAACACCTCATATAATTCAGTCCGTTGTCCGATTCAATTAGTGTCTGGAAGTATCTCATTGTCAAGTTCAAATGTGGACATACCAACTGGAGTAGTTAAAGGAGACGGATTTGTGGTTATGGAGAGGATATAATGAGAAGAAACTCAGGAATTATAGGACCAAAAGTGAAAACAACTGAAACAGATGCTTCTGGGGTTCATGACACCTTTGATAATTATAATGCTATGAAAGATGGAAATTGGCCTTTAACGTTAAATGTTTCGAGTATATCAATATCATTCAATAACACTAGTACCACGTCAGATTTCCTTTGGGGTGATACTATAACAATTACCGTAAATGGGACTGGATTTACCTCATCTCTATACTACACAATGGATGCACCTTCTGGGTCCAATAGCACAAGCTATTGGGCAGACAGCTTGATCACTGGTCAGCTATCGGGTACTACATCATCACAAGCTTTCTCTAAAAGATTAAAATTTCAACTATCTCCTGTATCATCATTTACCTTTGCCTTTCAATTTAGAATAGGATCCGCGACTGGTCCAATAGTCGGAACCTCTGCTCCTATCACTGTAGCAGAGTTAATATATGATGTTGCTATGCCGAATGGTACGGAAGGAAGTACTTATTACTATAAACCAAATTTTTCAGGACTGACAACAGCAGGCACAGCTTATTTTTATAGTAGTGGTAGTAGTTGGACATCATCAGAATGGTCTTCCACATCTACCAGATATTATTATGGATATCAAGCAAATGGTGCTACTTCTCAAAATCATGGTGTTTTGTCTAGGGATCTTACCACCGAAGGGACTAGTCATTATGCAGGATATCTGAAAGTTAGGTTTAATAACAATACGGATCAGGCGTATAATTATGTGAACTTTACTAAAAATGGTTATTGGAACTATGCAGGCAATAACCAAACCATATATGTAAATGATACATCATTGGCCCCAACATTTAATATAAGTGATACGACCCCCAACGAAGGCGATACGATTACTATTACAGTTCAGGCTGTAACACCATCCGGAACGCAATTTAATGTTGCTATGGTAAATACAACCGCTGAGGTGACTGATTACGGGGCACTATCCGCGACTACAATTTATATGAATAGTTCAGCGGGTGGTGGACAATATTATGGTCAGTTTACTCATACAATAAATAGGGACTTTGTGACGGAAGGAAGTGAAAGTTTTTATTATCAAATAACTGCAGTTGAAGATGGAATACCTCACAATTCCCCAACAGTTACAATTCAAGATACTACAACATTATCAAATATTACTGTTTCTCCTACTTCAGTAAATGAAGGGAGTTCTGTAACATTTACTGTTAATACTACTGGTGCCGTTTCTGGTCAGACGTACCCTTATCTTTATCGAATGAAATCAGATACAGGATTTATGGGTGATCATGATTTTACTGACGGTACAACAACCGGATCCTTTACAATATCAGGTACTTCTAATAGTGGGTCATTTACCAAAACCTTATCAGCTGATGGATATACTGAAGGTATAGAAGTAATAAAAGCTGAAGTTGCCCCGATTCAAAATGGACCATGGGTATCTTCCCCTACAGTTTTAGTGGCAGATACTTCTAGCGGAGCTACAGAGCCTGTAGCTCAAATGTTTGATGATTTAATATCATTAGCCTCAACCTTAAACGGTGCAACAGTTCCCTCACCAAGCAATTTAGGATCAGTTCAGAGCTTAATAGAATCGGCAAATCCTGCATTTAACGTCTTTGCTGTTGTTGGGACTAATGATTATTCCGAATCTCTTCCTGGTACTGGTGTCGCTGGTGGAAAGAGAACTCACACCGCAAAAGGATTTAATTATAACACTTCAGCATCTAATACACTTTCAACCGGAAATATTATTGAACCGATGGTGGGAGGTTCTTCCTCGGGTTTGTCGGTAATTGACCAAAAGAAGTGGATGGCAATGGCTCAATTTGATGGTACAAGTTTTGATGGTATATTATTATGGATATTTACAGGAGATCAGGTCAGTACTAGTGGAACGGTAACTTCGGGAACGAGAACGGTAACAAACGCGTCAACCATCTTTTATCCCAATGGAGTTGGAAATAGTAATCTTCATCATATATATCCAATTGCAATTGCAGCTAATGGTTCATCATTTGCTAGTAATACGACCTCGGGTGCTAATGGTTGGAATTTCAGTAATAACCAGCAGGCTACCGCTCTGGGATATTATCAGACTGGTAGATTTGGTTCTGATGATGGTCAATGGGGGTTCAAGATACCCGGATATAGTGACGGAAATAGTCCCGGACCTTCTATATTTGGTACATACGGATACGGAATGGGAAATTATGACTCTAATGATTCGAATACTAAAAATTATTGGAATGGAGTAACCACTAACAGTAACAATAATATGGGATTTGTATTTACTGGCGACGCCTAATTACACAAAAATAGAGAAAAATTATGACATTATATTCATATAAAACACAATATCCAGACTCTAATATTCCAGAAAGAATCAGATTATCAGATGGGAATACCAGAACAGATTCTTCAACTTTTACACCAGAAGAATTAATTGATGCTGGTTATATAATAGTAGAAGATCCTCCAATATATGATGAGGAAACCCATAAACTTATTTGGAGTGGAACTGCATTCGAAAGAGTGGGACTAACCGACCTTGAGATTGCTGCTAAAACTGTTAGGAGATGGGCGGAAATTAGAGAAGTTCGAAATTCTAAAATTCGTGAGGTTGAGTGGAGGATTCTTAGAAATCAAAGTGAATCCCGACTTGGATTAGAGCCTACTGATGATATTCAATTAGTGGATACCTATATACAGGCACTTAGAGATCTTACAAAACAGTCCGATGATCCATTAGAGATTGTTTGGCCACATGAGAGTCATGCACATGATGAATCTACTGAATCTACTCATACACATGATGATGGTACCTAATGACCGGAATAGTTAGAGTAGAACTTGATAAACATGCAGGACATGCGTCAAAGACACCTAATCCACACCATCAGTATGCTTATGCAACAGGATCTACTAATGTGCTTACTAATAACAAACATACTGTAAGAATAGGTGATACAGTGAATAAGCCAGAAGATGCTGATGATGATTTGCCTTCATGTGGAGATCCGGCTGCTGCTGGTTCAAAAAATGTACACATTAATAACATAGCTGTTCATCGTAAAGGTGATGCAACTAAAGGCCACGATTCATGGCCAGCAAACTCTGCAGAGACTGGGTCAGGGAATGTTTTTGCAAATGGAGAATAATATTGATTATATTCAAGTGGCTTCTGATTTAGCGGCCGCCAAAGAAAACGATCCGGATAATACAGAACTCCATGAGACATTAAGAAAGAAGTTATTTACCTTTAATAGAGCACTTTCTCCAGAGGAACAGGAGATATATAATTGTATAAATGACGGTTATGTGTCAGAGAAAGGATATGTTGGATAATAATACCTATTGATATAAATCTAATAAATATAGTTATAATAGCTATTAATTTTTGGAAATAGGGTAATATGAGCAAATTAACATATAGATTAGATAAAGAATCTTCTTTAACATACCAGGAACTTGATGATAATTTTCGTTATTTTACAGAATCTCCGGGTGTTAATGCATTAACTATATCTACCCCGCTTGAAAATTCAGAATTATACCCACTAGGTTCTCTAGTAGGGTTCTTAAACTATAACCCACAGCTTTCTAGAGTTGAGCCTAATACAGGTCACAGATTATTTGTAAAAGTTAAAGAGGATTTATGGGATCCTATTATTACAGATACTGTTAATACGGATACAGTAGTAGAACCTGGTAGAGGTTTAGTTTTAGATACGGAAGGTGTACTTTCATTAGATTCTAGAATCAATTTAATATGGAATAGACAAGTATCTGATGTTCATCGTTATAGGATAAAAGCAGATAAAGATGAGATATTTAATTTTACAATAAATGAAACAGTACAACAGCTTAACGATGATGGTACCTATACAAGAGGGATAATATCTTCTATACATTATATTAATTCTGATTCGGATATTATAGAACTTGAAGCAGATTTATATATACACTCAATATATAACTCAGAAACCCGTAAAGCGTCCGAGTTTATAACAGAAAAATACCCTTTTTATATTGACTCAGGTACATTAAATACTACATTTCAGGATACATCCGTCAATCTTCTAGAATCTTTATCTACTGGATCTGGGTCACGAGCAAGATTAGTATTCGACCACTCCTTAGCTATTGGTGCTTCTAAGAATATAGTAAAGGAATTAGACTCTGATGATTTAATTTCAACTGCATCTCAATTGAAATTTATGGTTGTTCCAGAGGCAACATATTCACATAATCTCCAGTCTGGTTTATCATCTATATTTGAGACTAATTCTGAGAATATAGAATCCTTATACAATACACCACCGTCTGCTCTAGACCTTGAAGAAATTGCACGTGATACTTCAGATATAACATATAACACATCAACTATTGCTTTTATAAGAGATGAAGTTTTTCTTATAGATGATGTTATACTTTTATCAGTTGCTCAAGAACTCCTAGCTCTTTCATCAGGAATTCCTACTAATAATACTGTATTATATAATATTTTAGTAACCCCAATATACATTTCTCATGAAGAAAAATCTAGATATGTATGGGACTTCCAAGCTAAATATAGAAATTACAGTGATCCTATTCCTTCAATTTCCGAATTTGAACGTCTGTTTGAGCACGTTCTTGGTATTAAGAAACTTACTGAAAGTCAATTATCTTGGTATTCTACCCACTTATTACCTATCATTAAAAGATCTTCTAACCCTACTCTGAAATACCTAACAACGTATGGTATTGATGCTTCACGACTTCCTAATGATATATTAATAAAGTTTTCGGAGGAATACCCAGAGTTATCTAATTCAGAATACATAGGTTCTTCTGTTAGACTATACTCAGATAAAATACTTAAAGGATATAATGATATCTGGCCATTCTTTAATAAACCTAATATATTAATAGAATCGTCACAGATTAATCTTTCAGGAGAAGATATATTTGTAGGTAACCCATTGGTAGTAAATCATGGGTTAAATTCTACAGAAAAAGAAAAGGTAAGGGAAAATGTATTTCCTCGTAATATATTCCTTACATCTAAGGCCTTAAAAATAGGTACCGATTATACTAAATTCGATGAAGATGGTAGGTCTGTTGTAAAGAATTCTGCAGATACTGCGCTGTACGGTAAGTATTTAGATTCGCGTATTCCATTAGATGCTATGGCTACTGAAGAAGTAGTAATATCTACAGGAGAAACAGGGTCACTTTATATTGATTCCGCTACTACTTTTGATACTTCTAGGGGTATTAATATAACAGGGACTTATGTTAATGATGACAATAAAATTGCTAATACAGTTCTAGGTTCTGTAAGAGCAGATAGTCGAAAAACATGCTCCTCTAACATTATTGAAATGAGAGATGATGGTTATAATAAACCTGAACATACAGCTACTCATTCTGTATTAAATTGGTGGGCAGATAAAGCTTCATGGTTTTCAGTTCAAACAGGGGAAACACCACTTACACATAAATATCTCCATTTAAAAACAAATCTTTTTTCTGGTCTATATACTGACGCTGGTGGTGCAACTCTTAGTTACGATAACGGTTCAATATCGTATGGTATTCTTGACACACACAATATTGAATATAAAACTCTATCTTTTAAAGAAAATGATCTAGACTCAGAAGGTTTAAGAATACCTAATATGTCTTTTGAACCAGACTTTGATTATGCTCTTAAAGTATATGAAGAGAAGGGGTATGATGTATTCGATGTAATATTCCCTAAAATGTATATACTGCTTCAAGCTATTTACCAGACAGTAATATCAGAAATGAATTGGGTAGTGGATGCTTCACCAACATCGAAAAGACCAATGTCGGTCTTTGCTCCATTTAATAATACAGGAAACAGCAACAGTTCATATATGAAACTTAACAGGGATGCAGGATATAACCATTACCCATCTCAGGATAATTGGTGGATCGGTCAAGATCCTGATGCTCTTTATTTTGACCGAGGACTATATCCAGATTTAGCGGATTGGCTCTTTGAGGATATTGAGGACACTACATTACCTAAAGACAAAAATAATAATACATTAAAAATAGGTAATGTACTAAATGCAGGTATGTATGATCCTGCAGATACTATAGATCCTTATGACTATAAGTCTCTTGAAACAGGAGATAGATCTGAGCAATGGCATCTTTGGACATATAGAGCTCTTTCTATGGTGCTTGAACCACCAGTTGAAATAACTGAATTTGAATTCCCATACACTTGGAATCAACAGTCCGGTTATACTTGTTCTGGTACTTATTTTCATAATAATTATATAAATCACACAGTTTCTACCTTAAATGAGCTTATAAAAATATGTGACCATCAGAGCTATAAAGATTTAGATAATTATACTCCTGGTATGACTCATGGGACATATTCATCCGCAATATTATATGGTGCTGACATACCTATTTGGTACTACAGCAGTAATTATTGGACTGGAATTCCAGATATTTTTCAAGTAAAGTCTTACTATATTTTTAATGCTTTTGGTTATTATTTTCATGCAAAATATTCCGGATCCGGGGCTGAAGACCTAGACGCGTATGGAGATCAAGATGCGACTGCAACCGTCAATGATAATGCAACCGGCTGGCCAAATAGAGGGTTTAGATTCCCGGTTGATGACATTCCTATTACTGAACTAGATGTTGATATTGGCCATTGTGCCTTTGGTCCTAAGATTTGGTCGTTGCAACAGGATTACAATACACCGGATGACTGGACCCTTAACACCAACACAGGTAGATCAGATAAAATAATACACTTTATTGGGGATGCAACAACTCGGCAAAGATATAATTCTTCTGTGAGAGTACCAAGTTCCCTTTGGAGAAGATATATCTGGCGATATGAAAGTTATAACCGTGGCTGGGACTGGTTAAAGGGAATGGAAGTTTATTCGCTAGGAGAACACTATACATGTATTAAAGATCATCGAGGTGATGAATACGGTCTTAAGTTCCCTAAAGATAACGAAGAGGCATGGAAGAAATCAACATTCAATAAGGATGTGTATGATTGGTTCCTAGAGCATCTGTATAAACCTAAAATTAAACCTCTTCAAGATCAGCTTAAATCATCAGAAATATCTATACCGGACCCAGATGGTAATTCAGAAGAATTAATAGCTAAGGCTAAAGTAATAGAACTTTCAGGGGTTAAAGCCAAATCACCTGGTGATGAATACGGACATAAAAGTTCTCTTCAATTTGATAATTCGGTTCAATATCTTTGGAACATAGGCGTATCTAAACGTATTAGACATATATGCTTTCCTAATCAACAAACTGAGCGTGAAGAAACAGGTATTGCAAATTCATCGATATCCTTTCTTGGGGGCTCTATGAGTAGGTCTTGGAATAAAGTGCCTACATACACACCTACTATTATTAAATCTGATGTAGACTTTTTTGGAAACGGGAATTTCTATGGAGAAACTCTACTCTCAACTGAAGAATCATTAAATTTATTTGATCCTCTAAATGAAGCTACTAACTGGCCAAATAAATCTATATTAGTAGGTGAAACTCAAGTAAATCGCACAAAGGAGCGTATTCCTGGATCTGGAATAACTATGTTTTGGGATAATTACCCAGCATCCAACTCTGGAGAAATAGAAGCATTAAAATTTGCAGAAGAATCTTATAATCCTTTATTTGTAGGTACAGACCCTTTAGTAATAAAAGAAAAGGATATAACATATTCTATATCGTTTATTAAAGATTACCTTAACAATTTAAAATCCGGAACTAGAAAAATATTATTAGACGAAAATCAGGATCAAGCCTATATTGAAATTAATAAGCTACCTGCAAATAAATTATTAGATTATATTGAAGAACACAATGTTTTGCCAGAACATATTAGCATTGATACGCATAGAGTCATTAAGGATATAAACCCGTTCTTTTATGATTGGTATAGTCAACATAGAACCAAATCACAGCGTCAAAGACAAGAAGGTGAACTTCATAATCATAACTGGCCCAAAATTAAAGACGATGCATGGGAAGAAGTTTTATTGGTTTCCTTAAACGGTGTTTCTGTAAGATGTCCTATTAAATCTGTTAGATGGGGTAAGTATTTATTTAATTCTGTAGAAATTAATACAGCAAATGCTAATAATCTCGGAGGAACAGTTAAACCAGATTTTGAGGTTGGTCCTACATCAGAATATATTTACGAAAATCCAGATCATCCGGATCCTAATTTTAGAATCAGATCAGCACGTTTTAATACGGCAGAAGGTAGATTATATGCAGTTTTAGATGCAATAAGTCAAAATCCTTCTACTAAACATGTCCTCAATACACACAATGTAATTCTAGAGGAATCAGCCTCGCCTTCAATTTATTCTTCTGTAAGAATACCTACATTTAATGATTATACTAAAGCACTTAAAGAACTGTTTATAGTAAAAGAGAACGGTTCACATGCTTATAAGTACATTTTCGAGACTATTGGTATTAGTAACCAAAATGAACTGGCTACTGATACATTTGCTTTACCTTATGTATCAGGATCTTGGTCACTTGACGTCTATAACACAAGTGTGACACCAAATGTTTTACTAGTGGAGGGTACTGACTATACAGTTTCCGATTTAGATCCTACAGCTGACCCAAGTGGTAATGCCTTTGGTCAGCCTTTAAGACCTTCAATAATATCCTCGTTTATTGATTTGTTTCCTGTAATTGTCGGGATGGTTCAAGGGAATATTGATGTTTCTCCAGCTGTTAATAATAATACAATAACTGATGTTACAGACATAAAGGCCTATTCTTATAAGACTGATTGGAATGAAGTTAAAGAAACTTATGAGTCTAATGAAATTAATAGAATGGATTCATCTTATTCGTTTTCAACAATCTTAGTCCCAACGTATACTTCCCCAGAAAAGGACAAAACGTGGTCTGTAAAATTTACAGACAAGTATCTAAATAACATACTTCCTACCTATTATGCTAAAGTTGTAAATGAGAATCAAGATGTGATTAAAACAGAATTTAAATTATCTTATTCTGTTACTAATAAAACAATTGAAGAAGGTGTAGAGAATCCATTCTTTTATCTTAATCATGATGTATTAATAGACTCCAACTATGATGATACTGAACTACAGAATTTAACAGATTCGTGGCGTACTAATATATTATCAATTAAAGATTATGCTTGGTCAACACTTCCAAATGTTGCCGCCGCGACTTATACTACATACACCCAGAATAACACAGGGACCAATGGACCCATATTATTTACCAATGATTATGAAAATTCTAGAGATTATATACTCCAGAAACTTAATTCAGAAGAAGAAAAAGCTTCTCTAATTAATCTTTTTCAGGTAAGATATGATATAATAAATGAGGATGAGCGTAGTCTAGATACATCTATAAATCACTACCTTTCTGACATTAATATACAATCTATTGAAGATTATAACTACATGGAGTTCTATTCCATAGAAGATTATGACGTACCTTTTCGTAAAAATCTTCAACCGAAAGCACGTTATATGATGTTTAAAGATGAAAACCCAGACGATCAGATACAGATATATAAAAACGGAACCCTTCTAGAACAATCTACATACGATGTTTCGGATAATCAGTGGTTATATCGCATATTTAATCAGACAGCAGATTATCTGCCAGGTGGTACGGCTACACCAATTGTTACGGGTTCTGAAGGATCTATTGTATCATATGCTAAATTAGCTAAAAGAGCTTTTACAAAATTAAACACAAACCCATCATACGCTATACATTGGCAGGATATGACTATAGGGGACGTTAAGGATGATTTAAAACTAGCAACTGACGCTTGGAAAAGCGGAGCTTTAAATAATGTTAGTCATTTAGATCAGTCTTCTATACCAGATCGTTATATTATCGATTGGACTTATGATAAACAAGGTAATACACATGTTAATATATATGACGAATTATTTGTTGAGTATCAAAATAATTTTATAAAAACTGGGTTTGCTGATGATCTTATACAATATGAAATAGGTGTTACTCCTACACTAGCTACAGCTACAACAACTAGTGCAGCTTACGCAGCTTCTGTTAATTATCAGTCATCTGAAATATCTATGCAGAATTTGGTTGAGCCAACAGAGATACCCTTTGCTGATATTATAGAGGGAGAAGAATATGTAATTTCAAATATAGGGGATGGTAATGATGTATTAGATTTAATGGATAAGTGGGCTCAATTAGACGGTAGGAATGAGATCATTACTGGTGATTATATAGTAACAGAACAAAAGAAAGCTATAACATACCTTGAGGTAAGTCTTGGAATAAAAACTGAAGAACAAATGTTTACAGCTGTGTTTAACTGGTTTCAGAAAGAATATACAGGATCCACAAGAATACCAACCCAATTCGATATATGGAATTATGCAGCTATGGCTGGAACCATCCCAGACCTTCCGTCGACGGATTATCAAGGCAATCCTGTTGCTGCCGCACTGTCATCTTCCAATTGGTCAGCTGGAGCTACAGATATTACTAGTACAACTCCGGTTGCTATTCCGACATATACAGGACATAATTTTTATCGTGCTCAGTCGTATTATCAAACTTATATCCAAGGATATACAGTTCCTGCTACTGACCTTGAAAACAATCCAATTCAGTTTTATAATAATCAGTTTCCCTCCGGAGGGGCGGAATTATATGATACAGCCGAGGGTAATACGTCTTCATTTAATAATACTTTTACTAATGGGCAAGGAACTAGGCTTGGAGAAGCTGGTGCTTATGATCCGACAGCTGGTGATGTAATGAAGGTATATGTGAATAAAGTTCTTCAGGTAGAGGGTGTTGACTACACAGCAACTCCTGATGGAGTTGGTTTTGGTGCGGCACTTATATCAGACGAAAAAGTAGTAGTCAATCTTATTAAATATTACGAATTTGAAGCTGGAATGGTGGGTAAAACATTTGTAGCTAGAGCAAATGGGTCTACTGTAACTAATATCCCAGGTGCTACTGTTTGGAAACCTGTATTTGAGAAGGACTCTGGTGGTAATGATCTAATAGACATATCAGATATGGTAGAAGGTCTTAGATATTCTATTGCCGATATGGGAGACTTAAAGTGGTTTACAAAATACACTTCTAAGGATGATGACAAAAAAATAGCTTGTGTATATCCAGAAAGTGAAGATGGTAATAGTCCTCTGGACTTATTTAATGTTGAATTTTATGGTTATTTTGGGAATAAAGCTACTGTATCCAAAGAATACCTTATACCGTCAATACTTTCAGAAAACGATTATAATTTAATAGATATTGGAGCGGAACCTCTAATAGATAATGAAATGTTGTCACTGTCATACTTTTATCCAGATGGCCGGAGAAATTTTTTCACTCTTGGTGATAAAATAACAGCTATTAACCCAGATGTTTATAAATCAGAACCTTTTCTGTCTTCCGGAGCTAAAGTAAGACTTCTTAAACATTCATCAGTACAGACAAGAGAATCATATATACCAGGGAAAATACCCGGAAAAGTATGGCCGGCAGTAACACTAAACAATTCTCCTAATGAGGATGGAGCAACTTGGACTGATTGGTTTGAAGGAACAACCCACATCTTTGATTCATCATCAGCTAAGACAACACTATCAAGGCCTTTTCATCCAAATCTTTCAGGAGTAGATAACCTTGACTTTACTGTAGGACCGACCCCATCATATCTAGGTACATCATGGCAGACTGCCTCTAGAAAGGATATACTTAATTTAAGATCTATTCATTACCAAGATGCACTACTACCTTCTCTCCATTATGAAGATACAGAGAACTATCAATATGGGGTAACTGACCTAACGGATCTTAAACCTCACCCATCTTCTCTTCGTGGATTTCTCTTCGCGGATAAAATAAATCCTTATAGGATTTTATTTGATACTAATGGTAACTATGCTATGAACCCTGATATAAGAGAATGGGATATAGCTAGAGTATATGAGAAAGGTGATGTAATTTGGGATAAAAACAAAGTATGGACGTCTGTAGTATGTGCAGGTAATGGGTTATCTAATTTTGACGGGTTATGGATCCGTAATGAAGTTGATACATCTGTTAGTAATAATGCTGGAGTTCAGCCTTCTACTCCAGGTACTGACTGGACTGAACTTGATATGACATATACAAATAACTCTGGAGGGTATTATTTATCAGAATACCCTAAAACTACACTATATAAAAGAGGCTTACCCTATTCTGTAGGTGATACAGTATTATATGTATCTCACTCCTACGATTTTAACACAACTAAAGAAACTGAAGATTATGATTCATGTATGGGTCCATGGTCTTCAGGGTTCTATAAATGTATACAATCTATACCTTCATCGGAACCTACAGGATGGGCAGATCCTAAAATGACATCAAATGGTCATTATGAATTATTAGATACTAGGTATTGGGTTCATATAGCACCAAAGGCTGATGCTAAAACAAAGAAACAGCAACAGCAATTAGGGTTGCCAGCTGGGATGGCTTTTCCTGAAGACCCGAGTATCAATGATACACATTTAGATAATTGGAGATGGAATGGTACATTTTGGGAAAACATAATAATTCCTAAAAATATATATAAACGTAGCATACCACACAATGACCCATTAAAACCTTATTGGTTTATTGATATGGCAGCTGAAACTTCTACACCGAACGACAAGTATGAAATTATAACAAATGGTATAATCAAAACACGACTTGATATGTCCTCTCTTGAACAATCTAGAGTGGGTTATCCTACCACAAGAACAGCTCATACACCTGTAGGTGCTACTACAGATTATGTTCTAGATGATGGTAAAATAGAAACTGGGTCAACTCAATCCATATTAGATCTAGATCAGTACTCTATAGAGATACCGTATAACCAGAAAAAGCATGAAATAATGTTAAAGATTAAAACACTTTCCACTGATTTTGTAATGTCTGAACAGACAATATCTATTCGGAATAGAAGCTCTAATCTTACTGCGGATATAGGATCTGTAAGATATATTGGAGCTCCTCACACATCGTCACAGCATGAAGCTTATATTGGTCAAGATGGTTATTGGTATATTAGACTGCAAATTCATGGAGATGGTACTGGTACTGCAGATAATTGGTCGTCTTATTGGATTGATCTATACCAATCGCTTCATCATAATGCTTTCGACCTTAAAGTAGTTGATAGATTTGTTACAGGACCTGCTGTTGTAACAGGTCCTGGTTATCATGATAACAACTATATTAGACTTCCGTTTAAATATAAATATAAAATAGAATCTTATATGGCACAGCTTAAGAACCAAGAAGACTAAATGTATAAATACCTTTATATAGATAAGGTAATGGACCAATTATGACTTTACAACCAAATTCAAGGGAGACCCTAGTTAACTATTGTTTAAGAGAACTAGGGGAACCTGTACTTGAAGTAAATGTGGATGAAGATCAATTAGAAGATCGTTTAGATGAAGCTTTCGAGTTCTGGCAAGAATACCATTCTGATGCTACAAAAAAGGTATACTTTAAACATCTAATAACAGCTGAGGATAAAGAGAACAAATATCTTGATCTATCTAATCAGATTTTATGGGTAGATAGGATATTACCTATAGATGCTTCTGGGTCTAATTTCCTCTTTGATATTGAGTATCAAATGAGATTAGCTGATATGAACAGACTTATGTCGATGGGTGGTATTGCAGAATATACTATGATGCAATCATCATTAGCCCTCTATGATATGAAATTAGGATCTGGTACAACAGAGGCTATTAGATTTTCTAGACATGAACACAAGTTATTTTTAGATGTAGATGATGATGAGTTAAAAGTAGGAAGTTATCTACTAGTAGCTGCATGGTCTACTATAGACCCAGAAACTGCTACATCCTTATATAATGATCGTCTGTTGAAAAAATATCTTACACAGCTTATAAAGAAGCAATGGGGTCAGAATTTAATTAAATTTGATGGTATGGTTTTACCGGGTGGAATTACTTTAAACGGTAGGCAATTGTATGATGATGCTATTGCGGAGATTGAAAAGATAGAAGCAGATATTAGGTTATCGTACGAGCTCCCTATTGACTTTATGATAGGTTAATAAGTTATGGCAACTAATACACACTTTAACCATAAAGTAAAATCAGAACAGAATCTGTATGAAGATATTATTATCGAATCTCTTCAGATGTTTGGGCAAGATGTTATGTATCTACCTAGACATGTTATAACAAAAGATGATATATTAAATGAAGATTATGCTAAGTTTGAGAATGCCTATTCTATAGAAATGTATATAGAAAATACAGAAGGATGGGGTGGTGAAGGTGATCTTATGTCTAAATTCGGACTTCAGATTAGAGATCAAGCTACATTTATTGTATCTAAATCAAGATGGGAAAAGATACTTCATACAGAAAATCAGATTCGTCCTTTTGAGGGTGATCTTATATATATGCCATTATCTAATGCTATGTTTGAGATATCTCATGTAGAACATGAACTTCCTTTTTATGCCCTTGGTAATCTACCTACATATCAGTTACATTGTAACCTCTTCGAGTACGCTTCAGAAGAGTTTAATACATCTGTTCCAGCTATAGACCAATTTGAGTCTCTTCATGCTAATTATGATGTATTCGGTATTGAGAAGTCAATAGCCCAGTTATTTACTGTAGGTGAAATAGTAACA
>Ga0209047_1000106_pt1 | contig 77552 bp, 74 predicted proteins | sample SaaInlV_165m_DNA_3_FD_184681 | JGI IMG/M metagenome (GOLD analysis project Ga0209047, IMG submission 184681) | Marine microbial communities from expanding oxygen minimum zones in the Saanich Inlet - Saanich Inlet SI037_S3LV_120m_DNA (SPAdes)... | ecosystem: Environmental > Aquatic > Marine >...
ATTCATATAAATGTGCGTTTTACGGATCGGAAGGAAATGAATGGCCGAAGATATTAACGAGAAAGAGTTCGACTGGATTTCCGAGGTATTTAAAAAGGCGGAAGTGTTTACCGGACTCAGCTACGACGAACGGGAAGCTTTGATCAATGAGATGTATAAGCTCAGCTACAAACCCGAAGACATCATCTTTAAGGAAGGGGATACCCCCAACGCCTGCTTTTTAATCTACAAAGGAAAAGCCAAGGTGGCCAAAAACAAGATGATCGTTCTCAAAAAAGCGGTTTCCACTTTGGGACCCGGTGCCTTTTTTGGGGAAATGGCTTTTCTCACCTACGCGCTGCGCCTGGCAACCGTCACGGCAACAAAAAACCTGACCTGTTTCGTTCTACTCAAATCCACCTTCCAACGATTGCTGGCAAAAAATCCCTCTTTTAAAAAATGGCTGGAAACTCTTTCAGCTAAACGCATGGTAAAACTCGAAAGCATCTAGCGGCGAGCCACCGCTGGCAATAGGTCAGAACCTTTATGAGCGAACTATTACTATTCCGCTTCTGGATATAGTCCCTGCTCGTTGTACCCCTCCGGGGCAGGAAAGCTGTGGAAGAATATCACCGCCACACGCCTAGCCCACTTCCGTGGGAGGGAACTGGGCAAAGGCTTGATTGAGCCGAGACAACTCTTTGCTCGCCGAATAAAGCGACGGCACACTGGCCCCACGCCTAGTGGTGGTGGAGCATTTCGCTGGCGGTCCAGGCCATACCCCGATTCGCCCCACCGGAAAATCCGATTTTACTGACCACAATAATTCCGAATGCGGTGGTTTCTTTGAACCACGATATGACAGTCGGGACGATGACTTTCGGGTCCATCCCCTGTTCGATCAACTGGTAGGCACGCAAAGCGGTCACTTGCATGGCGATGGCTTCACCGTCACCGGTGGCGGCCACGGCCCCTTCGGGCCCGGCATAGAGTCCACACCCGATAAGCGGAACATCACCCACGCGGCCGGGGATGGCATCATCGATGCCACCTGTACTGAGTGCGCAGGCGAACTCATCCCCTGCCCGGACAACGCACCCGACGGTATCGGTAGTGGAAAAATCGGTTCCTGTACCGATGATCTGATCCGGTGACAGAGTTTGGCATCCCTGATCGGCGGCAAACTGATTGGCCCCGCGCCCGGCCAGTATTTTGTATTCGGACTGGCTGACAATACGCGCCACATGGATCGGATTCTTGAATCCTTCCAATGCGGCCACGGCACCGAACGTGCCGGAACTGTCCATGCACGAAGCATCCATCTGCACGGTGTCATCGTTGCGTTTGTGCGACCCGATGCCGGCATTGAAACGTCCGTCATCCTCTAAAATGGTAACAGCCTGGCAGGCCGCATCGATGGTGGGTTCGCCGGATTGCAAAGACATCATGCACATTTGCCCGGCAACGGCGGTTCCGTCTGCAAAAGCAGGGTCGGACCCTGCGCCGCCGTGAGTTAAAACTACAAGTCGTTTTTTATCTTCCATAATGAGTCCCTGTTAGTCCTCTCCGGGCGAGGCCCGGCCACTAGGCATGGGGCCAGAAAGCAATAGCTCTGTCTGGCGAGCAAAGAGTTCTCTCGGCTTAAAAAGTAATTGCTATATTCCCTCCCACGGGAGTGGGCTAGGCGTGGGGCCAGAAAGCAATAGCCCTGTCTAGCTGGTAGTAATTTATCTCGGCTTGACAAGCCTTTGTTAGTCCCCTCCGGGCGAGGCCCGGTTGTGTGGTTATTATAAATGAGGTATTCTTAAGACCAACCAAAAAAATAACAGGAAACTCATGGTCAAGTTTTGTTTGCAGTGCAAAAATGCGTTCTGGGGTGGACAGTATTGCCCTAAATGCCCCGGCGAGATCGAACTGCTCGATGCCGCCCTGCCCGAAAATAAAAAATATCTACCAGAACTCAATATCGATGTGCGGCCAAAATATTATGCCCGCAGTTCCATGCTTCTTTCCTGTTTCGGATTCGTGATGGCTTTGCCGCTAGGGGCTTTTGTCTTTTTACGCGGATTAGCCTCTTCCGGAAATGTTGCGCTATGGGCCAGTGTCGGCATTGGTACCATCGTTATTATTTCGTGGGGATGCTGGTACCTCGCTCACCGACTCTTCGATAAACAAATGGAAGATGTCGAAGCCGATGACAAAGAACCCCAACTCGACTAACCGGCGCCAGCGTGACGCTGGACCCTCTACTGGCAATGGCTTTTGTAGGCGAACAAAAGTTATCTCGGCTGAATCAAGTGGTTGCCCAGCTATCTTCCCTGTTCAATCACTCGGGCAATAAAACCTTCCCTGGCTTTTTCATCCTGCAATTGTTCTTCATCTATAACAGGAAGAGCGGGGAAATGTTTCGTGAAGGCCTGGGCGAACAGTCCCGCACTTTTTTCCTGTTCGTGGTGCAGGGGAACATTGCCTGTTCCGCAGGAAGGGGAACGGCTTTTAAAAATAAATCCACTCAGGCACGTTAATGCCTGTAGTTTTTGCGAGCTGAAATCGGTCATGGCTTGCGTCCAGTCTTTTCCCGATTCGATACCCACCATATAGGGTGCAAGGTCACCTGCCACGAGTTGCACTGCTTCTCTTGGAACGCCCATTCCCAGTTCCACTTCGGGGCAGACCGGCACCGCTTCGAACCGTTGACCTAACAGGTCGATCACGGTCTGGTTCCGTTTGCACTCCCCGTCATAACGAACTCGTTCGCCAAGCAGACAACTGCTGACCCCGATCTTGATTTTTTTCATATTCCGCTAATTATTTTTTGTCCCGTGCACCGATGTCTGTGCGGTAATGGATTCCATCCCATTTGATTTTGCCTACTGCCTCATAGGCTTTTGCAATTGCAGAAGCGGTATCGGGTCCGGTCGCGGTGACTCCCAACACGCGTCCGCCATTTGTGAGGACTTTGCCATCTTCCAATTTCGTCCCGGCATGAAAGACCACAACGTCGGGCAAGGCCCCTGCCTCATCCAGCTCAAAAATCTCTTTGCCTTTTTCATAAGACCCCGGATACCCTTTCGCCGCCATCACCACGCAGACCGAGGATTCCGGTTTCCATTGCAAATCACATTGGTCGAGGGTTCCATCGACGCAGGCTTCAAAGAGAGGGACAATATCACTTTCCATACGGACGAGAAGCGGTTGCGTTTCCGGGTCTCCGAAGCGGGCATTGAACTCAAGAATTTTAGGTCCATGCTTGGTAAGCATCAGTCCGGCATAAAGAATTCCCTTATAAGGTCGGCCTTCCGCCTTCATGGCACGAACAAGGGGAAACATGATTTTGTCGCGCACCTTCTGGCGCAGAATGTCGGTGAACACCGGAGCCGGAGAATAAGCCCCCATACCACCTGTGTTGGGTCCCTTATCGCCATCCAGCGCGGCCTTATGATCCTGCGCCGAATCCATAAGAAGCACAGTATTGCCATCGGTAAACGCCAGCACCGAAACTTCCGGGCCCTCCAGAAATTCTTCGATGACCACTTCATCTCCCGCCTCGCCGAAAGACTTGTCTTTCATGATCGTGTCCACTGCGTCCCTGCCTTCTTGCGCATTCTGGCACAGGATGACACCCTTGCCTGCCGCCAGCCCACTGGCCTTGACGACTATGGGTCCGGTTTCTTCATCGAAATATTTTCTGGCCTTCTCATGAGAGGTGAATATCTCGTATTCCGCTGTGAGCAGGCCGTATTTTTTCATGATATTTTTGGAGAACGCCTTGCTCCCTTCAAGCTCTGCGGCACGGGCACTCGGACCAAAAATCCGCAGGCCTTTTTCCTGAAAGCGGTCAACAATGCCCATCACAAGGGGTTGTTCCGGTCCCACCACGGTGAGTCCGATTTCATTTTCCTCGGCGAACTGTAAAAGTTGATCGATCTGGTCGGCGGGAATCGGAACATTAGTGGCGATTGTGGCCGTTCCCGCATTACCCGGCGCGCAGAACACCTCGGTCACTTTCGGGCTCTGGCTGATTTTCCAGACCAGAGCATGTTCTCTGCCTCCACCTCCTATTACCAGCACCCGCATTGTCTCTCCTTATTATCTTGGTATGATTCAAGTAGGAATTTATATAAAATACACCCGTGTTGCAAGCCTTTCAAACTTTTAGTTAACAGTATACTTTATATGGTCAGGTTGGACTCCATCAGCAAATCTTTTGGCGGGAAACCCGTTGTTGAAAATGTCTCACTGGAGATCGAGGCAGGCGAGCGGTTCACCCTGCTCGGAAGAAGCGGTTGCGGCAAAACCACCTTGCTCAGGATGATTGCCGGGTTCGAGACTCCCGACAGCGGAACCATTGCCATTGCGGGACAGGATGTCGGCTCCCTGCCAGTTGAACAAAGACCGGTGGGGCTGATCTTTCAAAATTACGCCCTGTTTCCCCATATGAGCGTTTACGATAATATCGCGGTTGGACCTCGCATCCGCAAACACCCTGAAATCGATATCGCCAAAAACATTGACGAGCTGTTGGAGATCACCCATCTTCAGGCATTGCGCGATGCCCACCCCGGACAGATCAGCGGTGGAGAAGCACAAAGAGTGGCCCTGGCCCGTGCCGTCATCAATCGCCCAAAAATTCTTTTGTTGGATGAACCTCTCTCTGCGCTGGACCTCAGCTTGCGGCAACACCTGCGTGAAGAACTGGTTGAGATGCAGAAAATGCTGGGCATCACCTTCCTGTTTGTCACTCACGATCAGGAAGAAGCCATGGGTCTGGCTACCCGTATGGGAATCATGGATAACGGTTGCCTGCAACAGGTGGGCACACCTGCCGAATTATACGAAAAACCGCAGACCGCTTTCATCGCCGAATTTCTCGGCGAGGTGAACAGGCTTACCGGTAACGTGGAACAGAGAACGGGCAACCAGGTCACCGTTTCGTTGGGGCCTGCTGGAAATATTCAATGTGTTGCTGAAATTTCTGAGCGGAAGAATCAGACCTGTTACGTGCGACCGGAAAAATTATTTTTTGATCCGGACCGACCCCAAACTGAGCCGACAAACAGTTTACAGGGAACCCTGCGTGCTATACATTTTTTTGGCAGTCATACCCGGTATCAGGTGCAGCTTGCCGATGGACAAAGCCTGACTATTTCATCACAGCAACGCAAAACTCGCAGTCCGCAATATTCCATCGGTGATACGGTACAGGTATTATTCGCAGTGGCTGACGTATTCACCACTAGGCGTGGGGCCAACCAGCGTGACGCTGGACTCAATGAGTAACAGCTCTCTACCCCTTCGGGGCACGAAGAGGCATTGCCAAACAAAGTGAAAAACATTATTAAATCACCCTCACCCCAACCCTCTCCCTTCAAGGGCGAGGGAGCAAAAAGTTCCTTCTCCCCTGGAGGGAGAAGGCTAGGATGAGGGGGAGCAATATGGTTGAATCCGCTCCTTGCTACTTTAAGAAATACTTCTAAAATGAAAAGATTCCTGACAATTATTTTCGTTGCCCTCGCCACATTTTTCTTAATGACGGGTTGTGACAACTCTCCTTCCGGCAAAACCTATCTGGTCGCAACCGATGCCACTCTGGTGCCCATGTCTTTCATGAGTGCCGGCAACGATATAACCGGATTCGAGCCCGATCTCATACGGGCCGTGGCAAAAGAAGCCGGAATCGACATTCATATTATCAATGTCGAATGGGCCGGGTTATTTGGCGGACTCATCACCCGGAAATTCGATATGGTGATCAGTTCGGTCACCGTTCTGGAGGAACGTAAAGAGCGCATGGCATTTGGTGAGCCTTACCTTAAAAGCGGCTTGGCCCTGGTGGTGCGCAAAAATCAGGAGGGCATCAACTCTTTTGCCGACGCGAAAAAAAATAATTTTTTAATCGGCGCGCAGATCGGAACCACGGCTTATTTTTTTCTGGAAAAAGATCCGGGCGTTCGCAAAAAGGGATATCAAATGTACGGGCACGCCGTGGCCGACCTCATTAACGGGGAGATTGACGCGGTACTGGGCGAAAGCACCGGAACCCTGTTCTATAAAAATCAGAATAAACCTTTATTTGAAAAAATTAAAATGGTTGGCGAAATCATGACCAACGAGCATTACGCCATCGTTTTTCACAAAGAAGACACCGAACTTTTAGAGAAGATAAATTCTGCCTTACAAAAAATCCTGAAAGACGGAACCCTCGCCCGGCTCCACAAAAAATGGGACCTGGGGATGTCGGCACAGGTTCCGGAGTAACTATGTCAACCTCATCACCACCCCAAAACAAATCCCAAACCTGGGCGTGGAACCTTGCGGTATTGATGAGTTTTATTTTTCTGGTTTATCTGCCCGCCAAGGAAGCTTTCATCGCCAAAGAGCAAAGCGGCGGTTATGTAGAATTGCTTTCGCTTCTGCCTTCTGGAATATTTTATACGCTTCTGGTCACCCTGCTGGGGAGCGCATCCGCCATTGTTGTGGGACTATTGGTGGGTCTTGGAAAGCTCTCTGACAATCCTTTCATACGAGTTCCGGTATCTTTTTATATCGAGGTTTTGCGCGGCATTCCGTTACTGGTGCTTTTGTTTTATATTTATTATGCCCTGGGGGAGTTCGTCCATATGCCCGCGCTGGTTGCGGCGGTGGCGGGATTCGGCTTCAGCTATGGGGCTTATATGGCCGATGTGTTTCGGGCAGGCATTGAAGCGGTTCCCAAAGAACAGGGCGAGGCCGCTCGCAGTCTCGGCATGAACGAAAAGCAGGCCATGTTTCAGATCATCCTGCCGCAGGCTCTGCGCACCATTATTCCCGCTGTCGGCAATCAAACGTTAGGAATGTTGAAAGACACCAGCCTGGTTTCGGTGCTTGCCATTTCTGACATCCTGCGAGTGGGTAATGAATATGCCACCAAACATTTTAATTATTTTGAAACCTATACCTATGTGGCTTTGACCTACCTGTTTCTCACCCTTGTGTTATCCCGAGCAGTACAAAACCTGGAAAACCGCTACCGACCGGCGTAGCCCACTAGGCGTGGGGCCAACTGGCACTAGCTTTCGCTGGCTATCAATTAATTTAAAGGCTTTAAAGAACAGGAATCCTTCAGGGAAACAACTCGAACGGGTCCTGGAAAATGAGACCACTGCTCTCGCGTCAACTGATTGATTTCCTCTTCCAGGGTAACCACGCCTTCCAGATCCAAACGTCCACTATAGAAAAGTTTGGCCGCCGCCGAGCAATCGGCGTTTCCTACCTGATCATAGTGCTCATAAATATCCCGAGCCCCTTTAACCAGGTGTCCCAGGGTGAGGCTAGCGCAGGAAAAATTAACCGCGAACGAACGGACATTTGAAGAAAGGTTGCTGAGCTGACCAGAATTGATCCGGATCACAGAGCTACCCGTTGCAGTCATACCGGCTTCAGAAAGTTTCCGCGCCGAAGAGTCAGAGACAATTTTTACACGCGCACCGTGATGATCACTACAATACGTATTGTCAAGAGACTCCTGGGCCCAGGCAGGCAATGAGAAGGCAATCAAAAAAACAGTGGTCCATATCAATCTTCGCATAAAATTCCTTTCTCTAAATTTCAGGTGTGGCCCATGATAATTTTTGGGTCTTAAAAACATATTCCCCGCACCCACAAAAATCAAGAAAACCCTCTATTTGGGCTCAATAAACACAACCTTATTATAAGTTCTCAAATTAAAATTTAAAAATCTATTTCCAGACAAATAATACCCAGGTAATCCGTGACATCAGGTTTGGGAGACTATATATTAAAAATCAGGAGGCTTTTGTATTTAACCGGGGAGGATAAGAAAAATGAGCGCTACGTTAGAAAACGCCAAAAAAATAGCCATGGAAGACTACTTTCTGCTGGCAACCCGAAACTGGGATGACAAGCTGGAGGATTTTTTGCCGGTTGACGATCCGTCCACAGGAACTCAGACATTCGATGACTATGCGGAAGCAGAAACCGCCTATTTTTCAATGGACTATAAAGGTTGTTCCCAGTCTGGAGGAAAGGATGTCAAGATTGAATTGATTCATATGCGTTTCAGGATTCCGCATATAGTCCGAAACCAGATCCTGTTTCCCTAAGTCGGTTGTTTGTTTTCCAATTCCTGAATCAGGGACCGGATAGATTTTGCCTTGGGTTGGCCCGGAGCCAGGCGAAGGGATTCTTTCAGGTGTCCCAGGGTTTTCTCGCTATTCCCCTGGAATTGGTGATAGACCATCCCCAGACTTAAATGGACAGCCGGCATTGATGGATTGATAGTCAGAGCCTTTTCAAAGTTTTCAATAGCGGCAGGAATGTTTTTAGTCTGCATTTGAATATTGGCAATATTCAAATACGGAAAAGCAAATTTGGGGTCCAGTTCAGCCGACTTTCTATATTCCCCCAAGGCCAGATCCAAATGGCCTTTCATCATCAAGCCATTGCCCAATCCAAAATGGGCTTTCGAGTGGTTGGGTTGCATGACTAAAAATTTATTAAAATTCTGAATAGCCTCATCAAACAGGCTGAGCTCCATTGCCAGGTAAGCCAGATTGTAAAAGGCCTGCTCAAAATAGGGATTGAATTTTATGGCCTTGCGATAAGACTCTGCCGCCTCCTGACGCTTCCCGGTAAGGTGAAATGCCCGGGCAAGGTTATAATGTGCCGGACCGTAATCAGGTTTTTGTTCCAACGCCCTTTGAAAATAACCAATCGCCTGCGGAAGTTTTCTTTGTTTGCCATAGACATTTCCCAGATTGTTCAGGCCAAAAAAATAATTGGGATTTATTTTTAACGCACCTTCAAACTCAGCAATGGCTTCGTCATATTTTCCGAGTTTGTCGTATGCCTCCCCTGCATTGTTGTAGGGTCGGACAAGGTTGGGCGATTTCTTTTTCGCATCGGTCCACAAAGTCACCTCATCTTTCCAGTCCCCGTTTCGAATTATCACCCCCACGGAAAAGCAGAGCAGAATTAATACAGCACAAAAATCAATCAACTTTGTCACGGGAAAAGCGAACCCAGAAAAACTTTTTTCGCACCAGATTCGTACACAGCCAAAACCTCCGGCAAAAATAAAAACAAAACCGACCAGAGGCAAATAAGTTCTATGCTCTACTGCCACATCCAGCAAAGGAATAAAACTGGAAGTGGGTAATAAAGTGAGCAGTACCCAGGCCATTCCGAACCCCACGCATCGTCTCCCAACCTCAAGCGAACCCGTTGCGGAAACACAGGCGGATATTCGAATCCAGAAAGTTATAAACAGTCCCAGCACAACCATTCCCAGCCAGTTCAAAGGTTGCAACCAGTGACTCAGGATAGGAAAGTTAATATCAATATTCATATTGAATGGAAACAACATCTTCCTGAAGTACTCGAAAGGGATGACTGCGGTTTGCGTCAAAAACCAGGTTCCCGGCTGTAGGTGAGCCGAAGAAGCAGATAAAAGCCCACCTGCCATGAACTGTTTGTATCCGACCAACGCAAGAAGAGGAATTACCAGAAGAAAAATCCACTTAGCATTCGTTGCGACCCAGGCTTTGGGTGTCTGGCGGGAAATAAAATAAAAGTGAAAAAGAAAAAGCATGGCTGGAAGCGTTACGATAGTTTCCTTTGAAAACCCTCCCAACAGAAAGCAAAGTCCGGAACCCAAAAAATGGCTCCACCCTTTCTGTCCGGTGACCTTCCAGGTTTGGAAGCCTTTAAAGAATAAAATCAGTGATGCCAGATAAAATACCGTGACTAGCAACGAAGAGCGGCTTGAGATATAGGTGATGGACTGAGTGCTGAGCGGATGCAACGCGAAAATCATTGCCGCAAAAAAAGGTAGGAACGCGAAGTCTTTTTGAGGGGAAAATTCCTTGAGATAATCCAGGGCTCTACGTGCAAGCTGATAAACCAGCAATGTAGCCAACACATGAAACATGATGTTGAACAGGTGATAGCTCCATACTTCAAACTCACTGATGGCATAATTTATATTAAAGCTGAGAATGATCAGCGGGCGCTGGAAAAAACTAAATAGGAATTGTGGAATTTTATCCAATCCCCGAATCCACGGTTTTTCGAGAATAGAAGGAATGTCATCAAAATGAAAAGTGCTCAGGAAGGTATTTCCATAGACTAACCCAATCGCGGTTATCAAAATTAATTTCGAATGGAAAGAATTAGGTTTCATGGAGTTCATTTTTTCCTTAAAACACATTGAAATATTCCTGTTCTATTTTTTTTACTACCGTATCCCAGGAATAACGAGTTACAGCCAAATCCCTGCACCGGGATTTCATTTCCAAAAAAATTTCCGGAGTTTTTAAAAAGGTTTCAATTCCCTCCGCCAGTGCTTCCGGGGATGTGTGCCTGAAGAGAAGCCTCTCATCTATCTGTTGCAAAATTTCCTCAGTCGCCCCTACAGGAGTGCCCATCACCGGCAGTCCACTGGCCAATGCTTCAGCGGTAACCAGGCCAAAGCCTTCTATGGCAGTCGTGGGAAGGATAAACAAGTCAGCAGAGCGAAAATAAAGCGGCAACGTTTCACGCGGCACCAGCCCAACAAGTTGAACACAATGGGATAGCTCCTCCTCCAAAATTAATCGCTCCAGTCGGTCTTTCAAACTACCCCTTCCTGTGATCACCATTTGAAACTTGAGGTCCGGGGTTTGGCGATGAAGAATGCCCGCCGCGCGAATCAGGTTTTCCAATCCCATCCGTTGCTCTAACCGGCGAGCCGTTAGCAGTAGAGGGATTTCTGTCGATAATTTTAATTTTTCCCGAATCGAGTCCATCTCCTCCCTGGAGTCTGGCGGATGAAATTCCTCGATGTTCACACCCCCTGGGATCACGCACAGTTCCGGTCGAGTACAAGTATAGTATTCTAGAAAACGGTTTTTCGAATATTCACTCAAAAAGAAAATGGTTCGGGACATGGCATATCCCACCCCTTCCATTAACCGGATAAACTGAAGTTTGATTTTTAGTTTCCACGGTATTTCTGAACTTTCCGTACCCACCTCATTGATTTTTTCCTCATCGTACCAGGAGCTATGAAAATGGCAGACCTTGGGGACCGTCCATAGTTGTGGACACAGAATAGCCACAAAGCCAATCAGGGGATTGTGAATATGCACCAGATCAATCTCCCCAGACCTCAGAATATGGCTGACCTGTTTTCGCATGGCTCGCCATAAAGAAATAAAACCCTTGCTGGCCTTAAGGGAAATACGATGACAGTGAACACCATCGATTTTCTCATAGTCTGGTAGCGATTCCGCAGGTTTGCAGGTTATCAAGTGCACCGTCTGTCCTCTGGCCACCAGACGTTTATTGACTTCATAGGTCAAACCCCACGCGCCACCCACCTCATCGGGATAACAATGGTATTGGAGGGAAAGAATCGACAATTTTTTTTCAGGACAGCTCATAAGTTGTGAAAATGATAAAACCAATGCGGAATATTTGCAAGAAAACTACAGTTGCGGAGAGCTTCCGCTCGCAATTGCAATGTCTTTACCCTGCCCACAGTCAGTGGGCTTTGGGAAGACACGACGCCAACCGTTTCCGTTGAATCCCAAGCATTTATACTATATATTAGTAGTAGTAAATCCTTACCTGAATTCGGGGGGCGATCTGGTTTCGACGGGAGAGCTGATACAAGGGTTGCATGCACGGGATGCCGTTGGCCCGTTAAAAAACGGCTTTTACATAATCGCCAACGATTATGATGTAGCTGTAGCCGCTTAATTTAACCGGTTACCGTCCGCCGCATCCATGTTCACGGGAAGCGGGTCGGACGTCACTCAGTGAACTGGTTTGGGTCGCATGTTCCGGGCGAACTGAACGAGATTCTTAGGAACTGGTTTGAGTTTAATCCTGCCTCTGGGAGTTGACTTGAGCGAGATTTAAAATAGAGGATAAGCATGTAGACGCCTTTGATTGAAACCTTTCGGACGGGGGTTCGATTCCCCCCGCCTCCACCACTCCTACGCAGAGAGCGCACTTTTCCAAGGCAGGCGATATTTTCTGGTTTTGGTTCGAGCTTTTTCGTCGAATCTCAACCACTGCCCGTGGAGGGAGTGTGATCGCGCATCAAGTCGCGAAAAATTTCTACTAGCCAGAGAGAGTATCTACATGGGCCCCACGCCAAGTGGTTCCTACGCAGAGGGCGCACTTTTCCAAGGCAGGTGGTATTTTCTGGTTTTGGTTCGAGCTTTTTTGCCGAATCTCCATCACTACCCGGAGTATGCAGTAGCACACCAGGCCACGATAAATTTCCGCTAGCCAGAGAGGGTATCTACGTTGACCCCACGCTGAGTGGCCTCTGCGGGGCATGAAAAGAGGCCTGGCAAATGGAAAGGCTTGATCCCGCCACAAATGGCGGGACTCTACGACCCTGCCTCTTTATAAACTATTTTTCTTTTCTTGAATTTCCGCTCTTCTAGCTTTCGCCAGCTTTCCAAGCTCACCCAAAGCTTTACGAGCACGAGCGGCGGCGGCTTTTATATTTTTTGTTTCAAAGCTTTCATTTTCTGCCAGGTAGTTTTCATAAGCAGAAACAATTTGTTCATGCGTTGCCATGTTTTACTCCTATCATTAAGGTTGATATACTTAAAACCAAATAAACAATTACCACACTACCTCCAACCGATCAAACTTTATTAAAAGTAATATTTTTACTTTACCCATCCAGGTTTTGTGCGCTGTCAGCTGATTATAGCTCGAAGTTTTATTACTTCTAATTTTTCGGAACCCTCCTTTCCGCCTGAAATCCTCAAAAAATTTCATTGGATCGTGGGCTAATCCCGGGTCAAATGCACTGAAAATTCTTCCCCAACGCCTTTCCAGTTACCTAAACTGTTTTTCTTAAAATTTCAGCTTACTTCCCAAGAAATATGCGCTTGGTAGTCGCTTTAAATCAAGCATCTTATCTGTTTTTTTGTGTTATGCTAGAGTAGCTTTTACCAATCAAATTACATTGAAATCAGGGAAATTACAGGATGGCAGAAATAGGAAGGCGTTTTTCGCTGGACAAAGTAACGGTCGACCCGCAACTCAAAAATCGCATTTTTTCTGCGGATGGGGATGACCATATTGGTGATTGGGATGGAAAATGTATCGAGGACCTGGTAAAGGAAATTGATCGCATTGAGGAACAAAGAGATCCTAATTATTCCAGTCTGCCGCACTCTTCCAATATCCCCGATGATTTAAAACCAGAGATTGGAAAAGATTATCCCATTTGGACCTGCGACATAAAGGGCCGTTGCCTGGTAGGTGACACAGGATCAGAAATTATGACCATTGATGAAATCAGAAATCATTATGTTAATAAATATGGGAGCATTGATAAGTTTAAAGAAAAATTAAAAATCGATAGAGAAAAATTTATTCAAGAAATCAAAAATAAATCCGGGTAAGTACTATTTTATTTGTTTTCGGGGTGCAGTAGCCCGCAGGAGAAGCAGAAAGGGTGAATTAGAAAATAGATGGAAAAATTTTGCAGACATTTTAATATTGTAATCGCAGAGGATGATGAGGACGATTATTTGTTAATCGCTGAAGCCTTAAAAGGGGACGATAGTATCGGCCTCATCCATTGGGCAAAAGATGGTGAAGAGCTTTTAAATTATCTGGAGGCTTGTGATAAGCTCGATAGTGGCTCGGGGAAAAAACCCAATCTCATTATCCTTGATCTCAATATGCCCAAAAAAGATGGACGTGAAGTCCTTAATGAAATTAAAACCCACCCGAAGTATAAAAGCATTCCTATCGTCATTCTGACCACTTCGCAGGCCGATGCTGATATTAGCCAAGCGTATCAATTGGGGGCTAATTCGTTTATTCAAAAACCTTTCAAGTATACGGATTTCAAGTCTACGATGGAGGCCTTGCAAAAGTACTGGCTGAACATCGTAAAACTACCGGCCTGATAACTTCCAGACTATGTCTCAAGAATCTCTCAAAATTCTTATCGTTGAGGATGATGAAGACGATGCCTTTTTTATCAAAGATATTCTTAAAGAAGGCTTGGGGGAACCGGCTCCCCTGATTGACCACCATTCATCCATCGAAAGTAGCCTCAAACAGCTAAACCCCTTCCATTATGATTTAGCTATGTTTGATTACCGGTTGGGAGAAATAACCGGCATCGAACTGTTGCGAAATATTCGCAAACAAGGTTGTGATATTCCCATTATTCTTTTTACCGGGCAAGGAGATCAGGAAGTTGCCGTTGAGGCCATGAAGGCTGGCGCGACCGACTATCTCGTAAAAGGGAAGTTATCCACCGAATCGGTCACCCAGTCTATCCGCTATGCATTGGGGCTTCGAAAAGAAGCAGCGCTTAGAAAAAATGCAGAAGAAGAGCTGAAAAAATCACATACGGATCTGACCCTTGCCCACGAAGAGCTTCAAGCATCCATGACAAAACTTCAAACAGCCCAAAATCAAATTCTCCGGTCAGAAAAATTAGCAGGTATTGGAAGAATGGTTGCCGGCGTGTGCCACGAAATTTTAAATCCCCTTAATATCATATCCGGGCACAGTCAATCTTTACTGGTTGAGAGAACCGGTGATGGGGAATTGTGTAACGATTTGAACTCCATCATGGAGGAAATCCAACGCATTTCTAAAATTATCAGCAGCCTTTTGAAATTCTCCCGCAAGGGAAATATGGAATTTAAAAAATCAGATATTAAAAAAGAACTCGAATCCGTTCTTTCCCTCGTGGAAAAAGAAATGCAGTTGGAAGGCATTCAAACCATCAGAAAATTCGATGCAAATATGTTACCGGTTAATATTGATAGGGATGGGATACGTCAGGTTTTTTTAAACATTATCAACAACGCTAAATTTGCAATGCATGGTGGGGGAGTTTTTACTGTTTCCGCAGAAGTGCTAGCTCCGGGAGAAAACTGGTCCTTTTATCAGGAAAAAAATCCCCTTGCACCAAATCCCGAAAAAATAATGCGCTTGAAGTTCTCAGACACCGGAAAAGGAATTCACAAAGAGGATATGGAAAAAATATTTGAACCCTTTTTCACCACAAAGCCTGAGGAAAAAGGGACCGGATTGGGACTATCCGTTTCTTACTCTATTATAGAAAAACACGGTGGTAGACTTGAAGTAGAAAGTGAACTAGGCGTGGGAACTGCTGTCATTATCGATCTGCCTGCCTGAGAATTGCTTGATTAACCCCGCTTGATCAAAAACCCGCAACACCCTTAAACCAATCTAACGAATAAAATCCAAAAGAGTGGGTTGTAAAATCTGAGCCGTTGTGGCTAAAGTTGCCTGAAGCGCAAACTCCAAGTTAGCAAGATCTGAGGTACTTTTTACGATGTCTGCATCTTCAAGGTCCGACAACTGCTGGGATTGATCCACAATATTCTGTTCAAGAACGTAATCTGTCAAGTCCACCCGTCTTAAAGAAGCCCCGACAACTGCCCGATTATTGTTGACCGATGCCAGAGTCGAATCCAGGTTTTCCAAGGATGCCAGAATTGCAAAAGTATCGTCATCATTGAGGGCATCCCTCAGTTTGAATAAAGTGGTAAACACATTCTTGCCACCGCCTAAACCTAAATTTTCCGCCGTTTCATCCGTTCCCACATTTTTTACGATGGCAACGGTTGAAGAACTGTTGGAAGTGACCAGCAAAGAATTTCCGGCGCTATTAATTGAAGCTGTAACATTGAATGATGAGTTGTTAATCAGAGTAATGACATCGGCAATTGTCGTGGCCGAACTTAATGTAACCGTCCCTGAAGCAGAACCATTTACAATGCCGATTTCATTCAGCGTCAACCCATCTCCCCCGTCCAAATCGGAAATTAGGGTGGCAGACGTAATCGTTGGGTTTAAATCTGAACCCGATATGTCTCCATCTCTCTGGCCCAGAATTCCAAGTTCCAAGGCCGTGCTTCCTCCTGAGACTTCCGCTACTGTCAAAGCCTGGGAAATAACTGAGCTCCCATCTGTTAACTGGAGACCCGATCCGTTTGAGTTTATCGAAGCGGTAACATTACCACCTAATGCATTTATTTTTGAAATTAAACTGCTAATCGTATCTGTTGAGGCCACCGTTACCGTTCCCGAGTTTCCAGAACGGTCTGTGATGGTGAAGGAGCCCGCTGTGATTCCAGAGCCTCCAATTAAGTTTGAAAGTTCGGTGGAGCTTGTCAGCTGCGGATTCAAATCGTTTCCCAAAACTGATGATCCGGGGATCGTAAAATCTGCGTTGGTATTTTCTCCAACCGCGATTTGGAAGTTCTCTGTATTACCAAGATAAACCGCACCAGACGCGCTTTGTTCAAAAGGCTGGGTCCGAAATGCCGTCCCAGAGAAAACAAACTGATTTTTTATTTTTATATTGGCCGACTCAAAAATCTGAGAAATTATTTGATCGAATTCATTGGCGGCAAATGCTCTTGTTTCCGAGGTGGATAACCCTCCCAACTCACTCACCGCCAGCTCCTTGGCTCGAATCAGGTTAATACCTACCGACTCCAAAGCAGAATCGCCAGCTTGGATATAAAGGCGATTATTATCAATATTTCGAATGTATTGATCCGACTGAGAAATACTGGTGCGCAATAAAAGAGCATCTCTGATACCGGCCGGGTCATCGGAGGGTTTATTGATCCGCCTTCCCGAGGCAATTTCCTGCTGGGCCTTAAAAAGATTTTCCGTAATCCGGAATATATTTTGTAACGAATTGGCCTGTTGCGCTTGGCTGGTAACGCGTGTAACCATTCCAGTTCTCCCTGTTTATTAAGCGTTAGCCTTAGACTTGAGAAATTACCGTATCCAAAAGCTCGTCCACAACTCCTATCAGACGGGCGGCGGCATTGTAGGCTTGCTGAAACTTGATCATATTAATCAATTCCTCATCAATCGAAACACCCGATACACTTTCCCGTCTTGTGTTCAATTGAAGAAGAATTGCTTCCTGCTGAGAGTAGGTGGCTTGGGAAGAAAAAGAGTCTATTCCCACTGCACTGACTATCGAACTATAAAACTCATCGAACGTAAATGTTCCCGAACCCGCAGAATCGACGGTAATACTGTCGAATACTAATTTGGATTGCAATGCCACCATCTCCAAAGCATTGGCACTATCTGTGCTGGAGTTTAATCCCGCCGCAATTTTATCGGAATTCGATGAAACTCCACTCGCGACTGAAAAGTCCCGGGCCGCACTTTCTGAAACTGATAATTTAAATTTATCTCCTGAAGCAGGAGTTCCGGAAATCGTCACCGCAAATCCATTAGCCAGATTAAAAGTAGAGCCTGCCGTAAAAGTAAATGTTCCTGAACTAGCTCCTGTTGTTAAATTGTCCAATGTAAATGAATTGGAACCTGTCATGGTGATTTCATATTTATCTACGGAAATATTCGAGGGGTCTCCATTGGTCGCTGTCAATGTGGCCGAACCCGTGTTAGCGGTATTGGTAAACACAGTAGTGGTCAGAACACTGAAAAAATTATTCCCCGTTGACCCGTCAATTCCAAATCCCTGCTGGTGAATCTTGTTAAACTCCTGAACAAATCCTGCGGCCATCCGATCCAGCTTATCTCTCAGGCCTTCCACTTCCGTGTCACGCATATCCAGATAACCCTTGAGCGTTCCGCCGCCTATCGATGAGGTAATGTTTGTGCTGTTTCCGGCGGCATCCAGAACCTCAACATCCAGGAAAGACTTATTATCGCCATTGATGGAAGTATTAAGACTAAAAGCTGTAGACTGTAAAACCAAAGGGGTCCCATCATTCAAAGTTATGCTGACTTGTCCATCCTGCTCATCGACAAAATTCAAATCGATCAGTTCCGAAAGCTGCTTGATCTTTAGATCCCGTTTATCGCGCAAATCGTTCGCGCTGAATGTGGTCGGCTCATTGGCATGAATAGATTGGTTTAAGGCTGCAATTTCTGAGGTGAGACTGTTTATTTTAGCCACTTCTGCGGAAATGTTGGAATCCAGATTCTGCTGGATCTGAAATAATGATTCGCCTAGATTACTAAAAACCGAAGCCAGGTTTTGCGCCTCCGCAAGTAAGCTGGAGCGTTCCGGCAGGCCAGTGGGGTTAGCAGATAAATCCTGAAGTCCTGCAAAAAAACTACTCAGGGTTTGATTGAGGCTTTGTCCGTTGTTTTCGCTCAGCAATATTTCAAGTTGCTCAAAAACATCTTTTCTTACCTCATACTGACCAAGCGTGTCACCTTCACCCAGAAGCTGGGAAAACAAAAATTCATCGTAGGAGCGCTCTATACCCGCGACCTGAACTCCTGTCCCGAGTTGGCCCAGGCTAAAACTCCTGGGGTTCGTGGCTTCGAAATTTACTTCCTGACGAGAATATCCTTCGGTTTGCACATTGGCAATATTCTGTCCCGTAACCTCAATGGCTAACTGTTGCGACAGAAGTCCAAGCTTCGCGGTATTCAATACACTGAATATATTCGAACCCATAAAAGTAAACCTTTTAAAACCTGTTGAATAAAGCTAGTGTGCCTCTAAACATCCATGCTCACCATGCGACCCTCAACACGCCCTTCCATCATCTGACCGTTGGCCAAATAAGGGGAAAGTGCCTTTTCATCTGCAGAGTGGATAAAGGCCGCTGATTTTTTTAATGACAGCGCCGAGCAGTCCATCAAGGTTCTGACTTTTTCGCTCCACTCATTGACCTCTTTGATTTGGGAAAGTAGCTTCTGTCTGCATCGGGCTAAATTCTTTTTATGAGGGTTTTCTGCTATTTGAACCAGCTTTTTTAATGTCAAATTTGATTGTCGGACTTTTAGTTTTTCTGCTATTTTTTTCATCAGGCAAGAGCGGCTGTTTTCCAGTGCCTGCATTTGCATCACCTGGTCTTCTTTTTTGGCGGTGAGCTCTTGCAAAGAGTCATAAGAATATTTGGAAACACAAGACCACTCGTCTTGCAAAAGCTGGACAAATTTATTATAAAGTTTGATTTTTTGGTTTAACAAATCCTCAAGATTCTTATATAGCCGGTTCATTTCTTATTCTCCCAGTTCATTTCCGGGTTTTTGATTAATGGGTTGAGCTAAAGGAGTTGGAAAGGCTTCCCCTCGAAGCAATTTATTCATTCGGCTTAAATCGTTATAAACCATTTCCCCCATGCCCATACCTTTCTGCTTGCCCAATTCCTTTGCCATTTCCTGATCCATCATGGTCTGATACATATCCGTTGCAGAACTATCTAAAAGCTCAGATTTGGGAATTGCTTTTCTCATGGACTCAAATAATTTGTTAATAAAAACCGATTCAAAATCCCGTGCCACTTTTTCCATTTTTTTTTCTGAGGTACCCTTGCCAAACTCAGAACTTCTTTTTAAACGCTGCAGGTTCTTATCCGTCAATTGATCAAACAAAGTATTTTGGATTTGAGCAGATTTTATGGAATCCATATTGTCCTCATTTAAAAACACATAAAAATAATTGCAAGCACCGTACCAAAAACCACCCACTGCAAAGCATTTGCGGAGACCCCATATAATCCCTTTAAATATATAGGGTTATAGATGAGCCACCAAAGCTATGCCTGAAAGATCCTGCAAATTTCGGAAGGAAATGAGGAAAAATTTTCCTGAATTCCATGAAAACTTTAAATGAGTTCCAGACGAGCGTGGAGGGCTCCCGAAGCTTTGATTGCCTGAAGGATAGCGATCAAGTCCCTGGGAGTAACGCCTATAGAGTTTAACCCCTTAACCACATCTCCCAGAGATATGCTTTGTGGAATGACGAGGAGCTTGTCTATTCCTTCCCCCGCCGCTATCCGGGTGCGGGGGAGAACAACCGCTTCAGCACCTTCCGGTGCCAAGGGGGATGGTTGGGAAACTATCGGTTCTTCCTTGATGTTAATGAATAAAGCCCCATGCGCAACAGCAACACTGGAGATTTTAACGCTCTCACCCATCACTATGGTTCCCGTGCGTTCATCAATAATTACTTTGGCTTCCGCATCGGGAGTGACATCCAGACTCTCAATTTTTGTAACAAAACTGGAAGTGTTGTCCAGGTAGAGCTCGGGAACTTTTACTCGAATCGTTCCTCCATTAACCATTGAGGCTAAAGAATCTTTCATCTGATCATTGATCGCTTTGCTTATCCTGCTTGCAGTGGTGAAATCCGATTTTTTCAATGCCAGAATAATTTCTTTTTTGGAATTAAAATCATATTCAAGTTCTTTTTCAACCTGGGCTCCGTTGGCAATTCTCCCGACCGTTAAATGGTTTTTCTGAATTCCACGAGCGGCTCCCGCTACGGAAAAACCACCTATTGAGAGCGCGCCTTGCGCCACCGCATAGGTGTTGCCATCAGGACCCTTTAGCGGAGTCATTAATAGCGTTCCACCTTGCAGACTTTTGGAGTCACCCAAAGAAGACACCGTCACATCAATGTAATCCCCTTGTTTTGCAAATGGGGGAAGAGCGGACGTTACGATGACGGTTGCGATATTCTTAAATTTTAACTGGTCAACTTCTGCGGTGGGAACCGTTACACCCAGCTTTTTCAGCATGCTGACAATTGTCTGAATAGAGAAAAATACGTTGGTAGCACTATCACCGGTTCCCGTCAGGCCGATTACCAGCCCAAAACCAATCAATTGGTTACTTCGGACTCCTTCAATGCTGGATAAATCTTTTATCCGTGCAGAATGAGCCGGGCTTGCGAGAAAAAATACCAGTATAAATATTGCCCAGAGTTTTTGTCCGAAGTAACGATTAAACATATTTTCCCCAGTTTGAGTTTTAGGTTCCGTCGTTTTGTAAAGTATAAGAGAAGGAAGCTGTATTGTTGTTTCCATTGTCCGTAACCGTAACCGTGTAGGCCTGGTCGCCTTGAGTGCCATTCGGTAAAGTGGCGGGGGCGGTGATAGCAACTGTAGTGGTTGTGGTTACTAAAGTTGGAAGTGTTGTAAAAGTCGTTCCAGAAGCATTGTTGGCAACGGTGGCCGTCAGACCCGTTGCTGAACCATTTGCGTTTATGGTGACCGTATCAACACCAGCAGCGGCAGCTTGTGTGACCGCAACAACATTGAAACCCAGAGCAAGAGGCAGAACGGTAGCCGTTGCCGTTGCTGTGTCACCCACGGCATCAACGACTGTAATAGTAACGCTCCCAGCTATCGCTCCGGCCGTAAATACGCCCGTGCCCACAACAATGGTTCCAATGGCAAGATTAGCACTGGACCAGGCAAACGGTGTTGTCCCGCCAAGAGTTGTGAAAGTCAAGTTACCGGCCTGAGCCACATTGACCGTGCTCGGTATAATTCTTACCGCAGAAGTAGAAGGCCCGAAGGGATTGTTCCCGTCATCCTGCGCTCCCTGGCAAGCCACAAACACTCCAACGATTAAAAGAAGAATGAGGATCCCCTCCTTCCCTTTATTCTTGAATTGCTCTTTGGAGTTTTTGAAGAAATTAAACATATAATCCAAATTTAAAATTATATTATTGGAACCGAAGTATTTGCTGTGACGTTATCTACCGTAGCAGTAATAAATGCTGTACCCGTAATAAGCCCAGAAGTTAGTGTGGTAGTAACGGCCCCTGAAGCCCCTGTTGTCAAGGCAGCAGCTCCCAAAGTTCCTAATGTAGTAGTTAATGTCACCGAAGCACCAACCACCGGAATCAGGTCAACCGTAAAAACTTCTACACGAATCGTTGCCTGACTGGCACCGTCATTTTGAATTCCTGCGCCACCAAAAAGCCCCTGGACGCTTAAGACATTCCCCAGGCTACTGGGACCTGTCAAATCGTCCACCTGGGCTTGGCAGCCCCAAAAAATTCCACCGGCTATCAAAAATCCAAGTATCAGTCTTTTAATTTTTGTTTTCTGTTTCATAAAATCCAGTTAGAATGGCCATACCTTACTAAGGGCTTTTGCAAGCCAGCCTTTTCTTTGCTCATCGGCAACCACTCCTTCTCCTGTTAGACTTATCGATGCATCGGCGATCCATATTGAGGAAATTGTGTTATCAAAGTTGATATCCTGAGGGCGGATGATACCTCGCAAAACCATTATCTGTTCCTCGTGGTTCACCGTTACCGAACGCCTGCCCTCTATCCTGAAGTTTCCGCTGGGCAGAATTTCCGTAATGATCGCAGAGACAGTTCCTGTTAAAGATCCGTTTCGAGTTACCGTACCGTTGCCCTGATTTTGGTTGGCAACAGAGGCACTTACTGTCGGGTCAAACTGAGTTCCCAGTCCTAAAAAGTTCTGCACGCCCAGACTGCTTGGCAGGCCCAATACATTAGGTGCCTGCATATTTAGCGTGGTATTTTTAGAAGTATTGGTGGTGGCCGATTGGCTTGAGGTTGCAGTCTCGTTTATCGTCACAGTGACGATATCGCCGACTAGCCTTCCTTTACTGTCCTCAAACAAAAGATTATCCGCGGTATCCCCTGGCCAAAGCGCTCCATCCCGCAAGAGGTGTTTGGTTTTCTTGGCATACAAATTTTTTGGAATCACGGTAGACGTGCTGTCTATTGCCTTGTGAGAATTTGAGCAAGCCGGAAGAAAAAATAGCAAAAATAAAATGGCAGACCCAAGTGCTTTAATATTTAAAATTTCACTTAAAAATCGAATTCTCATCAAAAATTCACCTTCACCGTATTGGCGTCCACTAGCCTTCCGTAAATTATTTTTTTTGACTCAATGTTCAGGACCCGGACCATGGCATCTGCATAACCATCCTCTTTTAGAATCCCGGGAGCGGTTATTTTCATCGTGCCTTTTTCCGCCAGAATTAGAATTTTTTCCCCTCTATTTGCTAATGCAGGTTTTTTTAGGAATTTTTGGGTTAATATTTTTCCCGTTGGCAAATTTCTGCCCGCCGCATAACCCAAAGCATGATCAATATTGCTTATGGCGTTTCCCCAGGGACGCTCTGTTTGGATTGTTTCCAATTGGATGTTATCGTTGGATATCATTTCCCCTTTCCTGACTGGACGAATTGTTTTGACCACCTCCTGAGAAACCAGCACCCGGCTGTTCAGCCGAATCCTTTTTTGCAGATTGTCATCAACCTTTACTTGTAAAATCAGTGGTATTCTTCCTGCCCTTTGATTAGTTCCTCTAGTGTTGTAGACCAGCTCTTTTTTTCCTGGTGGCAGAACAATATCTTCACCCTCGTAATAAACATTGATCTCGAGCGATTCCTTGTCCCATGGCAAGGTGCTGGCCAGTTTATCGATTGCACCTTTTTCAATCTCTTCTACCGTTAGGATCTGGGAGTCTGCGGCAGTCGCGCTACTCCCCGCAATTAAAAACATGCACAGGCAAGCGTAAAAAATCGAACTTAATACAAAGTGTTTTTTATGAAAAATCATTTACGATTACCGTTTCATGTTGTTTGCGATTTGTAACATTTCGTCCGCCGTTTGAACCGTTCTGGAGTTCACTTCATAGGCCCGCTGGGCGGAAATGAGATTTACCAATTCCTCAACAACACTCACATTTGAAAGTTCAACGAAACCCTGTTGGGTGGCTCCTCGGTCATCACTTTGAGGATTCCCGACCGTTGGCGTTCCCGAAGCATCTGTTTCTCTAAACAAATTGAATCCCGCCGCCTGGAGTCCTGCTTCATTTTGGAAAGTCGCCAGCTGAATCGTTCCTACAACAGTAGGGGCTGTCGCACCGGGTTGAGTTACTGAAACACTCCCCTGCGAATCAATGGATATGTCCAAGGCATCCGTGGGGATGGTGATAGCCGGTTCCAATACCAAGCCGTCAGAAGTCACAAGCTGTCCCGTATTGTCCAGTTTGAACGAACCTGCGCGGCTATATCCAATCGTTCCATCTGATTGCGAAATTTGGAAAAATCCTTTGCCCTGAATAGCGATGTCGAGAGGATTCTGCGTTTGGGAAAAATCTCCCTGAATAAAAATTTTCTGGATGGCCGATGTCTTGACGCCCAGTCCTAACTGGGCCCCTGTCGGTACCTGCTGACCATTTGGCGATAGCGTTCCCACCAATCTTAAGTTTTGATACAGTAGGTCCTGAAATTCCGGGCGACTTCTTTTAAACCCGATAGTATTCACGTTCGCCAGGTTATTGGAGATTACGCTCACATTTAAATCCTGCGCGTTCATCCCAGTCGCGGCGGTATATAAGGATCGAATCATTTTCAGATACCTTTCAATTAAAAATATTAATTTATTTCGAAGTACTAACCCACCCTGCCAATGTCGTTTACCGATTGGTCGTCCATGCTATCTATTGATTGGATCATTTTTTGATACGTTTCAAATAGCCTGTGGGTTGCTAACATACTTGCCATTTCCTCCACCACGGAAACATTTGAGCTTTCCAGAAAACCCTGACTAATGGTGGTTTCGGTGGGGGATTTTGCCTCCGCTTCAAGATCGTTTTGGCGAAATAACCCATCCCCTAATTTCTCGAGAGTTTTTGGATTCTCAAAATTCACCAATTTTATTTTTCCAATATTGAGATTGATCAAACCCGTTCCCGCAGAAATATTTCCGTCAGCATCAATGGATATATCTGCGCCAGGTGCGTCTATGACTATCGGGTTGTCTTGTGGGTTTAAAACAAGATCTCCTTTTTGATTCGCCAGTTGATTTTTCGTATTCAACCTGAAATTTCCGTTGCGGGTATAGCGGACGCCTTCCTCGGTTGAAACACTGAAAAATCCAGGCCCGTTCAAAGCCAGGTCCAGCGTTGCTCCCGTTTGGTTCAGTCCTCCTCCCGTATGATCGGTGTACTGATCTGATACCCCTACATATGAAACGTTTGAATTCGATAGTTGAGGTGGCAGTAATACATTTCTTCCAGCATTTAATTGTTCATCAGCTGCAAAGGGCGGCATGAATTCCTTGAACACCAACCTGTCCCGCTTGTAACCTGTATTGTTTACGTTGGCGATATTTTGGGCTATTACATCAAGTTTTCTGCCCTGCTTGATTCCCGCAGATGCCGCTATGAAGATTCCTTCGTGCATAGTATTTTCCCTGAGAACATTTTTTTATACCTAATAAGCAAGAGGTGTACCAAAGCTGTTTTTTTCAGCAGTTCATTCTTGTGGGCCCTGTTAAATGTTTATTTAAAAGGAGTTAAACGGGGTCGCGTTTTTTTCTGATATGCCCTTGGAAACTGACGCGTCAATTTTCCACGGGAAATTTGTTCCCCGACCAGTCAAAATTCCCCTATGTAACATTTTGAAATTTTGATATTTCCAAAGTTGCCTGGGGCCACGAGTGCCCTCGGTTCCCCTTTAGTTTCTTTTGAATTTGAATCTTTTTCTTCGTGATATAATCCAACACATGAGAAGGACGCTATGATTTACAAAACATTTTCAAAATGAGGGAGTGATGGAGATTATTTCTATTGATGACTTGCATGAAGAAGTGCAGACGATGGGTGAGAACAATTTGATTCTGGATGTCCGGACACCTGAGGAATATTCAGCGGGGCATATTGAAGGTTCGCAAAATACTCCGCATGACGAGGTCAGCGGAATGGCAGATGACCTGAAGAGTTACGATAAAGTCTATGTTCACTGCAAAATGGGTGGGCGGGCTAAAAAGGCTTCCGAGACTTTGACCAACGCGGGATTGGATAATATTGTCTGTGTGGGGAATGGGGGTATGGAACGCTGGACGCAGATGGGCTGGTCAGTGCAAAAGTAAACCACCAGTGTGGTGGCTAACTTTCTCTGCGAGCAAAGAGTTTTCTCGGCTCGACAAGCCCTTGCCCAACTGCCCCCCTGTCAGAGTGGCGTGTCTAATAGTTTTTCAGCAAGCTACTAGTGGTCAAAAAAAAACCCAGGAAGAGAAGCCGCGTTAGCGACTTCTCCCCTGGGTTTATTCTTTGGTCCGCAGATTACTCCGCGTTAAGACTTAGTACTGCAGTTCATTCCACTGCGTTACAGCCTTCTGACCATTTCTTTCTTTGTTCTGACCGTTCCAAACCGCAATCGCCATCGGAGTTTTACCACCGGAGAACTGCGTGTCGTTAGAATCAGAGTTAGTCAAAGAACGTTTGAAAACAACTGACCAACGGTTGTTAGACCAGTTGCCGTTTCCTTGTACATCCTGATGAGCCTGAGTGGTCAGGGTGCTAAACCCTTCTGCATTCAGATCTTCAACAGGGGAAATGCGCATGGATGCATCAGAAAGCATATTGCCGGTAGCACGACCCGGGTTAAACACGCCTTCGTTTTTACCCATACCAAAGTCAACATAAGAAGCACGCTTGCTGATATCGCCAGCTCCACCAGTTTTGGCAGAGGTTGCTTTAGAACCAGACTTATGCGCAGGCTCGTTACCACTCAGCTTACCACTGGGCTCATACATGTAGTAACTACCTGAACCCATAGCCATGAACTTATATTGATCTTCCATGTCTGACATGCCAGCATTGCCAGTCGTTCCAGCACCCTCTTTATTCCAGGTTGCTTTCCACTGCCAAATGTTAACACGCTCACCATCACCACCCATTGTGAACGGAGGCTCTTCGCCACCCTGATTCACAGGGAACATAATGGCCGCTTGGTCTTTATACTGCTGAGACCGAACCATGATGTCATTACGGGTAGGATCTGTCCAACTTAAGCGAACAGCAATTTCCTTACCGTTGGTAACAGCACGTACATTTACCCATTTGGTCGCAGGTGCCGGCCACATGGGGTTAGTGATCATCTGCGGATCCATATCAACCACAACATGCTTGTGGAAAGTAGGACCATAACGAGTCCAGAAAGGATCATCCGCAGCTATCGGAATATCTCCCTGAACTTTTACAGCTTTGATGGTGGCCGCGTTCGCGCTGGTCAACCCCAGAACGAAAGCAAACAACATCATAAATACTAGTGTCTTTTTACTCACAGGTGTCCCTCCTCGTTAGCATACCGTATACGGGAAATTAAAGTTTACGCTCCCAAGCAGTGAAGACCGCCGACTCCGGGCGGGGCCGAAGCCCCGCCACGAAACCGAATTGGTTTACGCTGCTTTCTTGAGAGCGTCGTATCGCTCCTTAGATTGCACCCGGATGCTCTTCGGGCCGTACGTAGAAAGGCTCTTCAACCGTAACACGGATGATTTCTTTACCTTTCCGGTTAAACCCGATGACCGTGTCGTTATACATCTCAAACTTCTTACCGTGAATGTTGGTCTCGAATATTTTCGGACCTGGCTCACGTTTCCATTTGAAGATGATACGCTGTGTCGTCCGGAACAACTGGAGCACACCCAACAGATCTCGATCCGGTACCATGTACTGATCGATTGAATGATCCACGCCGGGACCAAACATCTGCTGTGAATACGCCCGAGGAACGTGCCGTGACGGAACATAATATCCGTTTGGCTCCGTACCCAGTTGCGGATACAACGGCAAGGCAACTTTACGATCCCGAATCAGATAATACTGTGGATTATCAGGATCATGCGCCCACTCACCATTGCTGCCGACTTTGACAAGACCCTGCAAACGGATCTTACCAACACAGGCCGCCATACAACGTGTCTCCATCTGATCGCCTTCCGTCAGAGGATCGAGACCCTCAATACGGGGATAACAAGCGATACATTTCTCGGAGATACGTGTCGTACCGCGAAACATCGGCTTCTTGTAAGGACACTGCTCTACACACTTCTTATAACCACGACAACGACTCTGATCGATCAGAACGATGCCGTCCTCTTGGCGCTTGTAAATTGCCTTTCGAGGACACGCCGCCAGACAACCCGGGTACGTGCAGTGGTTACAGATGCGTTGCAGATAGAAAAACCAGATTTTATGCTCCGGCAGTACTGACCGCGTGCCGTTATCACCACCAAAAGTTCCCTCGCGGGACTGGGTGAACTCACGACCATGAGCGGTATCTTCACCGAAGTTCGGGAAGCGCCACTCTTCATCAGTCGGTACATAACCGATTGCTTGTTGGTTCAAACCGATCTTAGCAGGAGCTTCGAAGATGGTCACACCTTCGTAGACACCATGGATCGCTTTGTTAGAGGTCTTACGTACATTCCAGACATTCTGTCCCGGATTTGACTGCTCCAGCATTTTCAGGATCTTCCAATCCCAAAACTGAGGATAGCCACCGTAAGGCTTCGTTTCTACATTGTTCCACCACATATACTCCTGGCCCTTAGAAAAGGTCCAAGTGGATTTGTGGGCCATCGTACAGGTCTGACAAGCAATACAACGGTTCGTATTAAATACGAATGTGAACTGCTCTTTCGGATGCTTTTCGTCGTAGACGTATGTGGCCATCCGACCCAGCTGCCAGTTATAGACTTCAGGCATTATCGTACCTCCTTATTAACATTGGTTAGACGTTGAATTATCGAATAGCAACCCCCCCACAATGGGGGGGATGCCTTTTACTTTAGATCTTGACACGGACATACTGTCCAGCCAGATACATTTCAGCAAAACGATCTTTCAACGGTGATTCTGGGGTATAACCAGTTCGAACTGGTTCCCAGAGTCCTTTACCATGTAACCCACCATCTTCCGCCTTCGAGAATTTAACCAGTACCTCTTTCGGGGTTGCGTTAACCGCATGGTTATCAGCCTCGTAGCCGTGTTTGAATTTCATCTTGGTTTTAGCTTTATGGAACAGACTATCAGTCTGATGCATAGGCATCAACCAAGATCGCGTGATGGATTGCTGACCACCATACCGGAAGTTACTCTGGTAAGGAGTGGTCATTGACATCGCACGTCCGTCAGGCCGTTCTTCATGCGCCTTAACAGTACGCTCGGTGGCGATCCACGTAGCATGCTTCATCATGGTGGTGTGATACGGATATGCCGGGTTGTATTTCGCCCGCAACATCAGCCGTGCCACTTTGTACCGAGGATCTGAAGGTTTCCAGCCCATGAATGGTCGATCAGCGGGATTCGCGTCACAATATACATAGTCACCTTCGTTGATTCCAAGGTCTTTACACAAGAACGGATTCATGTGTACCTGCCACTCACCAACACCAGGAGAACGCTTATCCATTCGATAAGGATCACCAAAGTTGTTGTTCCAGATCATGTTCCAGTCAGTGGTTGCCCAAGAACTATGCGCTGTATGACGTGATTTAGGAGTTACACAATAGAACCGATATCCTTTTTCCCACAAGAAGTTCTTAGTCGTACGTACAGCAGACCAAGGTTTCTTGATGTTTCGAACGTGACGAAGATCCGGATCTTGCTCGTCTTCCGGAATTCCGTAATCATCCGGTCGGATGTAAGGATTGGTTGATACGATTACGTTCGGCAGGTAAGGCGTTGCTTCTGGGCCTTCTCTGTGAACGATGAAGTTTTCACCATATTCAATAGCTTCTGGCTCATCGTTGTAGAACTGGATGCGACCATGAGGCGTATAGAAAGGTTTAGACTCCGTATACATCTCCCAGAAGGGAGATCGAGGATAGGTTCTGAACAGCATCAGACAACATCCCGGCTCACCATACTTGCCGTTGATGATATCATCAATGTTGTAACCCATACCCGTTGTAGACGTGGTGAACAACCGGCGAATCATAGCTTTCGTGCGGTTCGGCGCTTTGCCTTCATAAACCTTCATGATGTCAGCAAAACGCTTGTCGCCCGTAACTTCAGCCATCCGGCGAGAGAACTCACGATGAATCAAGTTATCATCGATGGTATCGAAGATAGGTTTGATTCCCGTGCCGCCCCAAATCTGATGGAACGGATTTGAACATGCAGAAGTGATTTCATAACTTTCAAACTCGGCCCATGAGTTCGGAGCAAGTACGATGTCGCTGTACTCACAAGAACCTGTGAACTCGATGTCCTGAGCTACGATCATGTCTACGTTGTTGTTCGTGTTGAACACCAGCTCGTAGAACCACTTAGCATTATTGATAACGTTAACGTTAACAAACCATACCAGCTTCGTAGGCGTAGGCATATGCGTACGTCCCGTAAATACTTTCCGGCCATAGCGCGGGGTATTTACGATCAGCGCTTTATCACGATGCGCCCAGTAGCTGACTTCCTCACCCTTCAGGTAACCCTTAACGTTTTTCCAGTCAACATTCTGGGAAACGTCCAGGATCGGATTGAAAGGATCCTCTGCAACCATAGCCGCGAAACCAGGTCCCGACCAATGTGAACCCTGGTAGTTGCCAGCCTTGTAGTTACCAGCCCATGTGTGGGAACCGGAACCTTTAGGACCAACATTACCCGTCAACATCAGGGGAACGTAAGACGCACGGTTATGCATCGTAGCGTGGAAGTAATGACAAATACCTTCACCATAATGGATTTCAACAGGCTTGATGGTACCAATGTCGCGAGCCAAGCGGACGATTAAGTCCTTAGGAGCGTGACAAATCTGGTTAACCGTATCAATGTCGTAATCCTTAAGATGAACTTTGTACATCTCATAAAGAGGCATTGCCGTAATGGTTCTGCCGCTTACGAGTTTAATATCAAAAACACCGTCCAATGCAGGATCGATATTTTTCTTTCTCATCTTAGCGCCGATGTCTTCACGCGTAACTGCAACCGGCTTGTCCGTATTGGTATCCCATACGGCAAAGTCAGGCATCATGTCACGGTTGAAGTTCTTCATCCACTTCGTGGTGAAGCCGTCTTTCGGCAAGGTTTGAGCCTTGTAACCCGGAATGAAATCATCCGGATGCAAGCGGATCAACGTATCCGTTCGAACCAACAGAGGCATATCTGTGTAGTCCTTCACGTAATCGATATCCACAAGGCCTTCGTCCATGATGATCTTAGCAACACCCAAAAACAACGAGATGTCGGACAGACCAGCACGAACAGGTACCCAGTAATCTGCCTTAGTTGCAGGCGGATTGTACTCAGGAGCAATTGAAACCAGCGTACCACCACGCTCCATGATTTCTGTGTACCAATGCGCTTCAGGCATTTTGTTCTCGATCAGGTTTTTACCCCACTGAATCGTCATCTTCGCATAACGATGATCCGCGAAATCGATATCAGAGGTTTGCATACCATGGGTCCAGGAATGTCCCGGAGCCTGATCACCATGCCAGGTGTAGTTGGACCATGCCCGGCCGCCCAGTACTTTACCAGGACCACGACCGCGAATGATTGAATCCAACAGAGCCATGTTGTTGGCTAAGCGGTAAATACCGTATTTACCAACAACGCCGAGAAGACCCATACCACCGCGATACTTAAAAGTACGCGGACCGGATCCACCCATAGCTTCGATCATTTCAGGCTGATAGCCTTCATTCTTCAGACGCTGCGCACCACGGGCTCCACTGTAAGCTTTACCTACAGCAACATGACCCTTTGCCAAGTACGTAAAAGTCTGATCCCAGGTCATACGGACAAATTCATCCGTGCCCCGGCTTGTCATCTTATACTTTTCACGGTTCTCTTTATCCAGATAAGGAAAACCATCATCCGCCCACTGCTTCCAACCAACACGGATCATCGGATACTTATTCCGATAAGGACCGTATGCACGGCGGGGATACGTCATACCACGCAAACACATGCGAGGATTCCACGCAGCGTCAGCTTGGTTACCATACAGGTCACGAACTTTGTGATGATCGTAGTTCTGCTCGATACGCATCAGGATGCCATTACGTACGAATCCACGCACGCGACATTGATGGGTGTCGTTCGGAGAACAACAATACGTAAAAGATCGCTCGTACTTATACTGATCGCGGTAGACTTCTTCCCACCGTCTATCAGGATAAGCTTCCAGCGGATTCCCGACTTTTACTACGGGTTTCAGCTGAGCTCCAACCCTCTTGCTCGTCAATGCCATAGCTGTCGCTACACCAGCACTCACCTGCAAGAATTTCCGTCTGTTTAGCCTCATAAAAAAATCTCCTAATTTATAATGCAAAACACTTAATACGGGAAACCTCTCCGTTCGCAAACATCGAGACTTCCCAACTACCTACACTCACTACAATACAACGCTTAAAAAACTTCAAACAAACCAAACATCAAAACTTCCTAACACAGCAAAAATACAAAATCTTAAAAAAGCCAGCGCGCTAAAACCCTCGCCAAACAGCCTTGAAACAAGTCTCGCAAATGAGGAAGATAAAACGCTCCCTAAAAAAAACTGTCCACAAACAGAGTGGAAATCAAGGGATGATTCATCCGTTTAATCCTCATTTTCTGACTAATATTTCGAACCAAATCTGTGTCCCTTTTTCTAGATGAGCCCAGTTTATAAGGGATTTTGAGCATGATGTCAAGAGAATAGGACTAAATAAAAAGAATTTAAATCTTCCCCTAAATATGGTCCCTGAAAAAGAAATTTTCACGATAATTTTAACAAAATCCGAAAAAATTTAATACCGAGCAACCCCTTATATTTAAAAGACTTTCCAGGCCTTCCCCTCGCCCTAGTTATTTACAATTATTGTTGCTATAACAACTATTGGCCACAGGTGTCACTAAAAAAAATTTAATCTAGTGGGAATAAATTAAAAAGCCTCGTTTTTGACCTCATATCACCTGTAAAAAGGACACAAATTTTAATTTTTATTTCTTCGTCAAGCTGACAAAAATCACTATCTTTTAAAAAATTTGCCAATTTTTATTTTGAGGCTATAATCCTGCTTTTTCCGCAAGGCTTTCTATATGAAAAAAAATCGTATCGCTCTTTATCCGGGAACTTTTGACCCGGTGACTTTCGGTCATATTGATATCATGCGCCGGGCCATGAAATTATTTGATCGGCTCATCGTTGCGGTCGCATTGAACCCGAACAAGCATCCTTTATTTTCTCTGGAAGACAGGGTGAAGTTTATCAAGAGCACGACAAAAAACTTCAGCAAAATAGAAGTCATTCCTTTTGATATTCTATTGACCTCGCTGGCTCACTCTAAAAAGGCTACTGTAGTGATAAAAGGACTCAGGGCCATCAGTGATTTTGAATTCGAACTACAGATGGGCCTGATGAACCGAAAGCTCGATGAGTCTCTTGAAACTTTATTTATGATCCCCAGTCAGGAGTTTTCCTTTTTAAGCTCCAATCTGGTCAAGGAAATCGCACGGCACGGAGGAGATGTATCCCAGCTTGTGCCGAGTGGGGTAGTCAAGGAGTTGAAAAAAATAAAACGATGAAATTTTCTGAACGCATTTTAAAAGTCAACCCTTCGATGACATTGGCCATTGATGCCAAGGCCAAAGAAATGAAAGCCCGGGGCGAGGATGTCATTGGTTTCGGAGCCGGCGAACCCGATTTCAATACCCCGGAGCGCATCAAGCAGGCCGGTATCCGGGCAATAGAAAATAACGAAACCCGTTACACTCCTGTGGGTGGCAGTGATCTTTTAAAAGAAGCCATCATCACCAAACTGGAACGGGATAACGGACTGGTCTATGAAAAAAATCAGATTCTCGCTTCGTGCGGTGCTAAGCATTCCTTTTATAATTTAGCCCAGGTACTTTGGCAGGCAGGAGACGAAGTCATTATCCCGGCTCCTTACTGGGTGTCTTTTCCTGAAATAGTAACCCTTGCCGGAGCCCGGCCTCTCATTATCCACGCAGGGGCTGAACAAGATTTCAAAATCACCCCGGAACAAATTGATGAAGCCGTCACGCCCAATACAAAAGCAATCATGATCAACTCGCCTTCCAATCCGACAGGCTCCGCTTATGATCAAGGCGAAATGGAAAAGCTGGCAGAATGTGCCTTGCGCCACGGTCTGTTAATCATCTCGGATGAAATTTATGAGCAGATCGTGTTTGACGGATTCCAACACACCAGCATTGCATCCATAAGTAAGGAAGTGCAAAAACAGTGTGTGGTGATTAATGGGGTTTCTAAAAGCTATGCGATGACAGGTTGGAGGATCGGCTACATCGCCGCTGGAGATCCTGAAATTGTAAAACAAGTCGGCAAGTTACAGGGACAAAGCACGTCAAACCCCTGTGCGGTGTCACAGGCGGCCAGCATCGAAGCCCTGGCTGGCCCGCTGGATGAAGTTCGCGAAATGGTGCGTGAATTTGAACACCGCCGTAACATCATTGTCGACCGCTTAACACAAATTCCCGGGGTCTCCTGCAACAAGCCGACAGGTTCGTTCTATTCTTTTCCGGATTTTTCCGGCATCTACGGAAAGAAGGATATGAATGGGAAAGTACTGAAGGGGTCGCTGGACCTGACAGAGTATCTGCTATCGGCAGAGAAGGTCGCCATCGTCCCGGGAATTGCTTTCGGGGCCGATGCACACGCGCGTTTATCTTTCGCTACATCAATGGAAAAAATTGAAGAAGGCACCCGCCGCATCAAAGAAGCTATCTCCAAACTCCACCACTAGGCGTGGGGCCGACTGGCAATATATTTATCTGGCTGGCAATGGTTTGTCTCGGCTAGATGAGCAAACAAACAGGTCAGGGCTGACCACCACTAGGCGTGGGGCCGACTGGCAATATATTTATCTGGCTGGCAATGGTTTGTCTCGGCTGAATGAGCGAACAAACAGGTCAGGGCTGACCACTGGGAACCTCAGGTTCAACAACCGCCTTTTTGCTGTCCTTATAACCCTTGATTCTTTCTTCGATCTTGGGTCGACAGCGTTTGGCTTTGCAGTTACCCGTTCCCGCGCCGAGTTTTCTTCTCAGGGCTTCAAAGGTCAAAGAACCTTCCTCAATAGCGGCCATGATAGTTCCCGCCTTGATGCTTCGGCACAGACAAACCTTTTTGAGGCTATCTAAAAGTTGTTTTTTTGTTTCCAAAATATATAGAGTTCCAGCTATGATCCATAGGCTGGACAGTCGGGTCATAATAATTTAAGGGAGCACTCATATTTTCAAAGACCTCCCTCCTATCTTCCAATATAAACCAGTGTTGGTGAAAAACCTAATGCTTAAAGAACCGCGCCCGTTTCTACTCGCCGCAATCAGCGGAATTCTTCTGGTTCTGATTTTCCCGCGTTTTAATTTTGAACCTCTCGTCTGGTTTGCCTTCATCCCTCTTTTTGCGGCACTGGAAGCAAAAACTCCGCAGCGTTCCGCCTTGTTGGGATTCATCACCGGAATGATTTTTTATACCTGGGGATTGAACTGGATTAACAACACCCTCATCAATTACGGTAACCTTCCCCCGGTTGTGAGTTTCATGGTTCTGGGTCTTTTGTCCGCCTACCTTTCTTTTTACACGGCTCTGTTTTGTTATTTAGTGAGGAGGGTCTGCAAAGAAAATCGCGGCCTGTTTTTTCTGTTCGCGCCGGTTCTATGGACCTCTTTGGAGTACCTTCGCTCCACTCACAGCGAATTCGGATTTTCCTGGCTGGGACTGGGCTACTCGCAGTTCAAAACCCTGCCGGTCATTCAGATGGCCGAGATAACCGGGGTATACGGCGTCTCCTGGCTCATCATGCTGGTCAATGCCGGACTTTATCTGGCATGGAAAACCTGGCGGCAGGAGCCCAATATGGGAGTGCGGTTTTTATCGGTCACTGTTCTGGTTTTCGCCTGCTGGTGGGGATACGGAAGCGTTACCATGAACCGTTACACACCTGGCACAGAAAAAAATTCCACTTTGACGGTGGCGTTGCTACAAGGAAATATCGAACAGCACATGAAATGGAACCCGGTATTCCAGAAGCTGGTCCTACGCAAATACCGGGAGCTGACTTTGACCGCCGCCCAATCAAAACCCCAGCTAATAGTATGGCCCGAAACCGCCCTGCCTTTTTATTACAACCAACATGCAGTCGGCACCAAATTTGTTAACGATTTAGCACGGCAAACTCAAACCCCTATTTTGTTCGGCAGTCCTCACAAAGAAAACAGAGACGGGCGCACCATTCACTACAACAGCGCCTACCTGGTGTCCGAAACCGGTGACACGCAAAAGCGTTACGACAAAATTCATTTGGTTCCTTTTGGCGAGTTTGTTCCCTTCCGCAAACTTTTATTCTTCGTGGAAAAGATGGTGGAAATGATCGGCGACTTCGGGCGAGGGGAAGAAGCAACCGTATTTGATGTCGCTGGCTATCGTGCCGGGGTCTCTATCTGTTATGAAATGATTTTTCCCGACCTGATCCGGCAGGCGGTTAAAAATGGCGCGAACTTTTTAGTCAATATCACCAACGATGCCTGGTTCGGTAAAAGTCCGGCCAGCTACCAGCATATGAGCATGGGGGCGCTCAGAGCCGTGGAAAATCGTGTGCCCATCGTTCGCGCGGCGAACACAGGCGTTTCAGGCACCATCGATGCCAACGGGGCTCTTCGCGATGAAACCCAACTTTTTGTCGAGGCGGCACAGATCACCCAAATCACTCCCAGCAAGGGCAAGCTCACCTTCTACACCGCCTACGGCGATGTGTTCAGCTGGCTGTGCCTGGTCCTGACCCTTCTACTGCCCTTTACCGCTAGGCCCAACCAGCGCGACGCTGGCTAAGGGGTCAAGTGATTCAGGAGCAATTCTATATTGCGGTCGCCGGGTTTGGCGCCGATGAAACCCTCGATATCGCCGGGACCAGCCCGGGCATCGCCGTCAACATCTACCCTCGCCGCCAGTACCATCGGGCCTTCAAAAGTAGACCCCGGCATCATGATATCCTGCGGCCCTAAAGTAAATTCGTAGGGAAGCTGGATATCAGGGATTCGCTTGACCGCCAGGGGCGGGCCACGCTTCACGCCTTCTGACCGGGCAAAAATAAACAGAGTGCCGTTTTTCGGGATCTTGTTCTGTAGTGCCTCGCTCACACCGACCGTTCCCTGTATATTGTAGGCAGACGCGCTTATCAGGTTGTTCAACACCAGCTGAACCTCTTTTTGCCCTGCGGTGACTTCGATTTTTCCTTCCACATCGCCCGGACTTGATTTTCTGTTGCCATCCTGGTCCAGACGCGCTGTCAGGTTCAGAGCCCCCTCAAATTGGGTTCCATCGATCATGGTATGCAGTTGCCCAATCTCAAATTCAAAGGGAAACTGGAAGACACTGTGGCGTTTGACGGCAAGTGGTGGCCCGGCAGACACACCTTCCGGTCGGGCAAAAATGAATAATCTGGCGTTGGGGCTCACTTTCAGCTCAGGATTGAGCGAAATGGTGCCCGATACATCATTGACATGAATAGTCGGGTCGGCCTTACGAGCCAGCTCTTTTTTCAGGCTTTCGGGCAAAGGATGCTCTTTCAAGCCCTTGTCGCATCCCGAAACCAATAAAATTCCACAAAAAGACAAAAATAACGCTAATTGTTTCAAAATCTTCCTCCGATAAGAGCTTACAGGCCAAGGAAAAAAATCCTGGGACAGGTGCTTGACATCCTAAATTGCAGATATCATTAATACTGCAAGACCCAGTTTATAAATTTCATTGGCCCAAGAGGCTAAAACCGACCCAAAACGGTGGTTCATCACCTGGGCGGAGGCTCTTAATGTACCCTCCGAACCAGGGCGAATATACCCGGGTAGGCATAAGTTTGGAGTGTATCATGTTTCATGAAGTCAAAATATTTGATAAAAAAGGTAAAGTCAAAAAGGTTCTTTCCAGTAAAAAGCTCAGCAATAAGTACTGGGATTCGTTTTTTCACAACCCGCTGAGCGAAGCGATGAAAAAAAAGAAGGGACGAAAATCGCAAGCAGATGTGAATTTCGATGACGAAGATCTGAATTCGTCCAAAACTTGATAGAAACCACCAGGCTCCGCTAGCGAAGCCGAGGTAATAAATTTGGGATGATTTCGATTACTGGCTAACTCCTAATCCTCCACCAAGGTACGAGTTGGAAAGTTGAAATTACCCATTAACGTGGGAGGCCAATCCAGGAGGAAACGCCTCCCACGTGCCCCAATTTTTCTCCCCCCACTACATTTTTCCCATATTTCTGATAGCACCCAGAATTCCCGGAATTTGACGGGCCTTGATTTGTTTCAAACCTGAAACATGAAAATGGTGGCTTAAAAAATGCTCCAGCGCTTCCGGGGTTTTTTTACGTATACCAGGTCCGTGCATCCATAAATATTTGATCAACCTGATTTGAGCCTCAACACCATGGGAGGGTGATGCACGCCTGCTTCCACTCGCGCCAGTTGTATGCTCACTTCCCCAACCCAGGCTCTTAAAATGAACAAGCAGTTCTTCGGCCTGTTCATGGGTAAGGTCTTTGGCGGAACTTCGACCAAACAGGACATGCAAAAAACCGCGATACAATTCATCGGTCAGTTTTAAATCCCGTTTAGCGATATGGATCCTTGCCAGCTCGGCACGAGTCGGTCCGGCCAGCATGACGCTGGACCCAGCAGGCAATAACTTTCGCTGGTGAGAAAAGAGTTGGCTCGGCTGAACTAGCCCTTGCCCTGATAGATTAATAACTGGTTTTTTCAGCATATCGACACCTCCTAGACTTCTTATTAAAAATATAAGTCGAACAGGGAAAGTCTGCAACGAGGAGCCGGGATTATGTCCGCGGACGCGCTACAAGAAAGCAACAATGTGATATAAATTATTGAAAAAAGACCGCATGAAAAAAGAAGGAGGTTGCATGAACAATGAAGTGAACGCAGAGATGAAGGAATTCTGGAATGGTGAAGGGGGAAAAAGGTGGGTAGGCTTTCAGGAAAAGCTGGATGCCAGCCTCAAACCCTTTGGCCGCGCGACCATGGAAACGGCAACCCTTTCTGCCGGAGAAAGAGTCATCGAAATCGGCTGTGGTTGCGGAGACAACTCGATCGAAATGGCCAGCAGGGTTGGACCGGAAGGCCGCGTACACGGTATAGATATTTCTGAGCCCATACTGGAACGAGCCCGGGCACAGTCTGCAATGAAAAACAATCTCAGCTTCGAATGCGGAGATGCCCAGACCCACGGATTTGAAACCAGCGTCTTCGATATTGCCTTCTCCCGCTTTGGGGTGATGTTCTTTGACGACCCCGCAACAGCGTTCGGCAATATACGCTCAACGCTTAAACCTGACGGACGCCTTGCCTTCACTTGCTGGCGAACTGTCAAAGATAACGAATGGGTCCATCTGCCTCTTGGAGTTGTAGCGAACCACCTGCCGTTACCCCCGCCACCGGGTGCGAATGAACCCGGACCGTTCTCCTTCGGTGATCCGGAAAGGGTAAAGGATATTTTGCAAAAGGCCGGATTTATCGACATCGCAATTAAGAAATTTAACGCGCCGTTTAAAGTTGGCGAAAATCTTGATGACGCGGTGAGCTTTTTGACGCAGTTAGGGCCTGCCAATGCGGCGATCACCGAAGCGGACCCGGACGAAACAACTCGAACCCGTATCGCCAAAGACTTGCGTAACGCACTCACGCCCTACGACACAGGGCAAGGTGTCGTCATTGATGGCGCAACATGGATTGTCAATGCGCGTAATTCCTGACAAACATCGAGAACAATTTAGAAAAATATTTTCCCAGAAAATAAGGATACCGACATGACACAAGCTTTATTGACAGCGTTTCAACTTGGTCCGCACCTGCTTAAAAACCGTATCGTCATGGCTCCGCTCACGCGCATGCGTTCCCTCCCGGGCAATGTGCCGGGTCCGATGAACGCAACCTACTACGGGCAAAGAGCGTCGATGGGACTCATCATCACCGAGGCGGCTCAGGTCTCAGCGCAGGGAATCGGTTATCCCGGAACACCGGGCATCCATTCGCCTGCCCAGGTGGAAGGCTGGAAACAGGTCACCCAGGCCGTCCATGAAAAAGGCGGGAAGATTTTTCTCCAGCTCTGGCATGTAGGCCGGGTCTCGCATCCCTCCTTGCAAGAAGGCAATGCGCTTCCTGTCGCCCCTTCGTCTATCGCCATGACAAGCCAGGTATTCACCAACACCGGAGAGATGACAGCGCCTGTCACTCCCCGTGCTTTGGAACTCGATGAGATTTCTGTCATCGTACAACAATATCGTGATGGAGCTAAAAACGCGCTGTCTGCCGGATTTGACGGAGTGGAAATCCACAGTGCCAACGGATACCTGCTGGATCAATTTCTACAGGACGGAACCAATCATCGCGAAGATAAGTATGGCGGGTCGCTGGAAAACCGTTCACGCCTGCTCATGGAAGTTGTCACCGCCGTAACCGAAGTTTTTGGCAACGACCGGGTCGGCGTTCGTCTCTCGCCTCATGGCAGTTTTAACGATATCAGTGACTCCGATCCGGTTAAGCTCTTCTCCTATGTCGCCGAAGCCTTGAACCGGGTTGCCCCGGTCTATATCCATCTGGTAGAGCCGCGTGTCTCGGGAGGTGGGGAGGAATCGGACTTCCACGGCGAGTCAGCAACGCCAACACTGCGCAAAATATTCAAAGGCGCATTGATCAGTGCCGGGGGTTATGACAGGGAAGGTGGTAATGCCACCATAGATAAAGGGGACGCAGACCTGATCGCCTACGGACGTCCGGCAATCGCCAACCCGGACCTTGCCGAGCGGTTCGCCATTCAGGCCGATCTCAACCCCTATGATCGCGCCACGTTCTATGGCGGCGATGCAAAAGGCTACACCGATTATCCAACTCTAAAGGCATGAACGGGGAGCCCGCAGAGTGAACACAAAAACCCGCAACTTTTATTGTTTTGCCAGTTCAATCCTCTCTCTTAGGTTTTCAGGTGCTTCAAATATATAGAACTGCCCCTCTTTTTGCATATTGAGAAAGTTCCATTTTTTAGCCATGTCCATAAGATCCTTCCGTGCGGTTTCATAAGCTATTCCATGCGTATTTTGGTGTCCGTAAGTTGTATAGATAAACCTCGGACTCTTCAACGCATGTTTTAATAGAGCTATCTGTCGGTAGTTTAGAAGTCTTTTTAAACGTTTTTTTCCGTCCAGTTGCTTTTCTGCCTGCTTAATTTCTTCCGCCTCTTTTTTCAAGAATTCAAACAACCCGTCTATGCATTTTTTTATCGCTGAAACCTGATGAATAATAAAATACGTTAAATCATTTTGGTCTGTTTCAGTATAAAGAAACGCTCGCTTGTATTGCCCCGGCTCTTCTTTTAACACTCGTGATATGGATGCAAACGAAATTAAATCGTAACCTTGGCGTGCGGCGAACCAATAAAAAAGTGCTCTGGAAGTACGACCATTTCCATCCACAAATGGGTGATCGTAGGCGAGAGCAAAGTGCAATATTATCGCTTTGACCAGAGGGTTGATGAAAGCTTGCGGGTTTTCTTCGTTAGCAAACTGACAAAGCCGCTCCATCCTTTCGGGCAACTCTTCTGATTTAGGAGGAACATGCAAAATTACGCCATCGAGAGGATCCATCACAACCACGTCATCTTCTCGCGTTCTAAATTTCCCAGCGGCCTCTGGGTTTTTGAGAGTGTCTTGGGTCAATATTCTGTGAAGCTCAAAAATTATGGATGGTGTAAGCGGTTCACTTTTTATATCCGCAATAAATTGCATGGCAAGATAATTGTTTTGAATCATCTGCTCACTATTATCTTTGGGCTTGCGACCTTGCCGTAGCATTTCTTTCGCGACAGGGGTAGTGGTGGCGGCTCCCTCCAATTGGCTGGAGTTAATGGCTTCATTTACCAGTGACCTGATAAGGTAAGTTTTTCTCAGGCCCGGATTAATTATTTCCTTGTTTGAAAATAGATTGCCTGCGGCATTTTTTGTCAGCTCATGCAGGTCTTTCTGCACACTGTCCGGGACTACGTATTTAAACTCATTTTGATGGGTATCCAACAGATTGATGGGTTTGTATAAATTTTGCCTGGCTAACTTTATTGCCGCCCACCATTTTTTAATGGTGAATCCCTCGGGTGGATCTATGTGCCTGAGCTTATCCCAGTGGAGATAGCGACCTTTCAAGTCTGTGGGTTGGCCCCACTTGTATAGCTTAATTAATTCGCCAGGCTCGCTTATCGCTTCCTGAAAAATCTCGTCTATGTCTGGAGGGGTCTCTGGTATTTTCATTTTATTTTCGCCAATCCACTCATACTAGTATTTAGCTAGTATGAGATTTTATATCTATATCTTGTGTAGCATGTGCGTTTAGTTGCCCTATTTTGGGTAGTTCTCAACAATATTTCTTTATACTAGAAATTAAAAAACTAGTATGAGACTAGTATGACCGAAAGTCAACCATATATACTAGAAATTGAAAAACTAGTATAAGGCTAGTATGTACACTTAAATTGACGAAAATTTGAAGGGGGAAATCGACAACGAGGGGTTGGTAATGAATCTATAAGGGGGGCTTTTACTTAAACTCGTTCCGAGCGGAAATCTTTGCCCTGCAGGTATACCTTCTTGCACATCTCCATGAGGCGGGAAAAAATGCGCGGACCGATTTTTTCTTCCAGAGTATAACGGGTGCTGGCGTTGGAAAGTTTTTTACTGTCTTCCGTGCCAATTCCGCTATCCAGCTTGTCTCTGAAATTGGTGGTGACCAGTGTCACCTTGTCATCATCGTTGTAGCGGGCGGAGATGAAATGATCGAGAATGGTCAGTTCCCATTCCGTGTTCCTGCCTTTGGCCAACTCATCGATCACCAATACCTTAACGTCCACATAAGGGTCCATGAATTCGCTTTCCGAGATGTCCTCGCCATAACCATGGCGAATGTCGCGGAGCAATTCAAAAAAGTCGACAAACTTGCATTCAACTCCATGCGCTAAAATCAGTTCCTTGATGATGGATACGGCAAGATGGGTTTTGCCAAGGCCGGGCTCGCCCATGAAAATCAGGCCCTGGCTGTACTGGCCTTTCATCTGAATGAATTCTTTGATGAAGGTTCTGGAGTGCGATAAAGCGTCTTTCAGTAACCGATGCCTGGGAGTCGCAACCTCAAAATTACCCAGACTCTCATGCACGAATTTACCGGGAATCCCAGCCTGGTTGAAAAGTTTCAGTTTCTTATTAAAGTCGGCGCATTGGCATTCGCTGATTCGGGAAATGCCATCGGCACCTTCTGCTAAAATTCTTCCTGTACCCTGGCACAACTCGCAGTCAAAACATTTACAGGCTGTGGCCTGGACTTTGCCTTTTTTATTGGACACCACATACTGGTGGTCGCGGCAGGTACTGCAGTTTACCGAATTGGCGGTTTTACTTTTCATGCCTGAGATCGCTCCATTTCCGCTTCGATAAAAACCTTGAGATAACTGAGGCCCATGCGCGAAGACTGACGGGTGTTCTGCTGGTCAAACTCGGCGACACCATTTTCGATGCCCCGGCAGACAATATTGACCGGTATGCCCCGGCTTTCCCATTGCTGGATGAGGTCGTAGTCGGTGGCGGAAAGTGCCAGTCCCGAATCTTTCAGGGAAAGAAAAAACCGCTCAACAGTAACAAGATAATTTTCGTTGCTCATGAAATTTACGGAAAAAAGGAAAGAAAAAAATTTACCTGCCTACAACGCAACTGCTCACCGAACCCACGCTAGTGGGTTAGGATTTTATGTCGAGGATGGTGCCTATCAATTCGTCGTTGGCTTTAATGACATTGACATTGGCTTTGAATGCCACTTTTGACACGATCTGGTCGACAATCTCTTCGGTGATATCCACGTTGGAGCCTTCGAGAAATCCGGAACGAACTGTGCCCAGTCCACCTGTTCCCGGGTTGCCTGCAACGGGTGCGCCCGATGCCGCCGACTCGTTCAACAGGTTACCGCCTGCCGCCTGCAATCCTGACGGATTCTGAAAATTGGCGAGTTGAAGCTGGCCGGCAACCTCAGTCTGGCCTCCTACCTGGGAAGAAATTTGCCCATTGGCATCCACACTGATTCCGGTATTGTTTCCGGGGATATTGACCGCCGGTACCAAAGCATTGCCACTGGCATCCACTATATTTCCGGCATTATCTTGTTTGAAGCTTCCCGAACGGGTGAAGCTGGTGCCTCCATTCGGATTGGTGACCTGGAAAAATCCGTTGCCGTCTATAGCGAGGTCCAAAGGATTGTTAGTCGGTATCAACGCGCCCTGGGTATTGGATTTGGAAATATCATTAACCCTGGTGCCGCCCGATTGCAACTCAACGCTGTTGACATCGCTTTTCTTGAAACCGGGGGTGTTGACGTTGGCAACATTGTTGGCGCTGTTTTGCAGTCTTTGGGACGCATTTTTCAATCCCGTTAACGCACTGAAAATCGGACCTAACATAACCAAATCCTCCTTATCCTTGTCTTAGGAATATAGGACTTCTTCCGAATTTTTCAACAAGACCCTCTGTTTCTTCAATGGCAGTAATGAAAGACTCATGGCCGTTTCATCACAATTGTCTTTATGCAGGCAAGCCTGGCAATCGTTCCACACCTTTTGCGGCAGTTGCATTTTATCGACGATTTCGAATCCAAGTTTAGTGAACAGCGGCACCGCATAAGTCAGAACAAAAGCGGTATCACAGTCGTCCTTCAATAAAGCGCGTTCAATACTGCCCTGAACCATTTCGGTGGCGATGCCCTGCCGATGATGACGCGGGTCCACACCGAGTGAACGGATTTCTACCAACTTGTCCCAACCGAACTTCAGGCTACAGATGCCGATGACTTCATCCTGTTTTTCGTAAACCATAAAGTCAGCAATGTTCTGTTCGATTTCTGCCAACGAACGAAACAGCATTTTGCCGTCCTCGGAATAGAAACAGATCAAATTCTGGATGGCGTGCGCATCCTCTATTTTAGCTTCTCGTAACATATATATAAGAACCTTAATCAAAAAAACCCCGGCTTTCAACCAGGGAATTGATAAACATTGAAATTTCGCTAATTACTTGTAAAAACTTTTTTTAGCTGTGGCGGTGATTCTTTAAGTATCTAGGAATATGGAAAAATAGTCAATGGCAATTGACAGGCAGGAAACCAAATTAATGTCCCCCTCCCTATGAAGGGAGGGATGTAAAAATACGGCCACCGGCGGCTCGCCGGAGCCTAGGAGTTGACTACCAGTTGGTCTTTGAGTTGGTCGATGAGGAGGATGTTGTTGATCGAGATGGCGACTTTGTCGGCCATGCGTTCGAGAAACTCGGTACCGAGTCCATCATGAAAATGGAAGGGTTTGGGACTGCCAAATGCTATCGCCCCGACCATGGCATCCTGCGCCATAATAGGAACAAGCGCTTCAGATTTTATATCGCTGTGCCCGCTATTGGGACCAAACACTTCTGAGTCTTCGATCTCACTACGCAGGACGGGTTTGAGTCCGCTCACAAACCAGTCGTTGGCGGTTTTCTGACAAATGAATTTCACCATTCCGTCCAGGTTGCCGTTGTAGCGTTGCCGCAACCGGTCTTCCATAAAATGGTCGGACCCTTTGACCAGACACAATAAAACACTGGGGATACCAAACCGGTTGGGAATTTCTTTTTTCAATTGATCAACCATTTGGTCGAGGTTGGTACTGGTCAATACCAGTCTTTCTATTTCGAACAGGTGTTCCTGGATTTTTTCATTGGCACGGGAAATCTCGAACAACCATTCCAGTTTGCTTTTAAGATGTTCTTTATCATCGTGAACCCGCTTGATAATCCGGTCAGCCAGACTCAGCGTGCTCATGGGCTCGATAGGCAGGTCATCATCTTTAATCTCTTTGATTTTTTTCAACAACTCCGGGTATTCGTTGAAGAACTCAAGATGCTCGTTAAGGTAAATAGCCATCTGGTCTTTGTTCATAAAATTCCCTGTCATAATTATGAATAAAATTCGAAGTGGCACCAATGTACCACAAACTCCTCCCATCTCATAAAAATAAAACGCATAAAATCAATGGGTTATGGGATTATCGGAACCCCCACTAGGCGTGGGGCCAGTGTGTAAAGCTTTCGCTGGCGAGCAAAGGCTCATCTCGACTTGAGGAGCTATTGCCCAGTTCCCTCTCCCGGGAGGGAGTGGAACCATTTATAGAGGGCGGGCAGGACCACCAGGGTCAATGCTGTCGATGAGAGTATGCCGCCGATGACCACCGTTGCCAGTGGACGTTGCACTTCGGCACCGGTACCTGTTGCCAGAGCCATGGGAATAAACCCTAAAGAGGCGACCAGTGCCGTCATCAAAACAGGTCGCAATCGGGTGAGCGACCCTTGCCGAATGGCATCGTCTACAGGCAGTCCGTCTTCCCGCAGTTCACCAATGACGGAAATCATCACCAGTCCGTTTAACACAGCAACACCGGAAAGAGCAATGAAACCAATTGCGGCGGAAATGGATAAAGGAATTCCTCTAACCCACAAGGAGAAGAAACCTCCAGTCAACGCCAGCGGAATTCCTGTAAAAACGAGAAGCGCGTCTTTCATCCGATCCAACGCGGCAAACAACATGAGCAGGATTAAGAGGAGTGCCAGTGGGACTACGATCCACAACCGTTGAGCGGCTGAAATCAGATGTTCAAACTGCCCGCCCCAGGCAATCCAGTACCCGGGATCGAGAGAAACTTTTTCTTCAATGATCTTCTGTGCCTCTTGCACAAATGAACCCAAATCGCGACCCCTGACATTAGCGGTGACAACAACCCGGCGTTTGCCGTTTTCCCTGCTGATCTGATTAGGACCTTTTGCGATAGAAAATTCCGCCACAGCAGAAAGCGGGATGTAGTTCAGGTTTTGACCGCTACCCGGTATCTTCGCTGGAGAGACAACATCATGTTTATCGGAGAAATTTTTTGGCAGAGCTATAGGAATTCTTTTAAGACGTTCCATATTCGTTCGTATATCTTCCGGCAATCTCACGATAAGTTCAAAACGCCGGTCTCCTTCAAAAACCTGTCCGGCACTTTTCCCGCCGATGGCAATCGCCACGACATCCTGAACAGCGGAAACATTCAGTCCCAGTCGAGCCATCAGCTTGCGGTTCAGTTTAAGGGTCAGCACGGGAAGTCCTGTCACCTGTTCCATCGAAACATCGGAGGCACCGGGAATATCTGCAAGAACGTGTTCAACTTCGTCTGCTACGGATACGAGGGTTTCTAAATCATCACCAAAAACCTTCACCGCTATATCACTGCGAACACCGGCTATCAATTCGTTGAAGCGCATTTCAATTGGTTGGATGATTTCGTATTTGTTACCGGGGACTTGTTCCAGTTTGTGTTCCAGTTCTTCGATGAAGTCAGACTTTGTGCGGGTCGGATCGGGCCATTCGGACCGGGGTTTAATCATCGTGAATACATCGGCAACGCTTGGAGGCATCGGGTCGCTGGCAATATCTGCCGTGCCGATCTTGGCGAACACGAAATCCACTTCCGGCAGTTCCTTGATTTTTTTCTCCAGCGTGTCCTGCATTGCAACGGCCTGGGAAAGACTGGTGCCGGGAACACGCAAAGCATGGATAGCAAGATCTCCTTCATCCAGAGTCGGGAGAAACTCGCTTCCCATGCGAGTGGACAGGAGCAGACTCAAGACAACAAGAACTCCGGCAAAAGTAATGACCGTGGGCCGATTGTTCAGCGAAAAGTTCAATATGGGTTCATAAATATTGCGAATCCATTTCAACAACGGATTTTCTTTCTCCGATATATGCCCGGATGAAAATTGCGCTACCATGGCGGGAATAAAGGTGACAGATAAAATCATGGCCCCGATCAATGCCGCCAGAACCGTGAACGCCATGGGCTGAAACATTTTCCCTTCGATCCCGGTCAAGGTAAGAATAGGCAGGTAGACGATCATGATGATGAATCCGCCAAAGATACTTGGTCGGGAGACCTCTTTGGTGGCGTAAGCAACCAGTCCGAAACGTTCGTCACGGGTCAGGACGCGTCCCAGCTTTTTTTGTTCTTCCGCTAATCGGCGACTGCAATTTTCCACAATAATGACTGCGCCATCCACGATGATGCCAAAATCGATGGCACCGAGACTCAACAGGTTGCCGCTGACCCTATTGCCCACCATCCCCGTTACTGCAAACAACATGGAAAGGGGAATGACCAGAGCGGTTATGAGAGCGGCGCGGAAATTGCCCAGGAATAGAAATAAAACGGTAATGACCAGAAGTGCGCCTTCCAGCAAATTGTTGCGGACCGTTTGCAGGGTGGCATTGACCAGGCGCGTGCGGTCATAGACGGTTCGTGCCACCACGCCTTCCGGCAAAGTCTGATTGATCTCTTTCATTTTTTCGGCGACCCTCAACGAAACGGTTCGGCTGTTTTCGCCTTTCAGCATGAACACCGTACCCAGCACCACTTCTTCGCCGTTTTTGGTGGCGGCCCCGGTTCTCAGTTCCTTGCCGAGACTCACCTCTGCCACATCCTTAATATAAAGAGGAACGCCCTGATGGGAACCGATCACAATATTTTTTATATCCTCCATGCCCGCTACCTGGCCCGGAGTTCTGATGAGGTATTGTTCCCCGCTATGTTCAATATAGCCTGCCCCCATGTTGGCATTGTTCTTCATGAGAGCTTCCATAACACTGTGGAAAGTGATTCCATAAGCCATCAGTTTTTCAGGGTTCGGAGCAACCTGATACTGCTTCACAAAACCACCGATACTGTTGACATCCGCGACGCCGGGAATATTGCGCAATTGCGGACGGATGATCCAATCCTGAATCGTTCTTAATTCAGCAGGCGAATAGGAACCCGCAGAGTCCGCGTCTACCGACCACATAAAAATTTCGCCAAGCCCTGTGGTGATGGGTCCCATGATGGGTTCCAAACCCACAGGCAGAGTTGCCTTCACTTCCTGCAGACGAGCGTTGATCAGTTGCCGGGCAAAATAAATATCCGTACCGTCTTCAAAAACCACCGTGACCTGTGACAGTCCGTATCGGGAAATGGAACGTGTATAAGACAGCTTTGGGGTTCCCGCAATAGCCGTTTCGACAGAGAAGGTAATACGTTTCTCAACCTCAAGCGGGGTGAAACCCGGAGCCTCGGTATTAATTTGCACCTGAACATTGGTGATATCCGGCACCGCGTCAATCGGCAGGATTTGGAAGTTGTACGCCCCCAGCACCGCCATTGCCAGGGCGCCCAATATCACAAACATCCTTTGTTTGATGGAAAACCTTAAAATTCTTTCAAGCATAAAAAGTCCCTTAACCTAATGACTGTGAACGGCAGATGATTTTTCGATTTCAGCCTTCACCACAAAACTGTTTTGCACGACATACTGTTCTCCGGCTTTCAAGCCCGCGAGAACTTCCACCCGGTCGCCGTCGTTTTTGCCTAGTTCCAGTGGTCGGGCTTCAAAGAAGTTTCCGTATTTGACGAATACAACAGACCAGTCCCTGATCGTTTGGATGGCTTTTTCTGGCACGGCAATAGGAACCTTGCGTTCCTCAAAGACCAACCTCAACGTGACAAAAGTTCCGGGCCGCCAATGCCCTTTAGCGTTGGGAATGACCACCCGCCCTGTAACAGTCCTGCTTGTTTCGTCTATTATGGAATCGAGATACGTCAGTTTCCCCTTGGCTTCCATTCCAAGATTGTCATCCTTGACGACAACGTTTTGGCCCAGCTTCACATATTTGAGATCCTTCGCCGGAATAGCAATGTTCACCCACACATCCGAAAAGTCTGCGAGGAGAAAAATATCATCATCATTTTTTACCGCTTCTCCAGTGGTCAGGTGCTTTTGTATGACCACTCCTCCCAGAGGAGACCTCAACTCATACTGGGTAAACATACGTTCTTTCTGGCTGGGTAACATACCGACTTCCCCATCTGTTAAGCCCAGCGCAAAAAGTTTTTGCCGGGCTGTTTGGAGTTTGAGTGTTTCCATCTCATCGGTTCTCTTTTTTTGACGAACTGCCCACTGACTGTCGTAGGCTATCTTTTCGCGCAAGGCGATGTATTTGGCTTCCCCGCTCTTGTAGTTTTCCACGGCAAGTAAGTATTCAGATTCCGAAGAGATGCCTTTCTCAAGCAATTTTTTCTCACGCAGGTAGACAGACTTTGCCAGGCTCAATTTCGCATAGGCGGAGATGAGCAGTTCACGGCTTCTACCAATTTGCAGGTCTTTCAGTTGACGATAGACTTCCTCCAAATCCAGATCCTTTTGCAGGAGGTCCAGCATTTGAGCCGTGTTTTTTGAGATGAGGGTTTGTCTTTCCAGATCCAGCTTTGCCAGGTTGACCTGTTTGGTAGCGGCAAGATAATTGATTTTTGCGTCAGCCAACTCCCGGCTTTCAATAATCGCCAGAACATCTCCGACCCGGACCCGGTCGCCTAAATCCTTGAAAACTTTTTTCACCACACCATTCAGCCGCGGAACAATGTGAACAACCTTCTCCTCGTTGAGACCGATTTCCCCGGACAAGTTAATCAGGTTTTTCAGCTTGGCGGGGCCTGCGGTTTGAATGGTGATGTCGGCATTTTTAATCGCTTCGTCAGGCAACTCCACCCTGGCCTCAATTTGTGCAAACTCCCATTCATAGGTTTGCTCTTTCCAGCGAGCACGGATTTTTACGTCAAAGGAATGCGGTTCGACCACCTCTTTATCACCCAGAAGATATCCACCGGCCGGCTTAAAGTGAATTTCATCGACCCGGTCCAATCGTTTTAAATTGATGCTCAGGTCCACTTCATTAAGAGGCACGGCTTTCCCTGAGGCATCGGTTACATAAACTCTGAATTCAGGCGGGATGCCGGTTTCAAAAATTTTAACCTCAACCTCTAAATCATCTTTGGAAAACAACCAACCACCATGCGACCCTCGTGGAATAGCACCGGCCTCACCCGATGCGGCGGCAGGTTCGTGCGAATCACGGTTCACGGTAGCCATATCCATATTCAGGATCATTTTTCCCGCGAACACTCCTAGAATCAAAATCAGTGGCAGTAAAATAAATTTCTTCATTGTCCCGGTTCTCCCTTTATTGCAGTCAGAGTAAAGGCCGCCAGGGATTCCCCAATGAGCCTTTCAATATCAGCAACCGCAATATGGTAATTAGCCAGAGAATCAAGGTATTGTCTCTTTGCTTGAAAAAAAGTTTTCTGGCTGTCCAACACATCTAAATAACCAAATTTCCCGAACCTGTAACCTTCGCTGATTCCATCGAAAGCTTTTTGAGCTCCGGGAAGTATCTCGGCCTTGATCGAAAGAACCTGTGAGTGGAAAAAGGTCAGAGTGTTGTAGGTTTCCAATAGATTCTTTTTTATGTTTACTTCCATAGCTCGTTTTTCTGCCTGGGCTTTGCCTAACTTATGGCGCGCTTCTTCGATGGCTCCCTGGTTTCGATCAAACAGTTGCAGGGGAATTGATATTCCAAAAATCAGCGCGCTGTCATCCGTTGTTTCCAGGCGTCTGAATCCCCCTTGAAGTGTTACATCAGGAATTCTTTTAGAAAGCTCACTATCTAAAACTGCCTGGCGTTGGTCCGTTTCCGTTGCCCAGCGCGCAAGGTCAGGGTTGTTGGTCAAGCGTTCCATTAAACTTTCCAAAGTGGGAACCGTGGAAATCTCAAATAGATCCCCCAGGGCAGATTCATATTGCGCTTCAGGACTCCCCCAGGTAACAGACAAATTACTGCGTGCGGCCTTTAACTCGCGTTTTGCCTTTTTTAATTCTATCTGCATGGAAGAAAGGCTGATTTCAGATTTCGTCTTTTCCAGAAGAGCCACTTTTCCCGCCTTGACTCGTTCATCCACCGCATTGAGGAATTGTTCGCCAAGATGCACCAGATCCTTGGTGAGTGATACTTGTTGCTGGGCTTTCAATACATCCGCATAGGCTTTTGCTACCTGCGTCAATACCTGCATGCGTTTTGTTTCGTAATCCCAATCGGCCAGCTTCTTCGATAATGTATTGGCGCGTAACCTTGCGGCTCTTTTCCCGCCTAGCTCAACCAGTTGACTGAGCTGAATGGTCGTTTGTGACTGGTCGAATCCGTTAAAACTTCCTGAGCCTGCGGCATCTTCCACCATGATTTCGAGTTGTGGATTGGGTATGAGGTCCGACTGCAAAGCATGTGCTTCTCTGGCACGTTGCTCAAAGGAAAATACCTGCAGTTGTGGGTTATTCAGCAGAGCTAAAGCCACAGCTTCTTTTAGGGTAATGGGACGACCTTTGTTAAGCTCAATCGCTCCATCCGTGTCCGCAAAGCTGGCACTGGGTATCCAGAGCAAAACAATCAGGACAAGCTTTAATAGAATTAATATTTGCCGCATATAAACTTCCTCAGTTAAATTTGAAAACTCAGGACATCACAACAGATCAAAAAACCTGAAAAGAACGGATCAAGGATTTACTGAAAGCAAACCTGGAGCGTCTGTTGAGGTACGTTCGTTAGCGATGAATGAGATGAAAAATTAAATGAGGAGTGCGGGTGGAGAACGGGAAGAATGTGGACTTCCGCTGAATCGCGATTGCAAGAAGGTATTTTTGGAATCTACGGGAGCAGAAACCAGAGGGTTGGAAATTTCAAAGCGTGTAGTAGGATGTCCGACCTGTTTAAAGGTCAGCCCCTGCTTGAAAGACTTGAAGTTTTTGGTCGGGATAAAAAAACTGGAATCGCCTTCGTCATTTTCTTCAGACGAATGCGAATGATGAAAATCGTCATCCAGTTCATGGTCGGGAGAATGCCCGTTAACCAAATGGGCATAAGCTTCCAAAGTCGCGGAATGATAACGCCCCGAATGCTGGTGATCCTCAACCTGCTCAAGGTGACTATGCGTGGTTTCGGGGTGATAATGGGATGGAAACAGGATGAATTGAAATGCCCAAAGGCAAACTAAAGCAAACATCAACCCATAATTTTTTTGGCAAAATCTAATCATTAAAAAATCTCGCAACACCCTTGATCGGGCCATTCATTCTATATGTATCGGTAAGTGTACTAAAAGTATAAAGGGAATCTATTCTAAAATGCTACTTTTTTATTTGAATGGGAAAAATTAAGGATCCCTGAAAATATCTCATGAGTAAGAAATAACTTACCTTAAACACCCGGAAGTCCTGATTATTTAAGACCAATAATTTTGTAGCTCCCCTCAGTTTGTAACGTCACCACAATGTCTGTGTGCCCCTTATTCTTCCAGTACCACCCATGGGAACCCTCAAAGGACGCGGTAAAAGAACCTCGCACGTTATTGGCTGTGCTAATGGTATAGCTTTCAAAATAACCTGTAGTATCGCCCTGCGGTTCTCCATGGAAATCGAAATAAAGTAATTCACCGCCCTTTGTTGACCAGCCGTATCGCATGGCATCACCGCCAACCAAATAAAATTTATACTCCAGTCCTTTTCCAGCTGGAATGCTAATGTCCACACTATCCTCTTGATCCGATAGTGTTGGTTTAGTTGAAGCAACTTGGGTTGTTGCGGCTTGGGCGGTCGAAGTCTGGCCTGACAACTGAGTTAACCGCATCATTTTTCCCAGGCCTGTTGGATCAGTCCCAAACTCAGCTGGTAATATCGCTACGAAAAAAACAATCACTGCTAATACTGCCGCAAAGGCTGTTGCCTTTAATAACGTTTTTTTTGATTGAACAGTATGTTCCAATTCATGTTGTGCTTTGCCCGTATGTTCTAATTCAGTCATATTATTATCCTATGGTATGCCAAAAGTAACCAGTGAGTTGGTAAGCGACTAACATCATGCCACCACTCATCAAAAGCGAATTGGCTACAGTTGAAAATTGTAAAAAACTCCTATGCCTACGCCAAAAACTGATTGCAATGAGAACTACTGTCAGCGCAAAGAATTGACCGAACTCTACACCAACATTGAAGGCAATCAGGTTCTCAAGTAAACCTTCACTTGGAATATTGAATTCCTGCAATTTAGTAGCCAAGCCAAAACCGTGGAATAATCCAAATATCAGAACGGCAAGTTTTGTATTAGGCTGGTAGCGAAATAAACGTTGAAAACCTCCTAGATTGTCAAACCCCTTATAGACCACAGAAAATCCGATAATGGCATCGATTAAATAGGGGTTAACAGCAATATTATTCAAGACACCAGACATTAAAGTGAGGCTATGTCCTATGGTAAATAAAGTGACATACACCAGGACATCTTTTGTTCGATAGAGAAAAAAGATAACACCTATGAGAAACAGTAGGTGGTCATAACCCGTCACCATATGCTTGGCGCCTATGTATAAAAACGGAACAACCGACACACCCTGGTTGTCGAGTAAAAATTGTTTTGTATTATCATCGACGCCGTGAGCCAAAACAATTGATGGCAATCCAATAAGGCAGACGAGTAAAAAAAAGATTGTAATTGACGTTGATTTGAATGACATGCTAACGATTACTCCTATTTAACTCAGTAAACTGCTATATCCTGCCAGGCCTCATTACAGGTTTTTAAAGTTTCCGTGAAAATTTGCGGCGATATACTCTCCGTAAATATTAAGCAAAAGATAAAGAGTTTTTTGCTCCTCAATATTTCTAAAAGATACAATAAAATACTGAAGGCCTTTTTTGAATATGGTTTTGTCTGTCACTTTCGCCCAACTGGAATTTAATTTTTTATCATTACTGGCCTCTGATTTCTCAACCATTATTTCCAAGTACTTCGAGGCTACTATTATTGCCTGCTTATCGTTTATAGGTTCGCCATGGTCTGAGTGACTGAAAGCCATATTTGGGATTAGCAAAACCAACCCTAAAAAACATAAAAGGCTGATATTCATAAGTGTGCGCATAAGTTTTCCTTATTATTAAAAAATTGTGAAAAATATTAAGATCGGGTTCATGGGCATTTTTATTCAAGCTATGACCCTGCGAGTCACTTGGGCTTCCTCCAAGAATCTGAGGTACCGCTCCAGAATCAAACCCGCTTATTCGCAAAAAGCGAACACAGGCGGCCCGTGGGAATATGTTCGTTAGCGATTAATGAAGTAAAAAATTAAATGAGGAAAGAGGGGGGAGAACGTTCTTTAGGTCTGTCCGGCGGATCAGAATTCTCTATAGGAAGAATATTGGAAAAAACGTAAGAAATAAGAAGTGGTTCTGCAATGATAAAACTATGTTGGACATCCCCATTCTTTACGACCTTGAAAGGAGGTTCCGGTTTCAGGCTCGATTTGTGGAGGTTGATTTCGTAATTGCCGGAATGATCATCATCAAAAGGGCCAGAGTGATGATGGTCTTCGTTCTGCAAAGGCTCTGTGGCATGGTTATTTACTACATGATTGAAGACGCCATGCTCATGCGAATGAATAGGGCTCAGATGTTGGTGGGACGATAACTCACCGGAATGTGCGTGAACGCTCTCCAGATGATAATGATGAGATGGAAAAAAGACGAATTGGAATCCCCAAAGGAAAACCAAAGCAAACATCAGCCCATAATTTTTTTTATAAAAAGTAATCACAAAAAGTCCTACAGCATTAGCATTCTGGCAAAGCTATTCATTCTATTCAGCAGATGTACAAAAATTATAAACAAAACCACGGGATTTAGTCAAATTTGTCGGCTGAAAAACAGGTTCCATGTATTTTAGAATCTCGTCCCAGCCCCAAAGAGCAGTGGCAAAAAAATCTCGAAATAGATTTAAATTAGTGCCAAAACAGCTTTATGCAGGAAAAATCCTACAACCAGCATCCCCAGCCCTGCAGAATAGGATTGCCAGAACGAAATATTTAACTTTTCGGCAAGCAAAAAGGGCACAAAAAAAAGCAAAGATACCGGAACCCCCACAAAGATACTTCTCGCAAACGCTATCGCAGTTGGAACGCTTTTATACTCAGTGTAGGAAAAAACCAGGGCAATCAGGCTTGCTATGGGCAAAGCCAATATGAAACCAGCAAGATCAGGCCTTTTTCCAGAGAGCCAGGCACAAAAACTGATTACGATTGCCGCGATGAAAACTTTTAAAAGGAACAAAGTCATGGTCTTCCTATCTTCCCTGTAGTTCAGAACCACCTGCCCTATTGTTAATTCGTCACTGCCTCCTCAGGAGGAGGCACAGGAGGGCCCTTGTGACCACAACCTGCCAGGCCACCAAGACAAATCAGGGTCATTAACAGGAATAAAGTGGATTTTAATTTAATACTCATATTTTACTCAGTTTTTTCGTTAATCGGGAAATCTGCGCTTTCACCTGTTTTTTCGCCGTTCCCCCATGAACATTTTTCCGGTCCACAGAGTTCTTAAGGGCAATATGCTCCGAGACATCTTCTTCGAACCGCCGGGAAATTTTGCGCAGTTCCTTCAGCGAAAGATTATCCAGAGTTTTTCCACTATCCAAACAATAGGCCACGGTTTTTCCGGTAATTTCATGCGCCTCACGGAAGGGAACCCCCTTCAAGACCAGATAGTCCGCCATGTCGGTGGCGGTCAAAAATCCGCTGGCTGACAGTTCTTCGACTGAAAGTGATTTAAATTTTGCCGACTTCATCATACCGGTGAAAATTTTCAGGCAGACTTTGACCGTATCCGCCGAATCGAACAAGGGTTCCTTGTCCTCCTGCAAATCTTTATTGTAGGCCAGCGGCAATCCTTTCATCAATGTAAGGAGGGAAACCAGATTGCCAAACACCCGGCCAGATTTTCCCCGAATCAGTTCCGCCGCATCCGGATTCTTTTTTTGCGGCATGATACTGCTCCCTGTGGTGAAAGCATCGGACAGTTCCACAAACCCGAACTCACTGGAATTCCAAATGACCAGTTCTTCTGAGAACCGGCTGAGATGCATCATCAATAAAGCCGAAGCACTGCAAAATTCAGCGGCAAAATCCCGATCCGCAACTGCATCCATGCTGTTATGGGAAATTTCCGGAAAGTTTAAAAGTTTAGCGGTGTATTGACGGTCGATGGGAAAATTGGTTCCAGCCAATGCCGCCGAACCCAGCGGCATGACGTTGATCCTTTTTCGTGCGTCAACAAAGCGGTCTTTGTCCCGAAGAAGCATTTCCACATAGGCCAGAAGATGATGCGCAAGCAAAACCGGTTGCGCCCTTTGTAAATGCGTGTACCCCGGAATCACCTTATCGAGATTCTTTTTGGCAAGACTCACCAGAGTCTTGCACAACTGGTCGATGTCTTTTACCGTCTCATCCACCTCGTTGCGTAAATAAAGACGGATGTCCAGACAGACCTGGTCGTTGCGACTGCGGGCGGTGTGGAGCTTGCCAGCAGTAGGGCCTATGATTTCACGCAGGCGGCTTTCGATACTCATATGAATATCCTCCAACTCGTCCTTGAACTGGAAACGCCCCTCATCACATTCTTTTAAAATCCGCTTCAATCCTTTTTGGATTTTCTGTGATTCGGCTGAAGAAATAATTTTACAACGCGCCAGCATTTTGCAATGCGCGATACTTCCCTCAATGTCGCAGGCGTATAACCGCTTATCAAAAGAAATGGAAGCCGAGAAGGTTTCCATTAAAACATCCGTCGATTGTTTGAACCTGCCACTCCATGGTTTTTTCATTTTTCGTGCCCCGAAGGGGTAATAAAGTTTTTTGTAATCCGTTTTTATCTCGGCCCCACGCCTAGTGGCTCCCTCGCTAGAGAGTGGCGGAGGATGGGGGAATGAAATCCCGCTTTTTAACCCATTTATCTTTTTGCACGATATTGACGCGGGTTCCCAGGGGAACCATCTTGGCCAGGAAGTTCAGATACCATTCCTGGATATTGGGGCACCCAGCACTGCCATTTCGCCAGTCAAAGTTTTTCTTGAAGAATTCGTTTACCTTGCTCGCATTGACTCCGTGGATGCCATAACTGCCGGGAACCGGATCGCCCAGTCGTTTCATACCCATCCACCAATGTCCGATTTCATGGTCTTCATGACCAAACGGAATCGCCCGCACCCTTGTTTTTCCATTTAGCGTTTCTTTTTTATACCAGGTGGGTTTGTAAGCCTTATTCTTTATTTCATATTCTCCGACAGGGGTTTCTTCCCCGGCCCTTCCGAAAATACTTTCTATTTCCATAATTTCTTCATCGTTGTAATAAACTCTCAAGGCACCGCTTTCAACGATTCCCAAAAGATACCAGAGTTGTGGGTTTTTATAGTTGAAAGAAGCCACATCCTTGGCATTGTACTTCAAGGTCATTGTCTGCCCGGAGCGTACATAGCTTGCACGTTTGTTGTTATAAACCTGTTTCAGAATGTATTTCAGGTTTTCCGTGACTTTGTTATTCAAAATCATCTGCTCAATCTGCACGCTGAGCTCGGCGTTGAACTTGCGCGTTTCTTCCAGCTCGACCGAGGCCACAGTAAGATCCTGGCGAATCTGCGCCATTTCTTCCTTGGAGACCAGGCCAACCTTACTCAAGCCCTGATACCAGGCCACATCTACTTTTTGCCGGGTTTGCGCACCAAGAACAAACTGGTAGATCAGGGTTCCACTGATAATTAATGCTCCAATGGAGATTCCCACCAGTTTCAGAGTTCGTTTGACATTGTTGGACAGGCGGTATCTGGCAACCTCAAATTTTACTTTTTTATTTTTTTCTTCCAGAGCGCCAAATGTTGCTTTGTGGAATTTTTCCAGCAGGCGACGTTCGAGTCTGGACAGGGTGGGGGTGTGAGCTCTCAGCTTTTCTATGATCCAATACAGGTTTTCGCGGGTCTTGCGGTCATAGCTACCGCTTGGATCTTTATTGCCGATCAGATTGTATTCGTTAATATTTAAAACTGTAAGCTTGTTTTCAGGTTTCATATAACCCAGTCCACTATCCTAAACTGCTGGCAATTCTTTTAAAGTTGCCAAACAAATTACCTTTTCCGCTTTTCTTCAAAAACTGAATAATTTCGTCATTACTATTGGAAAGAGTGGGGCAAAATTTGTTCTCGCTGATGATGTTTTGTGCAATCAGATTGATAGAGTTGGAAAGAGAACTGTCCTTATCGTAAAACAAGGTGCCCCGATTATTGGTTATGTTGATGATCTTGTGATGGGGAACCATTCCAACCGCATGAATCCTGTTCTTATAGTCTTCAAACCGGTCCAGAGTATCGAGATATTCCCTCAACTGGTCGAGGCAGTTTGCGATTTCCTTGGACTGTTGGCAACGATTGAAAATGATTCCGAATTTTTTGTTTGCCAGAATTTCCGCCACCGCCTTCTCACCTTTAGATGCGATCATGCGGTTGACATAAGCTTTGTCCAGTCCGGATAACCTTCCCTGCTGATAGTCATGGTAAAAGTCTTCATAATAATCAATGAAAGAGTGGAGAGCGTCAATACTGCCATTGATGGCAATATTATTGCTCATGTCAAAAATAAAAATAACCTGATCAATCGAATTCATCAATGAGGACAAATGGTTCACACCGCCTGCTGGCGTATCGAGCACCACATAGTCGAAACGTTCCGTCAGCTCATTGATAAACTCCAGAAAAAGGAGGAGAAATTCCGGTTCATTGATGCGTTTACGATGGCTTTTTTTGCCGAGAATGGGAACCTCGCCACCCAGCAGGGAAAATTTAAACTCCTCAATATAATTGATGTATTCATCAGCTGTTGGCCTGGAGTTGGCTTCATGTTTTTTCAGGACCTGCTTTAGCTCGCCCATATCTATTTTTTTCAGGAGCGGCTTGAGGGTCTTGATCTGGGTTACCGTGTAAACCTGGCTCCGCTCCAGAAACAACTCATGCAAATGATTGCCAAAGGGAAATTCTGAGAAATGAAACAGTTCTATATTCAGTGTTTTGTATAAGGCCAACCCCTTTTCAAGTTGCGGATGATTTCTCTTAATTTCCTTATCCAGATAGGCATTGAAAATGGTGAGTATCCGGTAAATCGATTGCAGAAAATCAACCTGGTAGGTTTTGTTGGCCAGGGTTTCAAACAAGTCATAAAAAGTTTTTCGGGGATGACTTTCAAGAATGCTGGAAATAGTGGGAAGCCTGAGGTCGAGATCAAACAGGCACACGCTGTCGTGAGTCAGCGATTTGCCCAGCGAGTGTGTCAGGGCCGCCGCCGTATTGATGGACAATGTGGTTTTTCCGATCCCCCCTTTGGGGCCGATAATTGAAATGATCGGCATTTAGCTTTTCCTCTTTTTTTCGTTGGATCCGGCGATTACCACGGTAATTTCGCCTTTCCAGGTTCGTGTCTGAGCAGAAAGTTCTTGCAGGTTTCCTCGAATCACTTCCTCGTACATTTTAGTCAGTTCGCGCGCGATGGCCACTTTGCGGTCACCAAAAAACCGGTAAAGGTCCAGAAGCGTTTTTTGAATGCGGTTGGGCGATTCAAATAAAACCACTGTGCGTTTTTCCTCTGCCAGGTTTTTCAGCAGAGTTGTGCGACCTTTTTTGCGAGGGAGGAATCCCTCAAAAATAAACCGATCCATGGGCAAACCAGAAACGGTTAACGCGGCCAGCAAAGCCGAAGGTCCGGGTATGGAAAAAATAGAAACCCCCTCCTCGATCGCCGAGTTTACCAAATGATAATGCGGGTCAGAAATTCCGGGTGTTCCGGCATCTGAAACCAAGGCAAGGTCTTTACCTTTTTTAAGACGTTCAATAAACTCTCTACCTTTTTTTATTTTGTTAAAACTGTTGTAACTGGAAAGAGGTGTTTGGATTTGATACTTGTTCAGCAATATTTTTGTCCGGCGAGTGTCTTCAGCGGCAATCAGGGAAACTGCATTAAGGGTTTCTATGGAACGCTGGGTCACATCACCCAAGTTACCAATAGGGGTGCTCACTACAAATAAATGTCCCGTTTCCTCCGAGCCCGGTTGTACAGCAGCCATATTGAATGTGTTTTAGTATCCAACTATGAAAAGTTCAGCTTTTCATTTGGAGCAGTGAGACAGTTTTTTAATTATCCCTGCTTGGGATGAGCGACAACCTTCTTTTCTTTCGCCTCAGTTTTGACCAGCGGAATAATTTTGGTTTCCTTTCCGGTCATATCACAGGAGCCGTCCAATATCCCCCCCAGCTCAATATACAAAGCCGGAGACTTAACATTGCCCACCACTTTGCTGTTCGAATGGATCTCAACCTTTTTGGTAGCTGTAATGGTTCCTTCCACGAGCCCCATACAAATGACGGTTCCCGCAAAAATTTCCGCCCTGATATGCCCGGCATCCCCGACAATCAGCGTATCATCGGTGTGGACCTGACCTTCGAACTTGCCATCAATGCGAACTGTGCCCTCAAAAGACAACGATCCGTTAAAAACCGTGTCTTCGGCCATATAGGCTTTAATTTGACTATCTTCTTTTTTCATCTTTTCGTCTCCTCCCCACATGAGAGTTCACCTATTCAAGTTTAATTTTTGCCCTGACCGATCAAGCTCTTGATGCGATCCAGGTCATCATCGGAGTAATAAGTCACCACCAGCTTGCCACCTTTTTTTGTTGGCTTGATGTCAACCTTGGTCCCCAACCTGCGTTCAAACTCTTTTGCTAAATCCTTGATAAAAATATTTTTTTTCGAAACCAGAGATACGGGTTTCGTTGGCACCGGTTGTTTTAATCTGCTTACCCGACTTTCAGTTTGCCTGACCGTAAGATCCTGTTTAAAAATTTCCTTGCGCAGTACTTCCATTTGTCCGGCGTTGTCCAACCCCAGCAAGGCCCGCGCATGACCCATGGATAGTTTTCCGGAAATTAAATCTTCCTTGATATTTCGAGAAAGCTTGAGGAGCCGCAAGGTGTTGGTCACTGCGGTTCGGCTTTTGCCGACCTTTTCGGCGATCATCTCCTGAGTCAGGGCAAACTCATCGGCAAGACGGGCATAAGCTTCCGCCTCTTCTATGGGGTTGAGATCCTGACGATGGATATTTTCTATGATGGCCAGTTCCAAAGCCTGGGCATCGGTCACTTCCCTGACTACAACAGGAATTTTTTTCAGTCCCGCTTTTTTGGAAGCCCGCCACCGTCTTTCACCCACTATCAGCTCATAGCCCGTATCCGATTTCTGCACCAGCACGGGTTGCAAAACACCATTCTCGCGAATGGATGTTACCAGTTCTTCAAGCTTCTCATCATCAAAATATTTTCTCGGCTGAAAACGGTTGGGCGAAATTTCATCGATCAGCAGTTCTGTAGTTTTCACCGATTCGTTTTCGTGGGATTCGGGAACCCCCATTTCAAAGTCGGGAATCAATGCATTGATGCCTTTACCTAACGCTTTTCGATTCATGCCCCGGAGCCCTCTAGTGAAACCCGCTCATCAACTTTAGATCGGGAAATAATTTCTTTAGCCAGCTCTACATAAGAATCCGCGCCACGTGAACGACCGGCATAAAGCATAATCGGCTTTCCATGACTGGGTGCTTCACTCAGTCGCACGTTTCTTGGGATAACTGTTTTTAGCAGGAAATCGCTGAAGTATTTTTGCACCTGGTCCTTTACCTGTGCGGCCAAAAGGGTTCTGCCATCAAACATAGTCAATAAAATACCTTCCACTTTTAGATCCGGATTGATGGATTTTTTTACCAGCTTTAAAGTTTTCAGCAAATGGCTCAACCCCTGAAGAGCATAATATTCGCATTGCATGGGAATTAAAACTGAGTTGGAAACAGCCAAGGCATTCAGGGTCAAAAGACCCAGCGAAGGGGGGCAGTCTATGACTACGAACTCAAACTCCTCGCGCACTCCATTGAGAGCGGACTTTAAAACTGTTTCTCGCGACTCTCTCGCTACCAGTTCGATTTCCGCGCCAGTCAGGTCCACACGGGATGGGATGATTTTAAGCGTTTCAATTTCCGTGGAACAAATGACTTCCCGCTGGCTTGCGTCACCCATCAAAAGCTCATAAATCCCTCGCGAATCTTCTCCGATCCCAAGCCCACTGGAAGCATTGCCCTGAGGGTCAATATCAATCAATAGCACTTTTTTGCCCGAAAGGGCTATTGAGGCCGCGAGGTTGATAGCCGTAGTGGTTTTCCCCACCCCGCCTTTTTGGTTTGCAACGCTTATGATTTTGCCCATGGAACCTCTTGGGAATAGTACGGCAAGCATGCTAAAAGTACCACAAATTCAATTCCCTGCCAACAAATAAAGTCGGGCTATTTCGACAATTGTTTCACGTGAAACACTGCTCGGCGCAGGGCCAATATGCCATCGCTTTATTTGGCAAGCAAGGAGTACCGGCGGCTCAACAAGATATTGCCCGGTTGCCCCTGCGACTAGTAACCACTCGGCACCAGTGTGACACTGGACCCAACGGGAAAAAACTTGATTGAGCCGAGACAACTTTTTGCGCTCCAGTAAAAGCTACTGCCAGTTGGCCCCAGGCCTAGTGCCGCTTTTGCAGGGAATAATTATTAAAGTATTGCGCTTTACCCCTTCGGGGCACGAAGGCTGAGGAAGATTACCACGGAGTGTTGCTTGCTCCACGGGTAATGCAGTGCTGGCCCCGCGCCGAGCGGTGTTTCACGTGGAACATTTTTCAAAAACCAAAAGGCTTGAGGCCACTCCGTGATAGCTGGTTATGGAAACCTCCTCCTGCAACAAAAACCCTGGGTTGGGGTCCATTTGACTCTCTCCGGGTGGTTTTTTTAGCACAACCCTCCCGCCTGGGGGCAAAAATCTCGCACTCAAATTCAGGCATTCCTGTGCCCCGGATACAGCCCGAAAAACCACAGCATCGGATTGGCGATCCTCTGAAATATCTTCTGCCCGGACATTGAGCACTGTTACCTGCTCCAATTTAAGCTCCCGCACCACGGTTTCCAGAAAACTACAGCGCTTGCGCTGGCTCTCCACCAAAACCAATTCCAGCTCGGGGAAGACAATTTTTAAGGGTATCCCAGGAAAACCGGCACCACTGCCTATGTCCATCACACACGAACCAGGTTCGATGGCCCGGCAATATTGTAGGGAATCAAACACGTGTTTTTTAAGGATTTCTTCGGGATCTTTTTCTGCGGTGAGGTTGATTTTCTGGTTCCACTTCAGCAAAAGCTGTAAGTATTGCTCGACCTGGGATACCGCTGGCGCGACCTTGATATCCAGGCCCAGCCTGGGGTCCTGCAGAATATGCGAAATTGTCTCTTGCATGGGAGGTGTTCAGGAAGCGAGAGCCCTTTTGAATTCCCGGGTAAGGGCAGGAACCACTTTGGTAGCATCTCCGACTATACCATAATCGGCAACCGAAAAAATGGGGGCATGGGGGTCCGAGTTGATAGCTACAATACAGCGGGACGAAGACATGCCGGCCAAGTGCTGTACCGCCCCAGAAATCCCACAGGCAATATAAAGATCCGGGGAAACGGTCTTGCCGGTCTGACCCACCTGGTTGGAGTACTCTCGCCAGCCATTATCCACAACAGGTCGACTGGCACCAACCGCCCCTCCGAGAGCTTTGGCTAATTGCTCCAACAGCTCAAAGTTCTCCGGCCCCTGCATCCCCAGTCCACCCGAAACCACGATCCGGGCCTCGGTGATATCCAACTGGGAACCCACCTTCTTCACCAACTGTTGCGCTTGATGCGAAAGTTCCGGTAGCTGGATGTCTTGCTGAAAAACTTCCCCCGCTCTTGGCACCGGGGTCTCTGTCTGGCGGAAAACGTTCGGGCGCAAAGTAAGGATATAGGGTTTTTTGCCGCTGAAGCGGACCGTGGAGAGTGCCTTCCCCGCTGACACCGGTCGCACAGCCTCGATATCGCCGTCCCCAGCTATGGAAAGGGAAATGCAGTCCGTGGCCACCCCTACCCCTAACCGGGCAGAAAGAACGGCGGACAATTCCTTACCATTATTAGTCGCCAGCAAAAGCAAATAGTCGACTGGAGATTTTTCAAGTTCCTGCGCTAAAGCGAAACTATAGTTTTCATGAATATAAATGTTCAGGTCGTGGTGTTGGAGCAGGCGGACTTCATCCGCTCCATTTTGCATGAAAAGCTCGGTCTGCTCACCGGCTTCAGGGCATAGATAAAAAACAACGACCTTGCCCGAAATCGGGTCTGCCAGTTTCCGTGCGGCATTGATCACTTCGAGAGAAACGGGTTTGGTTAAACCTTGTTCGTGCTCAATCACAACGCCCAGGATCTGGCCCACAGAAAACTCCTAAAATAAAAAAGGGGGCTCAATGCCCCCCATCAAAATGAAGCCGACCAAAAACCCGCCGAAATATCTCCTGTCGCGGGAATAGCCTATTTTGGCACTTTTATGCAGTTATGAATCGGGACTGTCAATACTTGCCGGGAGGACGAAACAGAGGAAGATCCAAAATCCATTCAATCTCCCAAATTTCGCCAATGGTTCCCAGTCCGAGAAGACAAACATACAAAACCAGAAGACCTACACCAATCTGGCCCTTATGTTTTTGCACAAGTGCTTTTATACCACCGGGGTTGGGGGAATCTGAAGTTTCATTCATAGGACGGAGGGTTTTATTAAATGATTTTTTCTTCTTCGCGCAACAGTCGAACCAGACTGCCGCTGATTTCTTCTTCGCTACCTTCTAGGATTATTCCCTTTTTTCGTTCCGGGGGCAAGCAAAGATTTTCCTGAATCACTTTATTGTCGGCACAATCAAGAGTGCCTGCCTCGATGCCAAGGTCCTCAGCGGAAAGAGTTGAAACCTCTTTTTTCTTGGCGGCCATAATACCCTTAAGGGACGGCAACCGAGGTTCATTAAGGCCTTTCTGGCAAGTCACCAGAAACGGAAGCACCAGTTCACGAATTTCACTGCCGCCTTCGACCTGCCGCGTAATTTTCGCGCTTTGAAAATCATCGGAAAACTCAACACCGGTCACCACGGTAACAAAAGGGATGGCAAGAAAAGTCGCAAGCATCGGGCCGGTTTGAGCCCTGTCCACATCCACTGCTTGCTTGCCACAAAGAACCAGGTCATAGGGTATTTTTTTTATGCATGACGCCAAAACTCTCGCCACGGCGTATGAATCCAATCCCTCAAACCTGGGATCCATCAAGTGCACGGCTTTATCCGCACCCATGGCCAGGGCTTTTTTTATCGAGTCTTTGAATCCCTCAGGCCCCAGTGTTAAAAGAGTGATTTCGGTATCCGGCTTTTTCTCCTTAATGCGTACCGCCTCTTCAATGGCAAATTCATCATAGGGATTGATGATGCGCGGGCTTCCGGGGGAAACAATCTGGCCGTTTTCAACCTGAATTGCGGCGGCAGTATCCAGGACCTGTTTAATACAAACGATAATTTTCATGACTCATTCAACCCTAAGTTTATTTGCAGCTTTAATATTATCTCAGAGAGGGCCGTTATGCAAAACTACAATATCGAGCCACACGGATAATTTCCTTTTGCAATTTCAGCCCTGCTGGGCATAATAGATGCTATGAATGGTCCGGACGCTGAAAACTCAAAGCCCGCTGACAAAAAAAAAGATCTTGGCCCCCCTCTAAAAATTTTAGTCGCGGATGACACAGCAGTTAACCTTGCTTTAGCAACAAAATTATTAAAAAGGCGGGGTCACGATATCGTTTCCGTCGAAAACGGGCTCCAGGCTTTTGAAGCTTTTAAAGAAGCCTCGTTTGATGTTGTCTTGATGGATATCCATATGCCTGTCATGGACGGTTTGGAATCCACAGCTAAAATCCGGGAATTCGAAACTTCGCAACCATCCCGTCCGCCTACTCCCATCATAGCCATGACCGCAAACAATGAGCAAAGCGATCATGAAACGTATTTAAAGTCTGGAATGAACGGAATCATCACCAAACCTCTGAGTATAAAAATCGTAGTTTCACAAATCCGGGAAATCATCGCAGACTTTTCAGGCTGATTTTTTAAGTGCCGGCAATCACGTCTTTCTGATAATAAATAGTCGCCACAACCTTATCCCCCAGCGATAACCAATCCCGTTGGGTAAATTTCAAACCCGCCTAGGCTGTTGCGATAGAGTCCATATAATAAGGAATCAAGTCGATACAATTTGGGCTGAGAAGGGTCTAAAGTTAACCATTCGGGTTGTTTCAGCTCCCCTTACAGCGCTTAAAATCCTACTGAGGGATAGCCACAATAGCTCCCATCTCACCCGAGCGGGCAATGTCCGGCTCGCAACTTTTGGGCAGGAGTGATTTTAAATTAGTGATCGTCAAAAGCTTAGGAATAAAATAAGAACTAATAGGCCTGATTTGAAATGATATACTGGAAACCCATATTGACTCAAAATTCTCTTTAAAAAAAGATCCCTAAGCAAATCTTCAACAAGTCTTCCTACTCATGTAATCGGGAACAAGGTACAGACCACCTAAACCACTGGAACGGTGAGATTTTTATACTTTAAAAATTAAGTGTTGCGGGAAAACCTTGAGGCAGATACTTTTTAAAGTGCGCAGGTAAAAAAACTTACTTGGAAAACTTTTGTTAATGCTGATGTTGGAGAGCTTTGATCTCTTTCCAGGTTTTTGCGGTTGCTTTTAGAGTGCTTATTTTATATATTGAACGCCAATTTTCCCCCTTATAACTCATTTTTGTTTCTGGAAACTATGGAAGCCAAAGAAACCCTTTGGAAAAAGTGTTTAGAAAAAATTGAGGAGCAAATACTCCCCGAAAGCTACTCCACTTGGTTTTCGCCCACCTATCCGAGAACTCTTGATGATGGTTTAATGACCATCGCAGTTCCAAATCAGTTTTATAGGAAATGCCTCATAGAGAACTACCGGGACCTGATCGAAACTACTTTAAAGTCTGTAACGGAAAAACCGATTCTTGTAGACTTTTGCATAGAAACTGAAAAAATAGCCCAAACGGAACACGAAAAAGAAGGTCAGGAAACCCCGGCTATTGAGCCCGGTCAAAGCTCCTTTCCCCCGGTCGTCTCTTCTCTCAATCCCAAGTATAGTTTTTCAAATTTCGTGGTTGGATCAAGCAACCAGTTTGCCCATGCGGCGGCCTTAGCTATTGCTGATCACCCAGCTATGGCTTACAACCCTTTATTTCTATACGGGGCAGTAGGATTGGGTAAAACGCATCTCCTGCACGCCATAGGAAACAAAATTTGTGAGAACCACCCCGGATCCCGGGTTCGGTATATTTCAGCCGAAAGCTTTACTGTTGACCTCATTGAGTCCATCAAAAAAGACAAAATGCCGTTTTTTCGGAAAAGATACCGACCTCTGGATGTCTTACTGGTCGATGACATTCAGTTTATTGCAGGGAAAGAGAGAACCCAGGAAGAGTTTTTTTATACCTTCAACACCCTTTACGAGTCTCATAAACAGCTCGTCATTTCCAGCGACAGGTATCCTAAAGATATTCACAATATGGAGGAGCGGCTACGCTCCCGGTTTGAGTCTGGGCTGGTCGCGGATATCAATGCCCCCGACCTAGAAACGAAAGTCGCCATTTTATACAAGAAGGCGGACTTCCATCAAAAAGTTGTTCCCCAGGATGTCGCTATCTTTATCGCTAGCAATATAAAATCCAATATTCGTGAGTTGGAGGGTTTTTTGCTTCGAGTAATTGCTTTTTCCTCTTTCACTCACCGGAAGCTTGACCTGGCATTAGCTGAAGAGGTATTGAAAGACTTTACTTTGGACAAAAACAAGCACTTTACTATCACAAATATCATTAAATCTGTGGCCAAATACCACGATATCAAGGTCTCAGATATCAAGTCTAAAAGACGCACCCGCGACATCTCCACACCTCGGCAAATAGCCATGTTTTTGTGTCGGGAACACACCAAATCCTCGCTCCCTGAAATCGGCCGGCAGTTTGGCGGCAAAGACCACACCACCGTTATTTTCTCCTGCAAAAAGATATCCGGATTAATCAAAGAAAGCAAAGAGTTAGCAGTATCCATCCAAGAAATTATAGACCTTATTGAAAAAGGATAACCTGTTCAAAACATGTTAAAAAAACCTGAATAAAACAGGCAAAATAAGGTATAATCCAAAGAGTAGTTTTTTTCCTCACCTGTGCCCAAAAAAAGCAGTTTTAATAACAGTTCCTTCTTCAAAATCTAGCTTTGATTTTGAAACTTTAGCTAGGTTTTCCACATACTTTCAGGCCCTACAACTACAACTATAAATAAATATAAATTTTTTTATAAAGTTATTATTAAACATATATGAACACATCGCAAAAACCCGCATACGATTCCTCAAATATTAAAATTTTAGAAGGACTAGAAGCTGTTCGAAAAAGACCCGCCATGTATATAGGTGGAACGGGTATAGATGGTTTGCATCATCTGGTTTTTGAATTAGTGGACAATAGTGTAGATGAAGCGATTGCGGGCCACTGTTCGGAAGTAGAAGTTATTTTGCATATTGATGGCACGGTTTCGGTTTCCGATAATGGTCGGGGAATTCCGGTAGATATGCATTCAGATAGGAACATATCAGCCGCAGAGGTGGTCATGACAGTCCTCCACGCTGGGGGAAAGTTTGATAAAGAGAGCTATAAGGTATCAGCGGGGTTGCATGGTGTCGGGGTATCTGTGGTCAATGCTTTATCACAGGCGTTGAGCCTGGAAATAAAACGGGATGGAAAAATCTATACTCAAAAATATAGCCAGGGGAAGCCCACTACAAAACTGATTGAGGCAGGGAAAACCAGTTCTACAGGCACAAAAATTATTTTTAATGCGGACGGGGAAATTTTTGAAGATTTAAACTTCCGCTTCGAGATTTTATCTAACCGTCTGCGGGAATTAGCTTTTTTGAATAAAGGGCTAAAAATTCATATTCATGACGAGAGAGATGGAAAAGACAATGAGTTCTTGTTTGAAGGTGGAATTTTTTCCTTTGTAGAACATTTGGGGAAAAACAAAAAAAATATCCATCCCGAACCTATTTATATTGAGCGAAGCAAAGATGAGTGTGATTTAGAAATGGCGCTTCAATATAACGATAGTTATGGTGAAGAAGTTTTTACTTTTGTTAATAATGTCAATACCCGGGACGGGGGTACTCATCTAAGCGGTTTTAAATCAGCTCTAACCCGAACGATTAACAGCTATGCCAGCCAGAACAACCTGCTAAAGAACTCAGGGGTCACTTTGACAGGCGATGATGCCCGGGAAGGGCTTATCCTGGTGTTGAGTATTAAAATCCCCGAACCACAGTTTGAGGGCCAAACAAAGGGAAAGCTGGGCAACACCGACATAAAGGGGATTGTTGAACAGATTGTTAATGAAAAGCTGGGGCAGATTTTTGAAGAACAGCCCGCCGTGGCTAAGAAAATTGTTACTAAAGCTATAAGCGCGGCCCAGGCTCGGGAGGCGGCAAAAAAAGCCAAGGACCTGGTGCGAAGGAAAAACTCGCTGGAAGTAAGCTCTTTGCCGGGCAAGCTAGCAGATTGTTCAGAAAAAGACCCGGCACTGTCCGAAATTTATATTGTTGAGGGAGACTCTGCGGGGGGTTCCGCAAAACAGGGCCGCGACAGGAGGTGCCAAGCAATCCTGCCGCTACGGGGGAAAATACTCAATGTAGAAAAAGCCCGTACAGAAAAAATGATAAACAGCAATGAAATCCGCACTCTCATTACTGCGCTAGGAACGGGGATCGGGGGCGACTTTAAACTAGAGAGCCTGCGTTACCACAAAGTAATTATCATGACCGATGCGGATGTTGATGGAGCCCACATCAGAACCCTGCTTCTCACTTTCTTTTTCCGTCAAATGCCACAGTTGATAGACAAGGGTTATTTGTATATTGCCCAACCCCCTCTCTATAAAGCAAAAAAAGGGAAAAAAGAGAGTTACTTAAAAGACGAGAAACTCCTTTTTCAATACCTGATGGAGCAGGGCGTAGAAAAACTCGAGATAACAACCCAAAATAATGGTCACAAAATATTTGGGCGGGAACTCAATCAACTGATAAACGACCTGTACCGATTTGAGGAATGTTTTAATCGGGTTGTAAAAAATAATATTCCAAGGTCCGTTTTAAACGTGCTAATTGGGTTGGGTATAAATAAAGAAGCGTTTTTGAGTTTGGAGGAAATTCTGGCAACCGTCATCCAGATTCTTGATTCTCTGATCGATGAAGAGAGCCGGGAAAAATACCAATATAAAGCGCAATACCTGAATGTTCCCATCCAGTTTACAGACAGCGTCGAACTTAATGACGAAACAGAAAATAGACTAAAAGAATTTTTAATAGAAATAGACAGAACAGGTGGGGTCTTTGGTAAAACCTCACACGATTTTAATAAGGTGGATTTGAACAAAGAACTAAAAGATGTGCATTTTCAAGTGATGTTTGACTCGGAAAAAGGAAATTATCAAATAGAGATATTTGGTTCCAATAATGGACGAGACTTCCAGTTAAAACTCGATACGGAATTTATGGAGTCTGTAATCATCCAGAATATTATGGAAATCTACGAACCAATCAGGGCAAACGATCACCCGCCTTTCGTTTTACACAATAATGGGGAAAGCACTACCGTCAACTCCAAACACGATCTATTGCAAGCTGTTTTAAACATGGCTAAGAAGGGTATTTATATTCAGCGCTATAAAGGCCTGGGAGAAATGAACCCCGAACAACTGTGGGAAACAACGATGGACCCGGAAGTCAGAATTCTTTTACAAGTTCGAGCCGATGACCTGGTGGCCTCGGAAGACCTGTTCACCGTATTAATGGGGGAAGAGGTGGCACCCCGGCGCGAATTTATTGAGAAGAACGCATTGCAAGTCAAAAATGTGGATATTTAAGCAAGAGAACCAAAGAAGCATATCACCGCGCCGGGCTTTACCCGGAGAATAGAAAGGTATTTGAATGCCGGAAACGATCACTCCGATCAATATAGATGATGAGATGAAAAGTTCGTACCTTGATTACGCGATGAGCGTAATCATTGGTCGTGCCCTGCCGGATGTCCGGGACGGATTGAAACCGGTCCATCGCCGTGTCCTCTTTGCGATGTATGAAACCGGAAACGTCTCGAACAAACCCTATAAGAAGTCTGCCCGTATAGTTGGTGATGTAATGGGTAAATATCATCCTCACGGGGATCAGGCGATCTATGACACCATCGTCCGCATGGCACAGGAGTTTTCTTTAAGACACCCTCTGGTCGATGGTCAGGGGAACTTTGGTTCGATAGATGGAGATTCTGCCGCCGCCATGCGTTACACAGAAATCCGCATGGAAGAAATCACCAGTGAGCTCCTCCGGGATTTAGACAAAGACACCGTTCAATTTACCCCAAACTATGACGACTCCCTGAAAGAGCCTTCTGTTTTGCCGGCAAGTTTTCCGCAACTGTTGGTCAATGGTTCGTCTGGAATAGCTGTGGGAATGGCAACCAACATTCCCCCACATAACCTGACTGAGATTATCGATGCTGCGGTTCATATTGTGGATAACCCCGATTGTACGGTGGAAGATCTTATGGCGCTTGTTCCAGGCCCTGATTTTCCCACCCGGGGAATCATACAGGGAAGAAGCGGAATAAGAGCCGCCTATAAAACCGGCAGAGGAATCATCCGGATGCGAGGGCGTGCTGAAATTGAACCGATGGAAAAAGGAGACCGGGAGCGCATTATCATCAATGAACTGCCGTTTCAGGTCAACAAAGCCAAGCTGGTGGAAAAAATCGCCGAACTGGTGAGAGACAAGCGATTGGAAGGGATCTCTGACTTGAGGGATGAGTCGGATCGGGAAGGGATCCGTGTTGTGGTGGAACTGAAAAAGGGGATCATGGGTCAGGTGGTTTTGAACTCCCTTTATAAAAATACCCAGCTCCAGGATACCTTTGGAGTTATCCTTTTAGCTCTGGTAAACCAACAGCCCAAGGTTCTCAACCTGAAAGAGTTTTTGCACCACTTCGTTCTTTTCCGCAAAGAAGTGGTAACCCGAAGGACCGAGTTTGACTTAAATAAGGCGCGTGAGAAAGAGCATATCCTCGAAGGATTAACCACCGCGCTTGATAATTTGGATGCAGTGGTCCAGCTTATCCGCCAGGCGACCGACCCGACCACCGCGCGCGATGGGCTCATGGCCCAATTTGGGCTGTCGGAGATCCAGGCCAAAGCTATTCTTGAAATGCGACTGCAACGTCTCACTGGGCTGGAACGGAAAAAAATAATTGAAGATTTGGAAGAAACTCGAAAACGAATTAAAGAACTACAAAATGTTCTTGCTCACGAAGAAGTCAAGCTCAGCATCATCAAGGAAGAGCTGATAGAAATTAAAAATAAATATGGTAATGAGCGACGCACAGAAATCGCGGAGACGGATGAAAGCGATATTGATATTGAAGATCTCATTGCCGATGAAGATGCGGTGGTGGTCTATACCCGAAGCGGTTATATCAAGCGCCAAACGGTTGATAATTACCGGGCGCAAAAAAGAGGCGGCAAAGGCATTCGGGGGATGAACCTCAAAGAAGAAGATGTTGTCGAAAAACTTTTCATCGCCTCAACGCTGAGTCATCTCCTGATATTTACCAGTATCGGAAAAATTCACTGGTTGAGAGTTTTCGCCATTCCTGATGTGAGCCGGATTGCCAAAGGAAAATCCATTGCAAATCTTTTGCGCCTCCAACCCGGCGAGTCCATTGCCAGCATCCTTTCAGTCAGGGAATTTGAAGAAGATAAATTCGTCATGGTTGCCACAGAACGCGGCATCGTTAAAAAAACTTCCTTAATGGCTTACAGCAAACCCCGACAGGGAGGTATTATCGGGTTGACGACTGATAAGGGAGACCGGGTCATCGGTGCGGAACTGTGTGACGGAGAAAGCGATATACTGCTCGCTACTGAAAAAGGATTTTCCATTCGTTTTTCTGAAAAGGAAGTGCGGCCCATTGGCCGTACAGGCAGGGGAGTTCGCGGCATCCGTCTCAAGAAGGAAGATCGGGTGGTTGGGGCGGAAATTGTCCAGCCCGGAAACAAATTTCTTACGGTAACTTCAAAAGGTTATGGCAAGAGAACCCGGATGGAAGAGTATCCGGTACAAGGACGGGGCGGATTGGGCGTTATGACCATCCGTTGTAATGAAAAAATAGGAACCGTGGTGGGCGTGCAACAGGTAGAGGAAACAGACCAGCTTCTGGTCATCACCTCCAACGGCAATATTGTGCGCATGCGGGTCAACGAAATATCTGTGATAGGCCGAAATACCCAGGGAGTTCGCCTGGTGGGCATCGGGGAAGGCAATCAGGTAGTCAGCATCGAAAAACTGGTTGAATAAACCCTCCCACCTATGGATGCGATGATTTCTGGCAAGCCTATGCCAATACAATCTAATCGGGATGCAACAAGCTCAGGTTGGACCAAAATCGCGGCAGGAATTTTTTGCTGGTTTTTTTTAATTTCCTGTTCGGAACAAGTGGACCCCCTTCTTCAGAAGGCAAATGAAGAATGGGTTCAAGGTCGCAACCACAGCGCTATCGAGATATTCAATGAGGTGCTGAAAAATCATCCCTCCGGGACGCAGGCAGAAGAAGCCCTGTTTCGCCTTGGTGAAATCCATCATTTCAGCCTGAACAACAGTACACGGGCCCTTATTTATTTTCAGGAAGTCCTGCAAATGAATCGCATGGGACCGTTCAGTTATCCCACACAAAAATATATTGCGGAAATCGCTGAATTTGGTTTAAAGGATTATGATCAGGCCATTATCGAATACCAGAATTTAATCAATCACTATAAAAACGAAAATGAAGGTAGCGATCATCAATACCGCATTGCCTCTATTTACTATAAAAAGCAAAACTACGAGCAGGCCTTGGTGGAACTGAATATTTTACTGGAAAACTATCCTGACAGTTCCTGGGCAGAAGAAAGCAAATTTAAAATTATAGAAGTTCTTTATACGCTAAGCCGGTGCCCCGAAGCGAGGGAGCAATACCGGCACTTTACTCTGGAATATTCGGATAGTCGCTTTAAAGAAGATATGGATTTTGTTGTCGCCTCCTGCCTGGAAGAAGAAGGGCACCTGCAAGAAGCATACAACCGGTTCAAGTCCCTGGAAGGGCGTTATATCTACCCTGCCATACTCAAAATGAAACTGGTAGGCATTGAACAAAGGATGAAAAAGAACCCCTGATGCTCGACTTAAAAACCATTCGTGAAAATCCAGAAGCGGTAAAAACCCGCCTCAAACGTCGGGGCGGTGACTTTAAAGAACTGGACGAACTGCTCAAACCCGAAGAGGATCGGCGGTCAGGACTTCAGGAGTCCGAGCTACTGAAAAATAAAAAGAAAAAACTTTCAGCAGAAGTTGGCCAACTCAAACAAAAAGGACAAGACGCTTCCAATCTTATGGAAGAGGTCAAAACCATTAACATATCCATCAAAGAGCTGGATGATAAAATCCAGGCCTGGGAACAACAGGTCCAGGAGAAGTTGCTTGGCATTCCAAATACTCCTGACGATTCTATCCCGGATGGTGCAGATGAGAGCGCCAACCGAATGGTGCGCGATTGGGGAACGAAACCGGAGTTTGCGTTCAAACCAAAAAACCATGTGGAAGTCGGGGAACAACTCGGTCTGATCGATTTAAAAAGAGCCGCAAAAATTTCTGGAGCCCGGTTCGCGGTATACAAGGGTCAGGGGGCCGGATTGTTGCGTGCGTTGATTAACTTCATGATCGATGTGCAAACCCGGGAGAATGGTTATCAGGAATTGTATCCTCCGTTCCTTGTCAACAAAGAGAGCATGCTGGGCACTGGGCAGTTGCCTAAATTCGAAGAAGAGTTATTTGCCACCCGCGATGACCCTTTATACCTTATCCCTACTGCAGAAGTTCCTGTTACCAATTTTCATCGCGATGAAATTCTGGAAGAGGAATCGTTACCCATTTGTTATGCCGCCTACACTCCTTGCTTCAGGAGAGAGGCGGGGTCCTATGGCAAAGACACGCAGGGACTGATTCGGCAACACCAGTTCGACAAGGTGGAGCTGGTCAAATTCAGCCGAGCTGAAGAGTCTTCCGCAGAGCTTGAGAAATTGGTCGAAAATGCCGAATCGATCCTTAAGAAACTTAATCTGCATTACCGGGTGGTGGAACTGTGTGCCGGTGATCTGGGTTTTTCCGCCGCCAAAACTTATGATCTTGAAGTGTGGCTTCCCAGTCAAGATACTTACCGGGAAATTTCGTCATGCAGTAATTTTGCCGACTATCAGGCCCGACGGGCCCGGATACGCTGTAAAAAACGTACCGGCGGCAAACCGGAATTTGTCCACACTTTGAACGGATCAGGTCTGGCGGCCGGCAGATTGTTTGTGGCCCTGCTCGAAAACTACCAGCAGGAAGATGGAACAGTTATGATACCGGAAGTTTTGCGTCCCTATATGCATGGGCAGGAAACTTTAAAGCTATAGCGTATTAAAGACAGAAACAGTCCGCTTGACATTCACTTGCAAGTAGATAAATATAGGCGGGTCCATAATATTCAGGAGGGATGGCCGAGTGGTTTAAGGCGGCGGTCTTGAAAACCGTTGTACGAAAGTACCGTGGGTTCGAATCCTACTCCCTCCGCCACCTCCACTCGGCGTGGGGCCAACTGGCAATAGCCCGTTGGGCTGAGAGAATAGTTGGGCGCAAGATAGAAATATTGTGATTTTACCCCTTCGGGGCATGAAAGCTGACGAAGAGGATATCACAGCCACCGGCGGCTCGCCGGTTGGGCGCAGGATAAAGACATATATATGGAGAGGTGGCTGAGTTGGCTGAAGGCGCGCGCCTGCTAAGTGTGTGTAGGTTTACCCCTACCGAGGGTTCGAATCCCTCCCTCTCCGCCACCTCCACTAGGCGTAGGGCCAGTGTGCCGTCGCTTTATTTGGCTAGCAAGTGGTATAGGCGGCTGAACGAGCCATTGCACTTTGGGTCCAGCGTTACGCTGGTTACTAACGAGGATAAGAGTTTTGGTACGTTTAATTAATAACAAAGTTTGGTGGGTGGTGGCTCTGTCCTTATTCGTAGGTTGTACCTATGACAGCAAGGAAGATATCGCCAACCTGCCTGCGACGGATATAAACAAACTGAATGTTTCCCAGTTTGAAGGGTCTCGATCAAAACCTCTCCAGCAGGCCGGGGCTTCTGAAAGTTATGGTAGCCCGGTGACCGAGAACCACCCCGCTGTTCAAGAAAAAGTGAAAATAGAACGGGGGGTTGTTGTTCCCGCTGGCGTAAAAGGCAAGTGGAAAGCGGTCAAGCTGTTGGTCAAGAACAAGGCAGACGAAGAACGCAACGAAATGAAAACCATCACCCTGGGTTCCAGTTTTGAGTTGGAAGATTCGGGAATCAGGGTTACAGTGGGGCCGTTTTTGCCCAATTTTGTTATGAGCCAGGAAGCTTATACATCAAGCGGAAATGAACTGACCAATCCGGCGGTTCAATTAGTGGTTGAACAAAACGGCAAGACCCTTTATACAGGGTGGGCTTTTGCTAAATATCCCACGATGTATGCATTCGAGCACGATGTTTTTGCTCTGCAGTTGATGGATTACATACCCATTGATGTATCCTGACTTTTAATCGGGTCATCACCCAATTATGCGCCCATGGCTCAGCTGGATAGAGCGACGGTTTGCGGAACCGTAGGTCGCAGGTTCGAGTCCTGCTGGGCGCACCACACTACCCGTGGGGGGAGTTTGCAAAAACTCTCCCCTTCAGTTCCCCACTCCTCGCCGGAGGGGCAGAGTGCAATAGCGTGTTGAACTGAGGGCACGGTTGGGCGCGAGATGAAGATATTGTGCGCTGGCTCCATGCCGAGTGGCTCGCTTGTTAAGCCGAGATAAATTATTGTTTGCCAGGTAAAGCTATTGCAATTTACCAGCGGAGGTACTCCGCGCGATTTTGAGATTGTTTCGGGCGTCGGCAAAATCCGGTTTTAGTTCGAGAGCTTTTTGAAACCGGGTGATCGCTTCCTGAGTTTTTCCTTCCATGAGCAGGGCTACCCCCCAGTTATTGTAGACATCGACAAAGTCGGGTTTGATGCGAATC
>Ga0209047_1000114_pt1 | contig 74082 bp, 71 predicted proteins | sample SaaInlV_165m_DNA_3_FD_184681 | JGI IMG/M metagenome (GOLD analysis project Ga0209047, IMG submission 184681) | Marine microbial communities from expanding oxygen minimum zones in the Saanich Inlet - Saanich Inlet SI037_S3LV_120m_DNA (SPAdes)... | ecosystem: Environmental > Aquatic > Marine >...
TGATTTACCATAAATCCTTGTTCATGTTCATTTGCCAAAACCATTGAACCATCTTCTTGTTTGACTAATTTTCCAACACCTTGAGGTAATGCAGTTTCATAATTAATTGGTGCAGGAGTATTCATAGCAGCACCCATATTTTTAATTTTTAATTTTCCTTCTTCAGTCATTTTATCCATTGACCATGCAGGTTCCCATACAATGTCTATTTTGACATTATTAACTCCGGGAACTTTTTTGGCAAATCTAGTTGCATCTTCAACTAGAGTTTCATGTAAGGGACAACCTTGTGTAGTCATCGTCATTTTGATATTAACATCATTATTTTCTGATACATCAATTCCATAGATTAATCCCATTTCTACTATATTTAGTGGAACTTCAGGATCCATGCATTGTTTGAGAGAATCTTCAATCGCTTGTGGAGAAACTACACTCATATTGTAAACGGCAGTTTGAAAAAGAATAAAAACTTTCTATTAATTAGCTTTGATTAACTTAGGATGACGCCATTGCATTTGAACGGGTATTCGTTTTAATGCCTGACTTTGTGTTACAGAAGAATTTGCCCTATCTAATTCATCTTGAAAAAGCTTTGATTGTTCATGATCAAATTTGAATTCTAAGCGTATAGGATTTGATAATTTAAAGTCTATCAATGATTGCTCTGAAGAATCTAACCATTTTTTAATATCATAGTGAAAGACAAATTCTAAATTCGTTAAATTACGATTTTTGGATATAGTATTATGACCTAGACCTAAAGAATAATTTTGTATTTCAAAAAATTGTTTTTTTAATTCTTCATTGATTTGTTGATTTTCTTCAAGTAAAGAATATGCGGTTCTAAACAAATACTCTGTTAGTTTATCCATGTGTTTTTCTCTTAAAAGGAAATTATGATATTGAATAACATTCATTGCATCTTCCCCATCAAGTAATTTTTGGAATTCTTCTTCTTTTTGATAGTTAGAAATTAATTCTTCTCTGGAATTCCATAATTCACTAATTGTTTTATTTTTAAAACTATCAAAAACATTTCTAATTTCCATTGGTAGAGTTTCAATTTTCTTCATCATTCTAAAAAATAAATCAAATATATCTACATTTTTCTGACGTAAAAATTTCAAAATTGGATCATAGATTATTCCAAATGTAGAAGTCCATAAAATAAAAGCAAACATTCGCAACTCGAGATATTCATCAAATGTTAATGTATTTGAACCAACTATAACTTCTTCAATTTCTACAACATTCTTTCCATTACTTATCTTCGAAAAATCACTTGGAAGAACTCTAAACTTAGTTTTGAAATTCCATTTGTTTCTTTGTTGTGGAGTAGCCATTTCTGAACCATCTAATAACATACAAGTATAAACTTGAATTGAATCAAGATTTGCATGAATTAATTTTTTAATTGTGTCAAGATGAGTTTGATAAGTGTCTCCAGGAAGACACAGTATAACTTCAGATTCTGTTAATAGTCCAGCCTCTTTAATAGATGGCATAAGAGATAACATAGCATCAACACTAATATTTTGACGGCGAACATTTTGTAAAACTTGTTCATCCATAGATTGAACAGACATAGTAAGGCTCATAGTTCCATTTAGCCTTTTAATAGCTTCAATAATTCGCTCTTTCTTATTTTTACCGGTTGTTGTAAGTACTCTAGTTGGGTAATTATATTTTTTTTTAGTTTCATTAATCATATCACATATTTCAAGATCTCTTGGGAACATTCCAAAATTTAAATCACTAAAATGTAAACTATGAATTTTTTCAGGCACATGTTTACTAATATAATTTAGTTCTTCATTTACACGTTCTAAACTAAATTGATTTACTTTTTGAACTGTATCTAAACCATCTACACAAAAAGTACATGTGAAAGGACAGCCTCTATTAGTTTGAATCATTGGAGTCAATTTTCCATCAAAGAATTTATCGAGAATTCCAGATGTATAAGGAGATGGAATACTATCAAGTTTTGATGTTCGTATAATGGGATTATCATATTGTAAACTACCATCAGATGTCCTAGTAATACAACCTTCTATTGGTTTTTTAGATATTTTTTTCTGTAATTCATCTTCAGAATCTGTTGACAATGCTAATTCAACTATATTAGAAAAACCTGTTTCACCTTCTACTGGAACATAAACATCAACCTGAGAACATCTATTCAGAAATTTTTTCTGATCTTCCATATCTATTGGAAAATTAGGACCTCCCCAAACTGTCAATGCATTAGGATTTTTTTGTTTCAACATTTGAAACATTTCTAAACTAATATTATGACACCAAGCATAATTACTTAAACCAAGAATTGATGGTGGGGATTCATTTATGGCTTTATCAAGATCTTCGACATATTTGAAAAGTGTGATATCAACATCTTGGTCAAATTTAGAAATACAGTATGATGCAATATAACCAATATTTAATGGAAATACTCCTGTATATGCCCCAGCAGAGTCATAAATTAAATCTCCCAAAAATATTTTAATCGGTTTTTTCAAAATTCCACCTTTCTATCAGAATCATATTGAATTACTAAATAACTTTGTTGATTTGAAGAGAGATATTTAGAAAATTAGGCATTATCATCTTCAAATAATTTTGGAATAGTCTCATCATAAGGGAATTTTACTATACCTTTTTCAGTAATAATGCCAGAAATTAATTCAGGGGGAGTCATGTCAAATGCAGGATTTATAACAGATATATCATCTGGTGCAGTTTTTTTCTCACCTATTCCAGTAACTTCACTTCCTTTACGCATCTCGATTATTACATCATCTGCTTTGGTTTCTAAATCAATGGTAGATAATGGAGCTGCAACATAAAATGGAATTCCATGTTGTTTGGCCATAGTTGCTACTTGATATGTTCCAATTTTATTAAAGACATGACCAGTCTTTACAATTCTATCTGCACCTACAACAACTTTATTGACCAATCCATTTGCCATAGAATAACCTACTGCAGTGTCGGGAATCAAACTTACATCAAATCCATCATGTTTTAGCTCAAATGCAGTTAAACGAGAACCTTGTTGAATAGGTCTAGTTTCAGTAGCAATTACTTTAACATTTTTGCCACTTTCTTTTGTTGCACGAATAACACCTAAAGCTGTTCCATATGCAACAGTTGCAAGGGCACCAGCATTACAATGAGTCATTATTGTATCATTATTATCAAAAAGTATTGAGCCATTTTTTCCCATAGTTTTGTTTATTTCGATATCTTCATCTGCCATCTTTTTAGCTTCAGAAATAACTAACTCTCTAATTTGTTCAACAGAATCTCCAGTATTTGCAATTTTCATAATTTTTTCCAATCCCCAACCTAAGTTAATGGCAGTAGGTCTAGTTGCAAAGAGAATTTTTCTTGCTTTTTCTAAATCTGAAATCAAATCATCTTTTGTGCTTGCTTTACTTTGTAAAATGGCTAAAGCTAATCCAAACGCTCCTGAGACTCCTATTGCAGGAGCTCCTCTTACTACAAGATTCTTTATGGATTCTGCAACTTGATTAAAATCGTCAAATTCTACAAAAATAAGTTCATTGGGAAGTTTAGTCTGATCAATCATCACAACTTTGTTATCTTTCCACTCAACTGTTCTTAGTGATGAATTTTTCATAATTTTTAAAAATTTATGCCCTATTTTAACGAAATAATTCTTTTTGAAGATGATGGGAAATTATCCAATTTTTCTTTAAACGTTATATTATATCCCCATTTTACAATTTCAGTGATTACTAAATCAGATCTCGAAAAAATAGATTCTCAAAAAATGTTTAAAATTTATGATAAATGGCCAGAAATTGCAAAAAATTCCTATAATTCAAATTTTGAAAAGGTGAATTTTGGCGAAGTAAATCACATTGTATTTGCAGGTATGGGCGGATCAGGTGCAATTGGTGATATTTTTTCATCAATATTGTCAAAAACAAATATTCATGTAAATGTAGTAAAAGGCTACTTACTTCCCAATACTGTAAATTCCAGTACATTAGTAATAACGACTAGTGTATCTGGAAATACAAAAGAAACTCTTTCTGTTTTGAGTGAAGCTAAAAGATTAGGATGTAGAATTATTGCGTTTTCAGATGCAGGTGTAATGGAAGATTATTGTAAAAAAAATTCTATCGAACACAGGAAAATTCAAATGCATCATTCTCCGCGTGCATCTTTTACTGCATTTTTATATTCAATGCTAAATGTTTTGAAAAATACTTTACCAATAAAAAATGAAGATGTTTTAGAATCGATCGAAAAAATAGAGTTATTACAAACAAAAATTTCATCTGAAAATCTTACTGAAAATAATTTAGCTTTATCTTTAGCACAATGGATCAAAAATGTCCCTTTAGTATATTACCCTTGGGGATTACAATCGGTGGCAACACGATTTAAAAATTCTCTTCAAGAAAATACTAAACTTCATGCAATGATTGAAGATGTAATAGAAGCATGTCATAATGGGGTTGTATCATGGGAAAAAAAGTCAAATGTTCAACCCATCTTAATTGAAGGTGTAGATGACCATATCAAAACTAAAGAAAGATATGAAATATTGAAAGAATTATTGAATCAAAATAATATAGAGTATAAAGAAATAATGTCTGAAAAAGGAAGTATTCTAACAAAAATAATCAATTTAATTTATTTTTTGGATTATTCAACTATTTACAAAGCAGTTTTAGATAAAGTAGACCCATCACCTGTTAAATCAATTGATTTTGTCAAATCCAAATTGACATAACTAATAACTTTTTTCTCACAGTGAATGATTATGAAAACAGAAATTATCAATAATTTTAATAGTACAAAAGAAAATCATCGATAATGCATGTAGCAATTGGCATCCCAGCATTTAATGAAGAAAAGAACATTGCATCTATTGTATTACGATTAAAGGAAAAATATGAAACAATAATTGTATGTGATGATGGTTCATCGGATTTAACTGGAAATATTGCAAAGGAGTTAGATACTAATGTAATTGTACATAAAAAAAATTTAGGTTATGGAGCAGCAATTAGATCAATTTTTTTAAAAGCTCGTGAATTAAAGATAGATATTCTTGTTACTTTTGATGCAGACGGGCAACATAGAATAGAAGATATAGATTCTATAATCAAACCTATTGAAGAAGATAAAGCAGATATTGTAATTGGTTCCCGCTTTCTTGAAAATGATTCTAAAATTCCAAAATATAGAAAAGCAGGAATTAAAACAATTACAGGCCTTACAAATGTAGCAACAGGATTAGATGTTTCTGATTCACAGAGTGGGTTTAGATCATATAATAAAAAGACATTGCAAGAAATAAATCCAACCGATTTTGGAATGGGAGTTTCCACAGAGATCCTAATCAAGGCTAAAAAAATAAATTTGAAAATTTTAGAAATTCCTATTGTTGTATTATATGAAGGTGATACATCTACACACAACCCAGTATCTCATGGGGCATCAGTAATTTTGAGTACTATGAAATATGTTTCAATTGAAAGACCATTATCATTTTATGGAATTCCTGGAATGATATTATTTTGTATTGGTATTTTCTTTTCAGTTTGGACATTACAGATTTTTTCCGAAAGTAGACAAATAATTACAAACATAGCGTTGATAGGAATGGGAGGATTAGTATTAGGTATGCTGGGCATAATGACTGCAGTAATTCTTTATTCTACTGTAAGTGTTGTTAGAGAGAAAAGTTAAGATTTAATTTTTTATAGAATATACATGAATTTGAAAATAGTATATTATTAAAAAATATTATATTTTAAATAAAATTAATACCCTATAACAATAAGAGTATCAGAGATAAGATTTTTTTCAAGATATTTTTTGTAGTTATTTTCTATTTCTTCATACCCTTCTTTAAATTCAAACAAAGGATTTTCTAATTGTGGTTTTCTATTGATTTTCCAATTAAACATATTTCCTAATCCATATCTTTGCACTCCAAAAATTTTTACATTTTTTAGACCATATTTTTGTAAAATTAATTTAATGGTTTTAGGAGTGAAATAATGAAGATGTGCTCTTTGTAAATTCCATTCTTCATATTCATGATTGATTTTGATTTGATAGTCATCAAAATTTGGTACTTCAATAATGACTTTACCATGTTTATATAACATTTTTTTAATGTTTTTCAAAAATAGTTCTAAATTAGAAATATGCTCAAGCACATGAAATAAAACAATTGTGTTAAATTTACCCAATTTAACATCATCACTCATAAAATTAACATCTAATACTTTTGCATTAGTTATTTTTTTAGAAATAATTCTTCTTTCTTTTGAAACTTCAATTCCAACAATATCATAATTTTTTTTCTTCATTTGTTCTAAAAAAAAGCCATAACCAGAACCTATTTCTAAAATTTTCCTATTTTTTGGAGTTATTTTTTCAACAAATTCAACACGTCTGTTTAGATCATGTATACTCTTTTTTCTATTATCTTTAATACTTCCATGATATTCAACATTTTTTTCTTGAAGATTATTATCATAAAATACTTTATCTTCCTCTATTGACGGAATTGGATTTAACTGAACATGTTTACATTTGGAACACTGGAATACTTTATGATGATTTGAATCTCTTACATGATTAGAAATTTTTAATTTCAAAATATCATAACAGATAATACAATACGATTTTTTCATATTATTCATTTTTCAATAGGCTAAAAATACTTTTTAATTGTGAAATTTTTTTCAATCTAATAATATGTAAGATTTATTTTAAATGATAATATTCTTTAAAAAATTCTAAATCATGTTTTACCATCATTTCGACTAATTCTTTAAAAGGAACTTTGGGTTTCCAATTTAATTTTTTGCGTGCTTTTGATGAATCTCCAAGTAATTCCTCAATATCGGTAGGTCGAAGATTTTTTTCATCTATTTCTACAAAATTATTCCAATCACCTAACTCAGCTACATCTGTAGCAATAGTAAGAAATTCTTCTACAGAATGTGACTCCCCAGTGGAGATAACAAAATCGTCTGGTTTTTCTTGTTGTAACATTAACCACATTGCTTCAACATAATCACCTGCAAATCCCCAATCTCGTTTTGCATGAATATTTCCTAGTGTAAATTTTTTATCTATACCAAATTTTATTCGAGCAATATGATATGTTATTCTTCTTGTTACAAATTCAATTCCTCTTAATGGAGATTCATGATTGAATAAAATCCCACAACATGCAAAAATATTGTATGCTTCTCTATAATGATTTGTCATATGATGTGCAAATACTTTTGCAACACCATAAGGACTTCTAGGAATAAATGGAGATGTTTCATTTTTTATTCCAGTATAGTTTCCAAACATTTCACTAGAAGATGCTTGATAAAATTTTGAGTTTTTGGAATTTAGTCTAATTGAATCTAAAATTCTCAATGTACCCAGTCCAGTTGTATCTGCAGTAAGAACAGGTTGTGAAAATGATGCACCAACAAATGATTGTGCTGCTAAATTATAAATTTCATCTGGTTTTGCCCATTGAATTGCTTCTTGAATAGAAGTTGAATCAGATATATCTGCTTTAATTCTAGTAACTTCATCAAAGATTTTTAATTCGTCTAGTCGCTCAAAACACTTGTGACTTGTTCTTCTAAAAGTTCCAAAAACGTTGTATCCTTTTTTTAATAAAAATTTTGCCAAGTATGAGCCATCTTGACCTGTTAATCCAAAAATTAGTGCACTAGTCAATGTACCAATAAACCTCTCTTAATAATTTCATCAAGGAAGAATTTGAAGCCTTTTCCACCTTGTTCATGACCCTTCCATACTTCAATAGCAAAACTCTTGTCATTAAACTTATTCAAAATTGGTATAATTTTTTCAAAATTTACATTTCCTTCTCCAATCTGTAACCCTTCACCATCTACATCATCAGCGTCAGAAAGATGAAAATGATCAGTAAAAGGACCAACTAATTCTAACTCATCAATTAATGATTTTTTATTTTTATTACAATATAATTGAGAATGACACAAATCAAAACATACTTTCAGTCCAGTTTCTTTACTATAATTTATCATTTCTGATGCACTCAAAAATGTATTACTATTCCATCTTCCTCCAAAAAACCAAGCATATGGAGGCATATTTTCTAGTAGGAAATTTACACCTTTGAAATCAAGTTTTTTCACAGAATGGGAAATCTCACTTTTCATTTGATTTGATTCAACTTCATCTACTTCATTAAGAGAATATCCACCAGGATGAAGAATGATAGTAGGAGTTCCTTTAAATTGAGAACCTAAAAATTTTGTTTTGTCTATAGCCATTTGAACTAATTCTATAGTTCTCTCTTTAGAATGAATTTGATTTGTCTCTTTCTTACTTGTAATATCTAACAATTTTCTATCAAAATATTCATAACAATGAACTATCAATTGCTGTTCAAAATTATTGTCTAATTCTAAATCTAGATCACTATCAGAAAAATGAAATTCAAGAATCGAAGGATTGAATTTTAACATATCTTGTAAATCATGTTTTCGTACTTTCATTCCTAAAATCATTCTAAATCACTTTCTTGTAAAAAATCTCCCACATTTAAATTTCTAGAAGAATTTTTTCCAAGAATTTTATAATAAAATTGAGGAGACAGTCCTTTTGATGGGCCTTTTACTTCAATATTATTTTCAGTAAAAATATCTCCTGAAGAAATTTTTTTTGAGCAAATCAAACTTTTTGCTAATACTTCTCTTTGTAGAATTTCACCTCTAGTCATTTTTTTAATTGCTTTGCCTTTTGCTTCTTCAGATTCCCTAACATACTGTACTAGTATTTTTAATTCATCAGGTTCTAAAGATGCAGCTTGATCCAATCCTTTCATAGTTTTATCTATTGTAATATGCCTTTCAATTATTACAGCTCCCAAATTTGCTGCAGTAACAGATGGAATGATATCAGACTCATGTCCACTATACCCTATCGGAACATCAAATTTTTCTTTTAGTTCTGGAATTAAATTCAAATTTAATAATTCAGTAGGTGATGGATATGTACTATTTGAATGTAATAAAATAAATGAAGCATTATTATTTTTTAGAAATTTTACAGTCCTTTCAATTTCATCCATAGTAGACATTCCTGTAGAAACTATCAACGGCTTATTTTTTTCACATATGTATTGAATTAATGGAAAATTTGTTAAATCAGCAGATGCAATTTTGTATGCAGGAATATTAAATTTTTCAAGAAAATCAACACTCTTTTTATCCCATGCCGTACACAAAAAAGTAATTCCAGAATCATTGCAATATTGAATGATTTTTTCGTAATCTGAGTTATTAAATTCAACTTCATTTAATACATTCAACAATATTTCTAATCCCTGACTATCAATATTTGGATTTTTTAAGACATCTTCTTTATACAATGAGTTGATGTCTCGTTTTTGAAATTTTACTGCATCAACTTTTGCAACAACAGCTACATCAATCAATTTTTTAGCAATTTCAAGACTTCCATTATGGTTTATTCCTATCTCAGCAATAATGTAAACAGGTTGCTCATTACCAATTTTTTTTTTGTTAATTTCAATAATAGTAGTTTTTGAAGTTTTCATTATAGTTCACATACATATTTTCTAAATATTTCTTTAAAAAATACTAATTTTTTGATCATTTTTTATTCCTTAATTTTAATATTAATTGGGCATGTAATAAATCAAAAGGTGTATCAATATCAAGAGAATCTTCTTCAAGCATCTTAAAAATCCCAATTTTTCCTGAAATTCTACATTTAATTTTTTTGAATAAATTATATTTTGTAATATAGATTGCTCCATTTTCAATAAATTGATTGTTAATGTCTTGACGATTGGGTCGTTTTTGTGGATTATAATTTATTGAAGAATAAGTTTTGTCTTGTATTTTCCAGAGAAATTTATGAGAGGCGTATGCACTCAATAATGAATCAAAATTATTTTTGAGATAAAATGTTATGGCATCATCAATATGTTTTGAGGTTCGGAATGGGGATGTATTTTGTAGTAAAACTATTAGATCAGGTACATAATTATAATTTTTTTGTAGATAATTTAAAGAATGATCTATAGTAGATTCAATTTTGGAGTTATCAGATGCAAGCTTTTTTGGACGCAAAATAATCTCTGCTTTTAATTTTTTTGAATAACTTGCAATTTTTTTATTATCAGTAGAAACTATAGTTTTTGTGATAAATTTAGAATTTAATGAAGAATTAATGGAATAATCTAATAGTGGTTTTTTATTTAATTTAACCAGATTTTTCATATAGATTCCTTTTGAACCTCCACGCGCAGGAATAATTCCAAGAATATCCATATAGATTAATCAATAATACACCTTAAAAATAATTAGAAATAAAATTTATAAAAATCAAATATAAATTATTCAAGGTCAAGCAAAATCTTGGCAATTTTTTCAGCTGATTTACCATCAGTTTTTGGAAATATTTTATTGCATTCATTCTCAAAATTTTGGCTCAAATGAATAGAGATATTAAAAATATCTTTAATGGTGGTGGAGAGATTATTAAAATCACATTCAATTGTATTTCCTTCTTTTATTGATTCTTTTAATAAAGGGGGTTCCGGAATAACAATTCCAGCATTTAAAAAAATCAATTTATGACCACTATAAACTATCTCAGTTATAGCTTGTGAATATCCGAATGAAATTAGAGTATTATAATCACATGCAATATCCCATAAACTTTCATCTTGAAAAATATCTACTTCAATATTTAATTTTTTAAAAAGAGATTCATAAAAAAATTTATTTTCAGATGAAGGATGAATCTTCAGTGCAAATGAAAAATTATTTTTTGATAAAATTGAAAATAGATTTGTTAAAAATTCTTCTCTTTGATGTGTATTCCAATAACCATGTTCATATAAAGGACTCGTAACAACAAGAATTTTTTTATTGTTTATAGTTTTTTTATTATTTTTTTGTCTAATTTTTTTTGATAAATTATCCCAATATGGATTTCCAACTACATGAAATAAATTTTTGTTTATGTTGGTAACATCATATTTTTTAAATGCAAATATTCCTGGAAGTAAAAATTTGTCTCCAAATTTATTAACTTGAGACATTCTACCTGTCAAAAAATCATAAGTATCTTTGATAATGTTAGTTATTTGATCAAAATTAATTCCTAAAGAAAGTCTTGTTTTTAGAAGGAAATAGTATTTAAAAAAATAAAATCTACCACGGCCAAAAAGTTTTTTTTCAGATTCATCATCAGTGGGCAATTTACTTGAAAACAATAAAGAAATTTTTTTAGATTGTATTTGAGTAGATTGTAAAAAAGAAAAATAAGTATGATCAAAACAAATTATTGGGATTTTATTTAATGATGAGATCAATGAAATTGAATAATTAATAGGATCCATGGCAGGATTTGCCAAAAAAACATCAGGTTTAATCATATCAATTAATTTATTGGCATCCTGAAACTGATGAACATCAAGAATTATCGAACCATTTAATTTATCACTTCCAATTTTGTTAGGTTGAAAAACTAGCCAAAAAAGTTCTACATCAATTTTTGTTTTAAGAAAATCAATGACTGAATTTACATAATCTATTCTAACATTGTTTTTATGTGGAATTATAGGAGAAACCACTAAAATTCTCATTTATAAATTTAAATTTTGTAAAAGTGACTTAAAGGTTTGTAAAATATCTAGATTATGAAATATATGAATTATTTTTAAATTTATAAAAATCAAAACATGCATAAAATATTGCTTGTGATGAAGAGGAAATTATAATAGTCACAGCTAAACCAATTACTCCCCAAATAGGTCCTAAAATTAGAATTCCAATTATAGCAGTTATTAAAGCAATCATATTTCCTACAACAACATAATTACTTTTTTCCATGCCAAGAAATTTTGAAATATAAAGAGATGAAACGGTGGACGGAACTAAAGAGATTGAAAGAAGTGGAAGGAATTCAACTGCATCTGAATAAGTAGGGAAAAAAATTGGCAGTATAAGAGGAGCAACAAAAATTCCTAAAAGTGCTAGAACAACTGAAAAACCGGCAGTGATAAATTTTAAATTTTTTGTAGAAGACCCACTTGCATCTTCAGGTAAAGTGTATTTAATAATAATACCTGGAAGTATGCTTAGAACTGAAATAATTTGTAATGCAAGAAAATAATTTCCTAATAACGAAAACCCAAAAAAGAAACCTATCAATAGTTTATCGATTTGCCCCTTTGAGACTCTAGTAAGATCAAGAATATAATTATGTATAATAAAATGTGACTTGGATTTTAATATCCCAAAATCAATTTTTGAACTCTTAAGTGAATTGTAAATTCTTTTTGTCAAGAAAAGCATAGATAATCCATAACCTAAAAGAATACCTTCCGGCCCAATAATGTAGTATAGGATTAAAGCAAAAATAACAAATAAAATTTTTTGAATTATGTAATAAATTGAATAATTTTTGTATAGCTTTCTTCCTAATGTTTCAGATAAGGTAAGAGCATAAATGACATAACCCAAAACAAAAAAGCTTAGTCCCATGTGTTGAAAAGCAATGTACAATATTATTGCAGATGTAAAACTAGAAACTAGAGATATGACGTAAATTGGAGGCTGAATATTGATTTTTTTTGCAGAATAAACGGTTATTGCCTGTTCACTTCCTAAAAGACTTACAGCAGTAGCTATTGCACCAATACCCATCAGATAACTAATTTCACCATAGTTTTCAGATCCTAACACATCTGCCAAATAAAGCCAAAATACAGCAGATATTGCATTTCCAGCAATATTAGCAAATCCAATTAAAGAGATATTTTTAATTGTGTTAATTTTCAGAAAAGTTGACCAATCCAATAATTCAGATTAATAATGGTCAAATAAAAGACTGTTTTTTGGAGTTTAAAAATTATATATTAATTTAATTCTCTATCTTGATAATACACATAATAGTTTGATTTATTTTTCTCAACATATTTAATTCCCTAAAAATGTTTAACATGAATGGGAATAATTGCAAAAATCATACATAAAACAATAGCAAATAAAAAATTTGCAATAACATTTTATCCGAAAAAAATTGAGTTATTTGAAAGTTTAAACAATAATGTATTATTCAAACAAATGCTTGATGAAAAAACATCACCAAAATATCAGAAAGTCCATCATGTAGGAAGAAATCATTATACATATTTTGAACATCTTCAAGAAAAATTCTTTACAAACGAACCAATAGATTATTTGGAATTTGGAGTATACAAAGGTGAATCAATTCTCGATATGGCAAAATTGAACAAACATTCAGATTCTAGATTTTTTGGTTTTGATACTTTTACTGGATTTCCTGAAGATTGGAAGAAAGGTGGTGAAGGTAATGGACTTGAATACCAGAAGGGTGGGTGGACTGCAAATAATCAAATTCCTAAAACAGATGATGAAAGAATTGAATTTATTCAGGGGGCATTTCAAGATACGTTAGATGATTTTTTAAAACAGTTTACACCAAAAAATAAACTTGTTATCCATATGGATGCAGATATGTATACATCATCACTATTTGTGTTAGGAAAACTTGATTCATGTATAACAAAAAATACAATTATCATGTTTGATCAGTTTGGTGATCTTAATTATGAATTTCGTGCATGGTATGATTATACTAGATCATTTCATAGGAATTATGAAATAATTTGCAGTACTGGACGAATGAATCGTGTTGCAATGAATGTATTATCATGAACATGATATGAAAATAAAATGATTAATCATGTTATGATAGTGTAACGTAAATTAATAAAAAAATACAAAAAAAGACGTAATTTTGATTTTATTTGAAATTATTTATTTCTACATATAAAAAAAGTATTTAATGATAAAAATAAGAAAAAATTTGCAAATCCTTAATTCATATTAAATAAGTAATTTTGTCAAGTTATGAAAATTTTAGTCGTCGGATATGGTTCGATTGGAAAAAGACATGTAAAAAATTTACTTGAAAACTCAGATTCAGAAATTATTATTTGCACAAAAAATAAGAATTTAGAAAAATTTGATATGAACAGAGTAAAGATTGTTAAATCTTTAAAAAAAGCTATGAATGAAAATATTACTTGTGCTTTAATAACCAATAATACAAGTGAACATGTTGAAACAGCAACAAAATTGATTAATAAAAATATAGATATTTTTATAGAAAAACCGTTATCAAATTCAATTGAAGGAATATCAAATCTTTTAAAATTAGTTAAAAAGAAAAAAATAATTACATTAATGGGATGTAATTTAAGATTTCATCCATGTATTGAAAAAATTAAGAAGATGATTAATTCTAATGAAATTGGAAAGATTATTTCTGTACAGGTAGAAAATGGGTCATATTTACCTGATTGGCATCAAAATGAAGATTACTCAAAATCATATGTTGCTAAACAAAAACTTGGTGGAGGGATAATTCTTACATCCATTCATGAATTAGATTATCTATATTGGTTATTTGGAGATGTTAAAGAAGTCTTTGCAGTAAGTGAGAAAATGAGTGAATTAAAGATTGAAACGAATGATATAGCATTAATGATTCTGAAATTCAAAAAAAATATTTTAGCAGAAGTTCATTTAGATTATCTTCAGAGACCATATTTTAGAAGTTGTAAAATTAAAGGCACTAAAGGTGTAATATATTGGGATTCAGATTCCAATAGTGTAAAAGTTTTTAATACAAATACAAAGAAATGGTCTAAAAAAATGCATGTTAAAAAATATGAACATAATTTAGAATATGTTAAAGAGATAAATCATTTTATTCATTCAGTAAAAAATAATAAAAAAACAATAAATAACTTAGAAGATGGAATAGATACATTAAAAATTGCATTAGCAGCGATTCGATCATCTAAAACAAAAAAATTGATAAAAATTAGATAAATTATGTCAAAAATTACAGCAATAATTCAAGCTAGAACCGGTTCTAATAGATTTCCAAAAAAAATGTTACATAAAATAGATAATGAGACTATGATTTGGCACGTGATAAACAGAATAAAAAATGTAAAATCTATTCAACAAATAGTGTTAGTAACAACAGAACGAGAAGAAGATCAAAAATTATTAGAAATTGCAAAAAAATCAGAAATAAATGGATTTGTAGGAAAGGAAATTGATGTTTTAGATCGATTTTTCCAATGCGCAAAAAAATTTGATGCAGATCCAATTATCAGAATAACAGGAGATTGTCCATTAATTGATCCATTTCTAATTGAAAAAATGATCCAATTTTTTGTAGAAAATAAATTTGATTATATTTCTAATAGGATTGAACCAACATTTCCAGATGGATTAGATACAGAAATTTTTACATTCCATGCTATAGAGAAAGCAAAGTTAAATGCTAGACTAAAATCAGATTTGGAACATGTCACACCATATATTACTAAAAATCCAGAATTATTCAAGATTTTTGATTTTAAAAATAATAAGAATTTATCAGAAATGAGATGGTGTGTTGATGAAAAAGAAGATTTAGAATTTGTGAAAAAAATTTATGATGAATTAAACCCAAAAATAATTTTTTCTATGGATGAAATATTGAATGTGATTAAAAAAGATCCCAAATTATTAAAAATTAACGCTGGAAAAATAAGAGATCAAGGATATTTAGATTCATTAAAAAATGATAATTTAGATAAAACCAATTCTATTTGAAAGGCTTTTTTGTTGGAAGAATCTTCATTGACCAAATAGTTTGAGGTGGAGTTCCCAATAAATAATCAGAATAATTATTATTTGAAATTTTTTCAGATATGTCTTTACAAATTTCATCAAAACATTGTAATGTATATCTAATATCTTCGTCAGTATGAGAAAAGGATAGAAAAGTAACACCTGGAGACATAAAAATTCCTCTTTTAACCATTTCTTGAATTATTAATGCTTTAAAATTATCAGAAATGTTTTTTTGTGAATCATAGCATTCCAGTTTCATTCTAACAGGATATCCTTTCATCTTTACATTAAGATTATAATTTGAAGCAATTTTATTCCATCCTTCAAAAAGAATGGTTCCAAGTTTCCAACAATATTCTATAGTTTTCTTAGAATGCATTTCAGTTATAGCTGTAATAGTTCCAGCTAAAGAAAATGCTTCGCTATTATTTGTTGAAGATACCCATAAAGAATCAAATAATTTCATAAATTCTGATGGACCAGTTACAGCGGTAATAGGTAAACCATTGCCCATTCCCTTACCAAAACAAACAAGATCTCCTTTTATTCCAAATCTTTTTTGTGCACCGCCAATATCAAACCTAAAACCCGTAACAATTTCATCTAGAATAAGTAATGAATTGTTTCTATCAGCTATTTTTCGAACATTGTTAAGAAACCCATTGGAGGGTTCATCATATACAGTTGGTTCTAACACTATTGCTGCAATTTCATCTTTATTTTCTTCAAAAATTTGTTCTAATCCATCAATATCATTATATTCAAAAATTTTAATTAATTGTTTATTAAAATCTGGAACTCCCCCATCACGACTAACCATTGCTGCTTGCCAGTCATGCCAAACCCCTCCACTTCCACAATAAGCAATTTTTTCTCTTTTAGTCTTAAATCTTGCAGCTCTCACTGCAGCAGTAACAGCATTAGAACCAGTTTTTTCAAATTTTACCATATCTGCATGAGGTACAGTTTTAGAGATCAATTCTGAAAGTTCAACTTCAACTGGATGAGGTAAAGAAAACAAAATACCTTTTTGTAATTGTTCTAAAATTGCATCATTTACTGGTTTGTAGTTATATCCAAGTGTAATTGGACCAATACCTAATAAATAATCTAAGAAAATATTACCATCAACATCAGTAAAATGAGAACCAGAAGCAGATTCAACATATGCTGGAAAAACTCCTTCAACAAATGAGCTAGCAGCTCTACTAAAGGTCCCTGTTTGATGTGGAATTACTTTTCTAGCTCTTTCTTTTAATTCATTGGATTTTGATATGTTCAACTTTATCACATTAGTTATTGTGTTTCTCTGGATTTTTCATATCTTTAACATTTGTTATTTGTATTCTACCTTTCAATAATATTTCTGATGGTGTATATAACGTATCAGCCAGTTTGATTTTATTTGATGCAGAAACAGTTTTTCCATTAATTGATATTTCATGGATTCTTAAAAAACCATTTTTTGTAACTACACGGACAGAGCCATCAACAAATATTTTTATGACTTTTCCATAAATATAAGGATGAAAATATTTAGAAGAAATTTCAGAATTTGCTTTTATTATTGATATCTTTTCATCATTTACAAAAGTAAAAGCTCCAGGATATGGAATTCCAAATGCATTAATAAATAATTCAATTTCTTTATTAGACCAATCCCAATTAATTGCAGCATTTATTTCAGTATATAATCTATGAAAATAGGTTGAATTCATATCATTTTGTTTTTTAAGAAAAACAAATTTATCATTTTTTATTTTTTTAAGAAATTGTAATAAAAGTTCATCATATAATTCGTCAGTTTTAATTGAATAATATTCTGGAGAAATATGTTTTGTTGCTATGAATTTTTTTTTTTGGAAAATTATGGGGCCACTATCAATACCTTCATCGATTTGATGTAAAGTAGCAGCAACATATTTTTTGTTATTCATTATTCTCCAACTTAGAATACCTGCACCTTTTTCTTCAGGAAGAAGTGAAGGATGGATATTAAAAACTCTATTTTTAAACGAATTAAGAAGTGGTTTTTTTATTATAGTTCTACAAGATATAGAAAAAGCTGCGTTACAACCTAATTTTAAAAGAGAATTAATAAAATTTTGATCATTTAACTTTTCAGATTCAAATATTTCAATTTTGTTAATTTTTGAGAATTCAAATAAATCAACAAAGTTTTTACTGTTTTTGTATAAATATTGATCACGTTTATGAAATTTTTTTGGATGAGTCACAATTATTGGTTTTGGAAAATTATTTTTTATCAACATTGTATAAAATCGACAAAGGGTAGAACCTGAACCCAATAATACAAATTTAGTCATTTTATAAGAAGGGAAGGATAATTTTTGCATGTATATTACATTAGATTATAATTCAAGGATATTAATTTTAAAGAATTTTAATAAAAGTAAGGGTTTTAAAATAATAAATTCATAGAAAAAAGGTGATTAATCTTATCAGGATCTAAATTATTTGACATGTCAGATAGAGTGGTTGTTTTAACAGGAGCTGGAGGACTGTTAGGAACACAGTATGCAGAAGGATTGAGTCAATACGGAGCAAACATGGTATTGGCAGATATAGACTTTTCTAGATGTAAAGAATTAGCAAATACACTATCTAAGAAATACGATGTAAATCCACTACCAATTAAAGTTGACATATCAAATAAAAAATCAGTTCAAAGTATGGTTAAAAAAATTCTAAAAAAATATTCAAAAATTGATGTTTTAATTAATAATGCAGCATATCAAGGTAATGATAAAATTAGAAAAACTAAATTTAGTGATTTGCCGTTATCAATTTGGAATAAAGCTATATCGGTAAACTTAACTGGAATGTTTTTGTGTAGTCAAGAAATTGGAAAGGTGATGGAGAAACAAAAACGTGGAGTGTTAATTAATATTTCTTCAACCTATGGCATAGTTGCACCAGATCAACGAATTTATGGGAATAGTGGTCAAAACGCAGCCATATTTTATTCTGCAACAAAAAGTGCAGTATTGAACTTGTCTAGATATCTTGCATCTTATTGGCAAGAAAAAGGAATAAGAGTTAACACATTATCCCCAGGAGGAGTTGAAAAAGGACAGGAATCTGAATTTATAAAAAAATATTCTGAAAAAACAATGTTGGGGAGAATGGCAAAAAAAGATGAATATGTAGGAGCAATACTTTATCTTGCGTCTGACGCTTCTTCATATATGACTGGTTCAAATTTGATTGTTGATGGCGGTTGGACGGCCTGGTAAAACAAATAAAAATCAAATTTCAGATGATTTTTGTTAATAAATTTTTTTCATTTAATAAATTTGCAACTTGATCAATTGTTGAAAATGGAATTTGGGATGTTTTTGCAATGTCAAATAAAGAATTATTTCCATCAGACAGATTCAATATCCAAAACATAGCTAATTCTTGTTGTTCAGTATCATTGGAGGTTTCATCAGTACGACGAAATCCCAGATTTCTATATAATCCTCGTTTGCCTAATTGTGGCTCACATTTTTGATTAGTATTAAGATATTTTGCATCGTGATCAAAGATCATGATAGTTTCTAAATATTTATTAAAACTGTCACCCAGTGAATCTTTTTTAATAAACATCAAATCATCTGCAGATGTATGATATTCTTCAAATTTCCTATAAGGTGTTCTCATCAATGAACCTATAGGGAGATTAAATCCAGGAGAACAGAATTGTCTTTCATCACTTCCATAAGGATAAAAATCTACAATAGAAAAATCAGTTTTTGAATGTTCTAATACATAAGGAACTATTTCATCAATTTTTGCATTACCTATTCTAGATTTTTTATAAGTTGAAGTTCCTGAATCAGCTAAACATGTTGCAACTAAGCCAGCTTCAATCTTATGTAAATTCTTTTCATTGAGACTAAGCCATGTAATAGCACCAATAGTTTCAGGAATAAATAGAAATCTATAGGAATAATTTAAAGATAAGTTTTTTAATTGTTTTGCTAAAAATGTTGCTAAAACAACTCCAGATAAATTATCATTGCAAAGTGAAGGGTGGCACACATAACAAGAAATTAAAAATTCTTTTTCCGTTTTACCTTTTATTATAAATTCACCAAAGGTCAAATAACCATTTTCTAAAGTAGAATCAATACATATTTCATATTCACCAGACTCTAATTTTTGAAATTCATTATGAGACATACAAAATCCCCATGTCTCTTTATAATATGATGTTATGAAAGGTATAACGTTAGGTTGTGAAGGAAGAGTATGAATATGATTTTTTAATTCATCAAAATGAATTTTTTTATGGATTGGTATACTATACCCTACAACATGTAAATTAGATTTTTTAAAATCCACAATTTTTTTCCCTTTAGGATCAATTATGTAACCATCAGAAATATTCCATTCCTTAGGTATTTTCCAATCAAATACAGATGTTCCAGATGGAATATCCTGGATTGTTAAGTTTATGTGCTTTTTTATCATCTCAAGAGTTTTTCTAACACCATTACCAGTGATACTTCTACAAATAGGATATAATTCAGTCATAAAATCAAACATGTCGTTTTGAATTGAATTAATATTATCAGAAATGTTTTGATGTATAGACATTATAAAAGATAAATTTTAGGAGTAAAATATGTTTTGTGTATATTTTTGTTAAATAATCTACATATAATTTTATTCTGAAGAAAATTGTGATTTTCTCCACAAGGTTTGAATTGGAATTCTTTTAATAGCCTGACTTCTTCCTGAAGGAGTATCACCAAAAATAGAAAGCTTATCTTCAACTAAACTAAATTGTTCATCAGATAAATTAAATTTCAAAAGAGTTTTTGAGGGGAATTTAAAATTATTTAGTTTTAGATTGTCGTTATTATTCATCCAAGTTTGTATATTATAAATAAAATTAAATTTTGGATTTGTAGATTTTCGATCTTTTCCCAAAGGATTATGCGAAATACCTTTACAATAATTAGATATGTCAGTGAATTGTTCCAAAATTTCATCATTAAGTTTATGATTTTCTTCTAATAGATCTCTTGAAATTTTTAGTGTATAATTAGTCCAATCATCCATATAATCAGCAACAATTTGAGCATGATAATAGTACATTACATTAATACCATCTTCACCATCAAGCAATTTTTGAAATTCTTCATCATTTTGATAAAAGTTTTCAATTAATTCAGGCGAGTCCCATAATTCATTTGTTGTAGAATCATGCACTTGATCAAATACTTCTTTTACACTTGATGATGCATAATTCAATTGTTTAGGAATTCTATAAAATAATTCAAAGGCATCAATATTATTTTCACGTAAAAATTTTAAAAGTGGATCATATACGATACCTTTGTTTGTTACCCAAAGTGAGAATGCCAACAATCTCAATTCGACATATTCATCAAAAGTTAAAGTATTTGAACTAATTACTACTTCTTCTATTTCCAGTACATTTTTACCATTTTTTAATTTCATAAAATCACGTGGAAGTACACGAAATTTAGTTTTTAGACCCCACTTCGTTCGTTCTTCAGGGGTATTCATCACTGCACCATTCAACATCATACATGAGTAAACTTGAATATCATCCATCTTTGCTTTTACTAAATCTCTTAAAGTCTGAATATGGCTTTGATAAGATTCTCCAGGTAATCCTAAAATTACTTCTGATGTAGTTCTTAAATCAGCTTCTTTAATTGCAGGTGCTAATTCAATAAGCTGTTGTGGACTAATATTAGATCTTTTAATATTACTCAATACTTTTTCATCAAGAGATTGTACTGACATGTAAATTCGTAAAGCACCATGAAGGCTTTGTATAGCATTAATAATTCGTTCCTTAGAATTTTTACCTGTGGTAGCTTGGATTTGACTAGGATATCCAACTTGATCTTTTAAGTTAGCTAAAAAATCACAAAATTCAAGATCTCTTGGAATCATTCCAAAATTTAAGTCACTTATGAATAAACTGTGTGTATTTTTTGGAACATGATTTGCAATATATTCTAGATCTTTTTTTACTCTTTCAACACTAAATTGATTTACTTGTTGGACCAAATTTGTACCATCAACACAAAAAGTACAACTAAACGGACAACCACGATTTGTTTGAATCATGGGAGATAGTTTTCCATCAAAGAACTTATCTAACAAACCGAGTGTATATGGAGAAGGTATTTCATCTAGATTTTTTAATCGCATTCCAGAATTAGTATATTGTAAAACTCCATCATGATTTCGTGAAATACAACCATCAATTGGTATTTTAAATAATTCATCTCTCTTTGTAGTTAAAACTTGATTGATAAAATTTGAAAAACCTAATTCACCTTCTACAGGGATATAAACATCAATTTCAGGATATTGTTTCATAAAAATTTCTTGAGAATCTAAATCTAATGGGAAATTAGGTCCCCCCCAAACGCTAAGTCCATTGGGATTTTGTTGTTTAAAAATATGAAAAATTTCTAAACCGACTCTATTATTCCAAGCATAATTACTCAATCCTAAAATATCTGGAGGATCATCTAAAATGGCTTGTTCAATCTCATGGATATACTTGAATAGTTGAATTTCAACATCTTCTGGGAATTTTGATAAACAATATGACGCAACAAACCCAATATTTAATGGAAAAGCCTCAGTTGCAAGCGTAATAGTGTCATATGTTAAATCACCTAAGTAAATTTTGAGTTTTTTCAATCACTTAATTCTAAATAAACTAGAATAAATATTATAATATAAAATTTTTAGTTATAAGATAGGTAGAATGAATTTGTAGTAATTTCTAAAATTAATTCATGAAATGATGTTTTAATATTAATTCTGCAATTTTTAAATCATGCCTAGTATCAATTTCAAATGATATTTCTTCAGGCATTTCATATATTCCAATTTTTCCTGAAAGTTTACATTTACTTTTAATAAAAGAATCATATTTTGTGATATGAATTGCTCCATTTTCTATAAATTCATCTTTGATGTCTTGTCTATTAGGTCGATTTTTGGGATCATTGTTTAAAGGAAAAATAAATTTTCCTTTAAGCTTCCACATAAAACGAATCCCCTTGAACCCACTTGTCAGTGAATCATAATTACCATTCAAAAATTTCTTTATCGCATTATCAACATGAAATGAGGTTCGTAAAGGTGAGGTATTTGGCAAAATCAATATTATATCAGGAAAATAATTTTCATTTTTTTTAAGTATTTTTAACACATGTTTTACTACAGGTTCCATAGGTAATTTATCGTCAGATAATTTTTTAGGTCGTTTAATAACTTCAGAACCAAATTTAATTGCTATTTCGGCTATTTTTTCATCATCTGTAGAGACTATAGTGCGTGAAATATATTTTGAATTAAGTGAAGAATTAATTGAATAATATAACATAGGTTTATTGTTTAATTTTACAATATTTTTCATAGGAATTCCTTTTGACCCCCCTCTAGCAGGAATTATAGAAATAATATTCATTTTATCATATTTTACATTCTTCATTATTGATTAAAAATAAACTGCTATTTCGATATAAAAATTATTTTAACAATAAACTAATAAAACATCTAGGAGTTCTTTAAATCAAGTATCATTTGATTTGATAACATACTGGTGTTAAATTGTGAAATATCTATAGGGTTTTTCTCTTTTACATGTTTGAGAAAATAATTCAGTGAATCAATTAATGAATTATTATATTCTGAAGCAAAATCAAATATTTTTTCTTCTATAATTGGCGGTGAAATAAAAAATCCATTTGAATCAAAAGTATCTCTAGGAGAGAAAATTTTTAAATTATTTTCAGAAATTAAAACAAATCCATTATTACCTAAAATAGAAATTTGATTTGTATACGGAGATGCATAGCTATTCAATACAGAGATAGTAATTTCATTTTGATATCTAAATACAAGGTAACAAGTATCATATGAAGTACCAGTTTTAGAGTTATTACTAGGAAAATAATCATGGGATATGGGGGGTCCAAACAATAAATTTAGTAAATCTAGATAATGAATTGACAGAGTATCCAATGAATTATGTAGATTATTTTTTCCATCTGCTCTCCAACTTCCTAAATATTTTTGTTTAAAAGCAAGACCTTGAGAAGCAATAATGTTAATGTGGATTATTTTTCCAATTTTTTCTGAATTAAGCAAATCTTTTAGAATATCAGCAAGATTACTAAATCTATAATTAAAGTTAAAAAATACTCTTTGTTTTTCAGAAATAGATAATTTCTGAAGTTCATTTAATTCTGAAACAGTTACAGCAGGAGGTTTTTCACAAAAAATGTAACCAGTGTATTCATCAAGCAATTTTTTTAGATATTTATAATGAGTTTCATTTGGTGAACAAATAAGAATACAATCAGAATCGTACATATCAGATAAATTATTTGTAAATCTAGAATCTTCAAGCATTTTACTAGGATGAAAAATCTGTGTTATTTTATATTCAGAAAGTTTCTCAATAATATGGATTAATCTTAATGCATGATTCCTATAACCAATAATACCAATTTTAGTTACCAACTAGAACATTTGTTACATGGATGGCATGTATTACGTTTTCCATTTTTATGTAGATTTCTCAAAGTCTGATATTTTTCACCTGTCCAAATTTCTTTAATACTTTGTTCATTCACATTTCCCATAGCTAATTCACTTTTATAATCTACATCACATGGATTACATATTCCATCATACCAAATATTCATTTCTCCCCACAGATAATTACATGGGCCCTTTCCAGCATTTTCTGTTGGATTATGATATGTATCCCATCTTTCTTGTAACTCTACTAATACTACATGATCTACATATTTTTCCCAATATTTTTTAAAAAGATTAGAATCTAAACTTGAATTTATTTTTACTCCACTTATTCTAGTTGAACATTTAGAATCAGGGTAAAATTTTTCTTTAATCTCTTTAAATTTTTTTATGTTATTTAGAACATCCTCAAAAATTCCTCTAATTCTGATTGATTCATATTCCTTTTTTTCATATGCATCAACTGAAAAAACTAAATCAGTCACACCGCTTTTTAAAATTTGGTGAATTAATTTTTCAGTTAATCGTGTTGCATTAGTATTTGTTTTTAAATCAAAAAATTTCCCTTTACAGTATTCTAACATTTCACCAAATTTTGGATTTAATGTTGGTTCACCTCTGCCAGTAATTGTTAAAGCATTAACACCAATTGAATGTGCATCATCAACAATTTTTTTGAATAATTCTAAATTCATTGAACCCATAAAATTTTGATTATTACTAAAATCTTCATCCACTTGATAACAAAATATACATCTCAAGTTACATGCAGAAGTAGGTTCAACAATTATATGATTTGGAATATCAGAATCAATTTGTTTGAGTGGGTAATTTTTAAATTTATATCTAAAAATAAGATATTTTGGCCATTGGTCCGATGAATGATTATTCATAAACTGAATTTCTTGAGGAGATAGTAAAGAAAAATCATTTTTTTCAAAGGATGTAATGATTTTTTTAAGGATTAGATCTTCTTCAGGGATAAGATTAGTAGATTTTTTGAGATTTATGATAAGTTTATTCTTATCAATGTTTTTTTCAGTTAAGAAAATTGCACCAATTTCACGCATTACATAAAACAGTAATTATTTCATAGTTTTATATTTTTCAAATTCTTGATTTATTTTATTTGTTATTAAATTTACTCCATTCAATAAATCCAATTTTTTCAGGTTTTTGATGAAGTATTGTCTTTTTTTAGGATTAAGCATTAGATTAAAAGCATTAACGAATTCATTTTCAGAATTTTTTTTATTTGGAATGATCTGAAATCCCACATCTGCATGCAATACAAAAGAGTGGTGGAGTTCTCTTTTATTTACAGGAATGGCAATTACAGGTATACGGAGTGCAGCAAGCTCAAAAATTGTTCTTCCATTGGATGCTATTGCAAAATCAGACTCTCGGAAATATTTTGCTAAAAAATGGGATTTTTCTACAATTTTAATTTGAAACCCATTTTTTCTCATTGAGTTAATTAATGGTTCTAATGATTTTTTATGACTATATCCAAGCCCTAGAATTACTGTAAATTCAATTTGTTTTACATCTAGAGTAGAAATTATCTTAAGAATTTGCTGTGTACGATTTGTAGGATCTGAACCACCAAATGTGATTAAAATTCGATTAACTTTTGGTTTAAACACATGAGATTCCCAAATCCTAAATTCATCTCTTACTGCAGCAAAATTATTACCATAAAATTCATTTCTATTTTTAGATTTTGAAAAATATATAGCATTAAAAACTAAGTTTGCATGTTTTTTACCTGATCCTAAATCTTCAAAATTTACAACGAAACAACTCAGATTTTTAAGAAATATCATATATTCAATACTAGTATTAAGTATATCATTAAAAATAATATCAGGTTTAAATTTTTCAATAATATTTTGTAATTGTTTATGAGATGAAAAAAACTTAATTTTGTACAAATGTTCTTTGAGTAGATTGGAACCTAATTGTTTAGAAGAATTCATCACAATTAACAAATCATCATTTCGAAAATTATTCAATATAGTTAACATGTTGTAAATATGTCCTAAACCAATTTCTCTACTACCGTCAACTCTTATTAGGATCTTTTTTCTTTTTAGCAGAGTTTCTAATACACCAATATCATGATAGTTTAATAAAGTAAAATATTCATAATTAGATAATTTTTGACCAAAAAATGGTTTAGTGAATTGTTTAGATTTAAGAAATTGATCACAGTTAAACGAAACAATTTTTTTAACATCAGCAACAGGAAAAGAAATGTCATTTAATTGTTCAATATTATTTTTAAGATTATTAATTTTTTGAGATTTATCAAAATTATTAAGATATCCGAAAATAGTATTGACTTTTATATCTAAATTCTTAAAAAAATCTTTTATTGTTGATTTTTTAATTAATGGAAATTTTGGAGTAATTAACAAACATTTTTGATAATGAATGTTTTTTTTAGATAAAAGTGTTAACGAATGAAAAGCTATATCTTCCAATGTTGTAGACTGTTTTGTTAGTAATTTTGGTCTCAATATTACTTCAGAACCATACATGAGAGATAATTCCTTAATCTCTTCAGAATCAGTCGTAACATAAACATCTGCATTCTTGAATTCTAAAGATGTCTTAATTATATAATATAGAAGAGGTTTATCGTTTACTAATCGTAAATTTTGTCTAGCAAGATATTCATTTCCAGATCTTGCCATTATTAGTATCAAATTTTTTGAATTCATATGTTATGTCAAAAAATCCCATTTAAGAGGCACATCATTTGATATATCTTCTTTAATTTTTTTTCCTATAACATCATCTAAAAATTTTGGAGAAATACCAGTTCCAGGTCTTTTGACAGCAAGCATATTTTTTAAAATAATTGTTCCTTTTTTGATAGGTTGGACAGTGACAATACTTCTACGTGCATATTTTACAGCTTCAGATTCTGAGTCAAAGTCAATACGTTTTGATTTTCCTTTTGAGATTGTTGCAATTTTTAAATTTTGAACTAGTTCTTCAAATCCATTTTGATCTAATGACAATCTATGATCACGACTTATTGTTAATTCAGAATTAAATGTGAAATGTTTTTCAATACAGTTTGCACCATAAAAAGTAGATAAAACTGGAATTAATGTACCAAGCGTATGATCAGAATAACCAATGATATGAGTAGGAAACATTTTTTTTAGTGTTCTTATCATTTCTAAATTCGCATCTTCAGGATTAGTAGGATATGAAGTAATACAATGCATTATGATAATTTCATGATTTCCTGTATTTTCAATAGTACTAACAGCTTCTTTAATTTCATCTTCATTTGCCATCCCAGTTGAAATAAAAATTGGTAATTGTTTTTTAGCAATATGTTTTATTAATGGAATATGTGTGATGTCAGCAGATGCAATCTTAAATGCTGGAACATTAAAAGAATAAAGTAAATCAACACTTTTTTCATCAAATGGCGTAGAAAAACATATAATTTCTTTCTTTTCAGCATATTCAAAAATTTGTTTCCATTCATCATTAGTTAAATGATCTAATTTTTCAAAGACATCAAATTGAGTTTCATTTTTAATGTTATCACTCCAGTATTTAGGTGCAGTTCTTGTAGTAAGCTCTTTAGCTTTATAAGTTTGGAATTTAATGCTATCTACATTTGCAGACTTTGCTGTATCAATTAATTTAAAAGCCTTTTTTAATTCACTGTCATGATTTGCACCAGCTTCGGCGATAGTAAAACAGGGGAAATCATCACCTATGTATTTATTTTTAATTTTTATTGTTTTCATTTTTTTCAAACCATTTTATTTTTTTAATATATCCTTCAGTTAGACTTTCAAACATTGTTTTATTATTATCTATAAATGATTTCATTTTTTCTTCAGAAATCATAACATCGATTAAGTTACCACCATGAAAAAAAGTATTGAATTCATTTTGTTGGTAAGCAATCCAATCAAAATCTACTGAGTTTTCTTCTAAAAATGATACATATTTGTCTAAATCATTTGAGTTCACATGAATTTTCAAAGATTGTCTTATGACTTTAGGAAGTTCATCAATAGATTTTACTTGAGTTACTGAAGGTAGTATTGAATAGTTAATTTTTATAAAAACAATTGAAGGTTTTGCATAAAATGTGGATTCTAATCCAGGTGAACCGCCTATCGTAACCACTAGTGAACAATTTTGGAATAGTTTTTCATTGGAAACTGAATGGTGCAGCAAGGATACGTTTGGAATTTTCATAATTTCTTCATATTCAGAAAGTTTTCTCCATCCCCTAATGGATTGAGCAGAATGTTCTTTAACATATAATTTATAATCTACGGGTAATGATTTTGCAATATTTTTGATAATCTCTATTTGATTTGTGTAAAATGGTGCAGCAATAAGGAGATTTCTTTCTTGATCCATTTGTAATGGAAAATAAACAAATTTTGCATTAAAATCAACTTTTTTTAATAAATTATTTTCAATGAATATTTCTCTATATTTTTTCTTAATTAATGAAATTAATTCATGGGTAATTACACGAAATTTTGTTCGTCCAAAATATGTATAATGAGTTTTTAAAGTATCATTTTGTGATAAAAGGAAATCTTTTGCAGACGTAAGTTTTCCAAATTTAGAATTAAGGAATGTATTAGTATAATTTTGAAGTTTTGAAAAATTATTCGTTTGTTTAAGATATTCTCTTAGACTGGAAAATGATCTATTTTTTCCTTGAAAATTTTCATATTCATGTAAATTATCAAATTGCTGTGCTTCTTGAGAAATAACACATTTGTAGAGAGATTTTGCCATATAGGTCATTAAAATTGGGATTTTCTTACTTTTACACATCTCACAAAAAAGTTGATCTTTATGTAGTATTGTTTCCTTTGTGAAATGATAGTCAGGTTTTACTTCATCAAATATTGTTTCAAATAATTTACATTCTTGATATATAATTGACAATATTTCATCAGAACTAAAGTTATGAAATTTATTAAATCGATAAAAAATTCTTTCATTAATGGCCAGTTTCCATAAATTAACATTATATTTTTTTTCAAAGTTTGACAGATAATCTATATCAGGATTTTTGTTGGGTTGTATATGATCAAAATAATACCACACTTTTTTAAAATTTACCAGATTTTGTTTTTCAAAGAAATCTTTAGTTTTATTAGTAATATCAATTATCGCATAAAATTCATAATCAGATTTTTCTTGTAAAAAATAAGATAAACAAAAAAGCATAAAGTTTGAATCAATCCAAACTAATATTTTTTTACTCAAAAGCTTTCTCCAGATAAAATCTTTGAATATTAGTTAATAAATGATGATCAAAGATTTTTTTTTCGTCTTGCAGGGATTCCAGCCCAAAATTGATTCTTAGGAACATCTTGGTTTACGAAGGAATAAGCGGCAATTATTGAATTTTCGCCTATAGTAACATTAGGCATTATAGTACTATGGGTACCAATTTTACAATTTTGTTTTAAAATTACAGGTCCTTCTTTATCATCAATGGTAGATTTTGAATAAATGGAGCAATGAGAACCAAGTTGTACAGAATCTTGTATTTCAACTGAATTTTGGGCATGAATAAATGTAAACGAGCCAATATCAAAATCCTTTCCAAGTTTTAGATTTTCAGGATAATATACTAAATAGTTGTACTTTGTCATTTTTCCATGTTTGATTATTGGTTTCTTCCAAGAGAGTTTTTTCATAGGCATTTCAATTAATAAAATAATTCTTTTTGTATTAAATCATTATCCAGTCTAATTTTTTCTAATATGTTAATAATTTTTTTGGATGCATTTCCCCTACCATATAGAAATTTAGAATCAATTGATTTTTTACGTAAGGTATTAGTGAGTATATTCTTAATAGAATTTACAGAATTGTCCTCTATGTCTAAAACATTTTTAGATTTTTCTCTATTATGTTGTCGATTTCCAATATTTACAACAGGTATTCCAAGATAGTTTGCTTCAATAATTCCACTACTGGAATTACCTACTAATACTCCAGCATTTTTCAATAATCCCAAATAATCATGTCTTGGGAATGTTGGATAAATATGGAGAAATGAAAATCTTTTAGAATATTCTTTTAAATTATTATAAATTATATTTCTACCAGTATCGGAATTGGGGGATATTATAATAGTTTCATGTTTAATTTTTACAATTGCATTTAGAATATTTTTTATTTCATTTTTACTTTTTAATATTTTAGTAGTTGATGGATGATATAATAAAATAATTGTTTTATCGGATATGTTCAGATTATATTTTTTATTAAGTTGATTCTTAGTTGTAATTTTATTTTCAGTTATTTCATCAATGCTAGGTGAACCAGTTAAAAAAACAAGTTTTGGGTTTTCTCCCATTTTAATTATTCTTTTTTGACTTTTTTCAGTAGCTGCAAAATGAATGTTAGATATTTTTGTAATAGCATGTCTAGTGTATTCATCAACACTACCAGAAACATCTCCACCATGAATGTGTGCATTTGGAATATTCATATAAAAAGCAGCGATAGCTGATGCAAACATTTCTGCCCTATCACCTAAAATCAAATTAATATCAGGTTTAATTTTTCTAAAAATTTTTCCAAACTCCAATATTCCATCTCCAATTGACTTTGCCATATAGTAATTATCATTACCCGAAGGAATCAGGCTGAATGTAGAGTATGGTTTAAAACCATCTTTTTTTATTTCAGAAATCGTATTACCATATTTTTTGGACATATGTGTTCCAGTAACTAGTAAATAGAGTTTGAAATTTTTATTATTTTGTAACTTTGTTATAATAGGTCTCAATATGCCATATTCAGATCTTGAACCTGTGGTAATGGTAATTTTTCTTGGATTCAATTTAAATTTATTCAATTAATCCTGAACCAACTTTAAATTTTGGATGCCATATTCCATCATCATCTTTTTCAAATAGATTTGGATTATACCACCTATCAACAATATTCCAAAAGTCCCTAACAGATATTTTTGTGAATTCACAAAATTTTTCAAGTATACCTTGATCAAGTTTTCCATCAAATTCTTCTACAATTGATATCATTTCTTCTCTAGTTTTAATTCCATATCTAATCCATCTAGATGCATTATCAGTTGCAACGGAATGCCCAAATTTCAGATATTTTAAAAAAGGATTTAACATATAACTTAGAGAATCAATTTGATCGTAATTATCAATAGAACCTTCTCGTGTATATTCATGACCAAGATGTTGAAATCCCCATTTTTGTGCGACCTCAAAATTATGTTTAGAGTTCCAAGGAACAAAGTAGCTTAAATAAATTGGTTCTAATTCACTTTTTTCAACTTCTTCTAAAGTAGGTTGTTTTGCAGCTTCCAAATCTATTGGAGAAATATCTCCATCTTCAAACCATCTATCCCATACAGGTTTTATTACATCATTTTTTGGTTGTAGTTTTGCTGAAGGAGTTTCATCTGAAAACTTACCGCCATAAACATAGTTTACATCCTCTCCATAAACCAATAACTTTATTCCAAGTTTCATTGACATTTTAACTGGAAATGCATAAACCAAAGAATCTACATACCAAGAAGATGATCCAATTTCCTCTAAAGACTTCTTGAACATTTTTCGAGCAATTTCTCTATTAGGTTTAAAAGAAATTATATCACAACCAAATGCGTCAGATAAATTTTCTAGATTTTTTTTACCTGTTTCAGTCCAATCAATATTTTCAACAGTAAAAAGAATTGGATTCATATGTAATTTTTCTTTTAAAAGATAGACTTGGTAATGAGAATCCTTCCCTCCAGATACGGCTATTGCACAATCATAACCATCTCCATTTGTTCCCCTATACTTTGCACATAAAGTTTCAAGTTCTTTCCACCTATTTTTCCAATCTGTTTGACTATTTTTTTTAAAGTGTAAACATGGATAACAAATGCCTGTTTCATCAAATTGTATTCCAGGTCTGGTATTAGGCATTAAACATTTTTTACAATATTTCATCAAACCTAATTAAATTGGTTTCTTTATAATATTTTCATTTACAATAGAGATAATATTTCAAAAAAACATTTTTTATGACTTTATTAATATGAAAGATTAAAAAATAATACAATGGTTTTCGTAGTAGCTGAAATAGGCGTTAATTGGAATGGTAATTTTGAATTAGTGAAAGAAATGATGGCCAAAACAAAGGAAATTGGATTTAATGCAGTGAAATTTCAATCTTTTGATGAAGAAATAGTTAAAGAACATCCAAACAAAAAAAATTTGTTAAAATCTTCAGTTTCAGAAAAAAATGTTGAAGAAATTAACAATATTGCAAATCATATTGGGATAGAATGGTTTTCTACTCCGATGTATTCTGATGCTGTAGATTTTTTAGAACTATATGTAAATAAATTTAAAATCAGAGAAACAGATGGAAGAAAATTATTAGAAAATTCAAGTACGGAATTAACTGAAAAAATATTCCGAACTAAAAAAGAAGTATTTGTAAGTTGTCAATCATCACCTAAAAAATCAAATTATTACAATCATCCTAATATCAAATGGCTTTATTGTGTACCAAAATATCCATGTAGTTTAGATGATCTAAATTTCAAGAAATTCAAAGAATTTAACGGATATTCAAATCATTGTAATGAAATAATTGTACCCATCATGTCAGCTATTTTAGGAGCTCAGGTAATAGAGGTTCATATTACATCAGACAGACAAAAAGAATTCATCGATAATCCAGTAAGTTTTGATTATAAAGAATCTTTTGAAATTATAAAACAGATTAGAAATATAGAAAGAATAGAAAAATGATGGAATCCAAAATGAAACCTATTTGTTTTATTCCTGCAAGAGGAGGATCAAAAGGAGTAAAATGTAAAAATATAAAAAAATTAGATGGTATTCCTCTAATAGTTCATGCAATAAAACTTGCAAAGAATTCAAATATTTTTGAAAAAATAGTTGTTTCAACAGATGATCAAGAAATAGCAGAAATTGCTAAAAAATCAGGAGCAGATATACTTATTCGAACAAAAAAATTATCTTCAGATGAATCATCAATGGATGAAGTTATTTTAGATGCAATTCCAAAATTATTATCAAATTATATAAAGTTCAACACTTTAGTGAATTTGGATTGTACTGTACCATTTGTAACAAAAAATGATCTTAAAAAACTAATCAACATATTAGAAAAAACAAATTGTGATACCACGTGTATTGTATATAGACAACATCATAATCCATATTTTAATATGGTTGAACCAAATTCTAAAGGATTTCTTAGAATTAGTAAAAAAAGAATGAAAAAAATTTCCACTAGACAAAAAGCCCCCATTGTTTATCAATTGATTGGGATTTTTGCAATGAATGTTACAAGATTCATGAATTTAAAGAAAATCTATATGCCAAAAACATTACCTTATGAAATTCCTTCCGAAAGAGGATTAATGATAGATACAAAATATGAATTTAAACTAGCAGAAATTTTAATGAAAAATAAAAAAATATTTTTTTAAGTTCACCAAGCAGTCCAACCGCCATCAACAATCAAATTTGAACCAGTCATATATGATGAAGCATCAGAAATTAAAAACAATATTGCTCCATCGTATTCATCTTTTTTTGCCATCCTACCCAACATAGTTTTTTTGGAATAGTTTTTTATGAATTCTTTTTTTTGATATACTGTATCTTTAACACCTCCTAATGTCAATGAATTTATTCTGATGTTTTGATTTCTCCAATATGAAGCAAGGTACATCGTCATAGCAATTATTGCTCCTTTACTTGAAGCATATGATATGGGTAAACTTAGTTTACTTTTTCCATAGATACTTTGATCAGCACCAACAATCCCATAAATTGATGAAATATTCACTATAGAACCATGTTTTTGTTTTTTCATAATTTTACCAAATTCTTGACAACATAAAAAAATCCCAGTTAAATTTACGGATAAAGTTTTTTCCCATAAATCTAAGGGGAATTTTTCAAATGGTAATGAATAATTTTTAGTGGATTGTGATATACCTACTTTAGATGTAAATGCTGCATTATTTATTAATCCATCAATTTTTCTAAAATCTTTAATGATTTTTTTACATGTTGAAACAACTTTTTTGGTATTTGTGAGATCTAAGGTATAAGATTTTGGATTTGTTTTATATTTTTTTTTGATAATCTGTTCAAGTTTTTTATTATTTTTTGTATCAATATCCACCAATATTACATTAGCACCTACACTGCTAAGAATATGAGAAAATTGAGTTCCTAAGGTTCCTGAAGAACCTGTTATGACAATATTTCTATCTTGAAGGTTAAAAATCGTATCAAAATTTCTCATGACATATGAGTAAAAGAAGATATGCTTATAGATTTTATCAAATTCATCCACTTCAAATATTAATGTCCTTTTCAAAAATCATACAGATATGAAAAAATCAAATAAGCAAACTGCAGCGGTAACCGAACTAAAAAACAAAATAATACTCGTTACTGGTGGTGCAGGTAGTGTAGGAACTGCGTTAACAAAAAAACTTCTCGAATTTCCAATAAAACAAATTAGAGTGATCGATATAGATGAGCATGCACTTTTCAAACTAAAAAGAGAATGTGATGATAAACGTCTAAGATTACTATTAGGAAATATTCTGGATAAAGAAAGAATTGATATGGCAAGTAAAAATATCGATATATTAATTCATACTGCTGCTATAAAAAATATAGAAATTTCTGAATTTAATCCAATTGAAACAATTGATACAAATGTAAATGGTACAGTAAATTTGATAAAAATGGTAATGAAAAATAAACCAAAAAAATTTCTTAATGTAAGTACAGATAAAGTTGTAGAATCATCAACATTATACGGTGTAACAAAACTTTTAGGAGAAAAAATTACTACTTGGGCTGGAATTCATCTTAATCCTCCAACAAAATTTGCAAGTGTTAGATTTGGGAATGTGATTGAAACTAGAGGAAATGTTTTTGAAATTTGGGCTAAAGAAAAAAGTAATAATTTACCATTATCTATAACACATGAAGAAATGGAAAGATATTTTTTCCACATTAATGAAGCAGTTGATTTTATTATTAATTCAATTCCATTGATAAATACTGGTGAAACATTCATTCCAAAAATGAAAAAAATGAAAATGAAAGAATTGTTAAAAGATTATTCAAGTCAATACAAAGTAATTGGATTAAGAAAAGGAGAAAAATTAAGTGAAGAATTAATGACTAGGGAAGAAAGAAAGAATGCAATAGAAAAAAAGAATATGTGGATTATCAAACCAAAAAATTAATCAAGTTAAAGGTTCAAAAAATTCAGAGATTGATTCTGTAAGATAATCTTTTTCTTCTGATTCCATATTTGGATACATAGGGAGAGTTAAGACTTCTGAAGATATTTTTTCTGTTAGTGGAAGAAATATTGGTGAGCTAGAAATTCCTTGATAAAACTTTGTTTTATGAATTGGTGAAAAATAAACTTTGGAAAAAATTTGTTTTTCAGATAAAAATTTATGTAAAGCATCTCTAATTGTTTGATTTTTTAATCGTATGGTAAACATTTGATAAATATGGTTATATCCAGATGGTTCGGCGGGTAACTGGATTTGATCAAATTTTTGAAGTTTGGAAGAAATATCTTTAGCATTATTTCTACGCATTTGAATTAATTTATCTAATTTTCTTAGTTGAGAAATTCCCAAAGTTGCGGTTAATGATGACATTCTCCAATTATATCCAAGTTGGAGATAATCAGGTTCGGAAGTATTTTGAAAATAATTTTCAACATCCATTCTTCCATGAGAGCGAATCAATTTAATTTTTTCATAGATTTCTTTAGAATCTGTTACAACTGCACCACCTTCACCAGTTGTCAAAACTTTATTTCCACAAAAACTGAAAATTGAACAATCAGATATAGAACCAATTTTTGTACCATTAATTTTAGAGCCAAGACTTTCTGCAGCATCCTCTATTACAGGAATGTTTTCTTGTTTGGCAATTTTATTAATTTCATGAATTTTACATGCTAATCCACCATAATCCATTGGAACAATAGCTTTTGTTCTAGAATTAATTTTAGATTGAATAGAGATTGGATCTAATCCAAATGTTTCTTCTTCAATGTCAGCAAAAATTGGTTTGCCTCCAACAAAAAGAACAGAATTGGCAGTAGAAATGAATGAAAATGAAGGGACAACTACCTCATCTGAATTTCCTATTCCATATGCAAGAAAAGATGAATGTAATGCAGAAGTACCAGAATTTAATGTGACACAGTAATCTGCACCAACATAATTTTGTAATTCATTTTCAAATTCCTCAATTTCAGGCCCAAGAGCCCAAGAGCTTCCTCTTTTCACAATCTTTGTAATTAGATCAACATCTTCATCATCGGTAAAAATTTTGTATAAAGGGATTTTCCAGTTTTTAATCAAAGATACCTCACTTTATTGAATTAATCATGTTTGCAAATATTTTAGATGCAGTACCAGGATTAGTCAAGTATTTTTCAACATGATTTGTTGCAGCAGAAACTAATTGTTCTTGAAGAGAAGAATTTGTTAAAAATGTCTGTAAATTTTTTTCAAGATTTGATTTATCAGAAATATTAAGGACAGCATTATCTTTTAAGTATTCAAAATTATAAGATTCATCAACCATAGAAATATTCATTATTGGTTTTTTTAATATCATTCCCTCTAATAAAACAGTTGAAGGCATAACTTCAGTGTAGATATTGATCATGAAATCACAATTTTTTATATTTTTTAAACTTGATGTGAATTGAGTCATTTTTACATCAGGGGCAATTTTATGAATATATTTTTTAATATATTGATTATTTTTTTGAGCAGTTGGATGTAATTTCACCATAATATTTACATCATGCTTATTTTTCAAAATTGAAAAAAGAGAATTCAATAACTTTTCAAATCTAATAAAATGATCAGTATCATAAAGTGCATTTGCTTCATCTAGTCCACCAGGAGTAATCAAAATTGTTTTTTTTGACGAATTTTTCTTTGATTCAACGTAAAAAAAATCATCATGTCTAGGACTACCAGACATTAGAATTCTAGATGGGTGTATTTTATGTTGAGATACAAGATAATCTTTTTGAATTGGTCCCCAAATAGCAATTTTGTCTTTGAAAAGTGAATACATACTAATCATATCAAATGATGAAAGTTCTGGCACATAATTTATGAAACCATGTTCTAGTAAAATAGAGGAAATATCAGGATTCCCATTTAAAATTATTTTTTCAGTTTCTCCAAATACATTAAGTGATAAAATACAGGTAATGTTGAGTTTAGTAATTATGTTTTTTGAAAAATATATCAATGTAATATAATCTTCTAATCTATTTTGGTAGATTTTTAACAAACCATCATTAATACTTTCCCAGAAAGAACATCCTTCAATAATAAATAATTTTGAAAAAATTTCTTCGCTTTTCCAAAAATTTTCTAATTCTTTGATATATTTCTTAGAAATATTAGATACTAGTATTTTTTCATTAGTGGAAAAGTAGCTTTGAGGGTTCAAGAATTTACAATTATATTTTCTTAGTAATTTTATTGATTTCCAATTCCAAACAGCTGGTCTTCTTTGATTTAAAAATATTATATTTTTTTTAATATTTTGAAGAAGATTAGAATATTGTTCTGGATTTATCTCTAAAAATAAGATGGATTCTGGACTATTTTTTAAATCATAATGTAAACCAAATAATTTTCCAATCACAGATTCTAAAAAATTTTTTAGTTTTACATAATTTTTCCTTGATAATTTAATAGGCAAATTAAATCCCAAAAATGAAAAAGAGAAAGAGTATTTTTCAAATGGGCTTGAAGAATTACTTTCCAGATCATCTAGTATTTCACAAAGAATTTTGTTATTAGAAATTGATTTAACAATTTTCATTAAATTTGAATTACATAATATTTCAGAGGGGTTAGATTTTTCAATAATTCTTTTAACTGTGAAAAATGTATAAATTTCTCTAATAAGAATATGATGTAATTCGGCAGTATCAAATAAACTTAAAAGATTGAAATTTTCAAATTTGAATTTTTTTGAAACAAAAGAATCCTCATGCCAATTGTAAAATGAAATTGTGTGTTTGAAAATATCTCTATGATCATCTTTTGTTAAATAACGTTCAGCAATTTTATGAGATATATTATGATTTTCTAAAAAATTATGTGTTTCTATATCTAAAGAAAAAATTTCATAGTCGGCAAGATTGTAATTTTCTTTAGCATTTTTAAAATCATTAATATTTTTTACAAGTAAGGATTTACGTGTCAATTCAAATCCATAATAATAATCATATTAATAATCATATTAATAATCATATTAATAATTATATTAATAATTATAGTAGAAGGAAGATTTTATTTAAAAACTAATTTTTCCACTTATTCCAGTCATAATCATCGAAAGTTACATTTTTCATTTCATTATCATTTGGTCTCCATGCAATATTAGTCAAAACAAGAATTTTAGAGACATCATTTGAAATGTTAATGTGTGCAGTAGCAATATTTGGAGGTATATGGACAAGGGTAGGATTTTCAGAATTAGATTTAATTTCAAGATATTTACCATTTTTTTCTTTGATAATGAAAAGTACTTCACCTTGAATACAAGTAAAATAACTATGACGTTTCAAATGAAGATGTGGTCCTTTAACTTCTTGAGGGTAAACCGAGGTAACATATACCATTTTTGGATGATTAGCAATAATATTATCCCAATCACGCCAAATTACATTTAATGAGCCGTTAATATGACCATCATGAATATCTTTTGTATCATGTTTTTCTAGTTTAATTTTTTGAGTTTCATCCATACAAATTAGAAATTAAAGTTGTATATATTGAATTACAAAAAAATCATCATCTATTCAGATTTATTTTAATTACATAATTATGATTTTACACACAATCTACCCGTATAATCAATTCTAAAAAGAAAAGACGGAATTTTGTTTTCATCAAAGTATTCATCTACAGCCTTTTTTGAACCTTGGAAATGACCATAATCATCAATTATTAAAATTCCACCAGGAGTTAATCGTGGAAATAAATTATTTAATTCATGTTTAGTTGATTTGTACCAATCAGTATCTAATCTAAGTAATGAAATTTTTTCTGGAGCATTTTTTGGAATAGTATCTTCAACATTTCCTTGAATAAAATGAATTTTTTCTTTAGGATATCCAGTAGAGAAAAGATTTTTTTTGACTTCTTCTAAAGGAACGAAATCGGATGAATCTGGTAATATTTTTTTTCCTTCAAATTCTTTATTCCATACATCTAACATAGAGTTTCCTAAATAATCTAAGTCATGCTTACTAGGTTTTGTTGTTCCTTCGAATGTATCAAAAAGATAAAGATCATATTCAGTTTTTTTCATAGCTAAAAGTACTTTAGCTACTAACATCATTGAACCTCCTCTCCAAACTCCACATTCTACAATATTTCCAGAAATTTGGTTTTTTACTATATATTGAATTGAGTTGATTAATGCAGCCATTCTTTCTGGACTGGTAAGAGTATAATTTTTAACAGAATTAATTATTTCAAGATATTCATTCTCAAAATCTGCCAAGCTTTCATGATTAAATCTAGGCTTAATATCATACCCCAATCTAAAGAAAAATGATCTGATGGTGTATTTAATAAATCCAGAAAATGTCAACGCTATTAGAAGTAATTCTATGTATTTCTAATAAATTTAACCAGTAATTTACACAATTATCTAATAATTTAGAAATGATTTATTACAAATAAAAAAATTAGATTTTTTGTGAAACTTTTAGTAACTGGCGGACTGGGTTTTATTGGAAGTAATTTTATTATTAAAAATTTAGCAAAACATCAAGATTGGGAAATTACTAATCTTGATGCTATGTTTTATGGTTCTAATAACAAAAATTTAAAAAGAATTGAAAACAATCAAAACTATAAATTTGTTAAAGGCAATATTGTAGACAATAATTTAATAAAAAAACTCATTTCTGAGAATGAAATCATAATTAATTTTGCAGCTGAATCATTTGTAGACAGAAGTATTTTAGATGCAAAGCCATTTTTAGATTCTAATGTAAATGGAGTTTTTACTATTCTTGAAAATATTAAAAATTCAGAAAAAAAATTTCTCCATATTTCAACAGATGAAGTATACGGTAGTTTAACAAAGGAAAGTGCAAAAGAAAATTTTAGATTTAATCCATCAAGTCCATATTCTGCAACAAAAGCAGCTGCAGAATTATTGATTAATGCATATCAAAAAACATATGATTGTAATTGTATGATTACAAGATGTACAAATAATTATGGACCAAACCAATTCCCAGAAAAATTTATTCCAAAATCAATAATTCTAGCAAACCTTAACAAAAAGATTCCCATCTATGGGACAGGAAAAAATATTCGTGATTGGTTGTTTGTAGATGATCATTGTGATGCAATTTCATCGGTGTTAGAAAAAGGAGAAAGTGGAAAATCATATAATATTTCTGGAAATAATGAAATTGATAATTTAACTATAGTAAACAAGATTTTATCATTAATGGGAAAATCAACAGATCTGATAGAATATGTAGAAGATAGACCAGGGCATGATTTTAGATATTCCATGGATTCATCATTAATTAGGAATGAAATAGGTTGGAAACCAAAAGTTGAATTTGAAAAGGGATTAGAAAAAACTATACAGTGGTATTTAGATAACAAAGAATGGTGGCAGGAATATTTCAATATCATATTAGAAGATATGCCATGGAAAAAAGAGTCTTAAATTATTAATATTAAGAAAAAATCTATAGATGATATGAAAGGCATTCTACTTCATGGCGGACATGGAACAAGATTAAGACCATTAACACATACAGGTCCAAAACAACTACTTCCTATTGCAAATAAACCAATGTCTGAATATTGTATTCAAACTATGAAAGATGCAGGTATCAAAGAAATTGCAATAGTAATTGGCGGTATTGGTTCAGAAAAAGTTAAAGAGTATTATGAAAATGGAGATAAATTTGGTATGAATATTCAATATATCAAACAAGATTATCCAAGAGGAATTGCAGATGCAATTAATTTATGTAAAGATTTTATTGGAAAAGAAAAATTTCTTGTATTTCTAGGTGACAATATAATTTTAAAGTCGATTTCAGAATTTGTAAAGCAATTTGAAAATTCAAATGTAGATGCATCAATTCTATTGTGTGAAGTAGACAATCCAAGTAGATTTGGCATTGCAGATATAGTAAATGGAAAAATAAAAGAGATAATTGAAAAACCTAAAAATCCTCCAACAAACTTAGCAGTTACAGGGATATATTTTTTAACGCCAAAAATTTTTGAAATTATCAATAAACTAAAACCTTCATGGAGAAATGAGCTAGAAATTACAGATGCATTAGATTTACTATTAAAAGAAAATGACAACATAACATACAATACAATTACTGATTATTGGAAAGATACAGGAACCCCAGAAGATATTATTCATGCAAATAAAACCATTTTAGAAAAATTCATTCCCAAAATAGAAGGTGAAGTCAGTGGAAATGTAAAAAAAAGTGGAATCATAATTATCGAAAAAGGATCTAAGATAGAAAACGATGTTGAACTTATTGGACCAGTTTTGATTGGTGAAAATTCAATAATTAAAGAAGGTTCAAAGATAGGACCAAATGCCACTATAGGCAATGAATGTATTATTTCTAAAGTAAAAATCAAAGATTCAATTATTATGAATAATTGTCACATCTCAATCAAATCAACCATAGTAAATAGTATAATTTCATCAAATTCAGAATTGAGTTTCAAACAAGAATCAGATGAAAAAACTTTTCTTCTTGGAGAGGGAACAAAAATATTTCTTTGATTGAATTATTACTTAGAATGATATAGTCAAGCCATCATCATTACATCATTGTTTAATTAGGCATATTGAGAATACAATACAAATGGAAACAAATAATCCCCTAGTAAGTATTATTGTACTAAATTATAATGCAGGAAAATTATTACATAATTGTATTGAATCACTTCAAAAATTAGATTACAATAATGTTGAGATAATAGTTGTTGATAACATTTCGACTGATAATAGTCAAAATGAATGTAAAGAAAGATTTCCAAACATAAAATTAATTCAAAACAACAAAAACGTAGGTTATTGTGGAGGAAATAATATTGGTATGAAACAAGCAAAAGGCGAATTCATCATAATTTTAAATCCAGATACAATTGTTGAATCTAATTTAATTTCACAGTTCCTTACTGTATACAAAGAAAATGGAGATGGTTTGTATCAACCAAAAATTTTATCCTTAGATAATAAAGAAATTTTGCAAAGTACAGGAAACATGATTCACATTTTTGGATTTGGATTTGCCAGAGATAAAGGTAAATTAGACAAAATCAAGAGTAATGAAAATATTACAATTGGGTATGCTTCTGGGACTTGTTTATTTTCATCACGAATAATTTTTGAAAAATTAGGATTTTTTGATGAATTTTTATTTTTGTATCATGATGACTTGGATTTAGGATGGAGAGCTAATCAAAAAGGAATTAAATCATATTTTGTTCCTAGTACAGCAATATTTCATGCTGAAAGTTATTCACTAAAATGGAGTAAAAAGAAGTTTTATTGGTTAGAAAGAAATCGAAGATATTGTTTAAAGACTCATTATTCAAAAGAAACTCTAAAAAAAATTAAATGGAGTTTATGGTATACTGAAATATTAGTTTGGTTATTTTATATTTCTAAAGGATATATTTCTGCAAAGATTCAAGCAGAATCAGATTTAAGAAAAAATCATAAATTTATAATAAAAAAACAAATTGAAATTGAAAATCAGAAAAAAATATCAGATTTAGAATTAATTAAAGAATTTCCAGATAGAATTGAAGTTCCTAAAGATGTATCTGAAGGATTTCCCAGTAAAGTATTCTTAAACATGATAGAATTCTTGAGTAAAAAAGCAAAAAAACAATTAATAAAAGATTAAAGTTTTTCAGAAATCACAACTGCAACAGCAAACTCATCTTCATGAGATAGGGTTACCATGAAAGAATAGTCAGATGAGTTTTTAATTTTTACTATAGGCTGAAAATTATTATGATCTGTGATAATTGAAATCAATGGGATTTTTAGTCCAATTGATTTTATTATAGCTTCTTTTAGAGCAAATTTACCTGCAAAATGTTCATATGGTTCAGAAAATTTTAAACAGTATTTTATTTCAGATGATGTGAAAATATTCTTATAAAAATCTGTGTTATTTTTATATTCAAGTTTTTTGAATTTTTCAATTTTTACAAGATCAATCCCGATTCCAATTTTATCTAGCATAATTCATCAATAATTATTCAAGAACAATTACTCTAGCAACCCCATTAACTAGAAGTGTATTCTTTTGATTATGAATAATGGTCTCTATTTCTAGAATTTTTGTCACATCACTTTTACCCTTAACTATACCTTCAACGGTAATTGTATCAGAAATATAACATGGATTATGAAAATTCAAATTTTGTGATAAATACAGACATTTTTTTCCAGGAATATGCATTCCCACCAACTGTGAAATAAATGAACCTAATAACATTCCATGACAAACTCTTTGATGAAATTTAGATTCTTGTGCGTAAATTTCATCCATATGAAGTGGGTTATAGTCACCAGATACAGCAGCAAATTTTGCTATTAGTTCATCAGTTATATGTATTTGAAATGATGTCTTTTGATCAATTTGAATTTCATCAAAATTTAAATTTTTAATATCAGTCAAAATTTACACCGTGATTTTTTAGATGTCGTTTAATATCTGCAACATTCTTAACATCCATTGCCTCATCTATACTAAATTTAACATCAAATGTTTGTTCTAATTCATAAAGCATCACATAGCCGTTAAACGAAGTCCAAGTAGAAATGGTTTGTGGGTTTGATTCATCATTTATTTCATCTTCTGAAATATTAAGAATTTTTGATATCAATGAATAAAGTTTTTCAGACATTATTTACCTCGACATTAACAAAATCAGGAGATTTAAATGGTTTTTCAACATGATAAATCCAATAATCTCCTTCTTTATCAAATCCACAAGAGGGTAAAAAATTCTCAATTGGGGTATTTTTTTCTGTGGGAATGAATTTAGATTTTATTGTTTCAACTTTATTTTTCTTAGCTTCCTCAACAACATAATTCATTATAACATTTTCAATTTGTCTTCCCATTATTCTACAGCTTAGTAAGAATGAATCTAAAATCCATTCTTTTGATGTTTCTTTTTTAATAATAAAGACTCCAGTTATTCCATTATCACCAAATTTATCAAATACTTGAGCACAACCAACTAATATTTTTTCATCAGAACTAAATTTTTCAATTGTATCTTTTTGATAGCGTTTTGTTGTTAAATTGAATTGGTTTGTTTTAAGGGTAAGTTGAGATATTCTAGGGATTGTAAAATTATTGGCTTTTTTAATAACAACTTTAAGATTTAATGTTTTTAAAAAATCAGTTAAACTAGAACTAGTTTTTTCTAATTCTAATCTTTGTTTTTGCTCAGAATACATTTTTTTTCTACTAATATCTTCAGACGTAATTTGAAATGTACTAAAATTATTTAACGATAATAAAATCTTGGAATATTCAGAAGGATCTGAAGGGATTTCAGGTACATGTACTTGAGGTAATTCTCGTCGAACATAGTCACGATTTACAGGATCATCATCAAAAAATATCATGCTATCTAAACCAATATTCAATTGATTTGAGATTTCACGTATGTTTTGTACTTTATCTCCCCAATTTATCACAATAGATGAAAAATCTTCTTTTTTCAATATCATATTTGGATGATTATTAACTACATTCATTGCATCATCAAAATTATTTTTACTGTTTATTGCAAGAATTATTCCTCTTTGTGAAAATGCCTTTAAATGTTTTTGAAATTCTACGAAAGAATTTCCTGGAGGCTGAGGTCCAAGTTGTATTCCATCAAAGCCATCTTCTCCTATTATTCCACCCCAAAGAGTATTATCTAGATCTAAAACAATACATTTCTTTGTTAATCCTAAAAATGCAATTACATAAGAAATTAAATGGTTTCCTAAATAAGGAATAAAATTTAATGAGATTTTAATATCACCAAAAAAATAATTTTGATAATTAAAAATATTTTCTTCACCATATTTAGTTACAAATCCGTTAAAATCAAAGATGATAACATTTTCAATCTCTTGGATTTTTTCTTTTAGTTGTGTATTGAAATAGATAATTGTATCATGAAATCCAAAATTAGAAGTTGATTCAGCAATTCCATATGGAGAGAAGAATGGTATATGTAAATTAGATACGATTAATTTTGAAGATGAGTTTTTAGAAAATATTTTAGTTAAGTTTACTAACTCAAGAACTTTTTTATCTATTAAATTTTTTTTATCTTTCTGATCAAAACTATAAGGAAAATAAAAAAAATCATTTAATACGCTTCGTATATCTAAAAGTAAAAAAGTAATATCAGGTTCAAATTTGTACAGTTGACTATTAGAATCAAATATTTCTTGATTATATTGATCATATCCACCCAGATATGTTTGACATGAAGTTTCTATTTCATCACATTTGACTTTTATGATTTCAGGAAGACCATTAATGGTAAAACTAGATAAGAATCCAATCTTGATTTGTTTTTTATGACTAGTAAGAATGAGTTTTTCAGCTAGGCTCAAGTATTCTGATAATGATTTCTCCATTACTAATATGATTATTAAAAGCACAATAAATATTTCGTATTAATTATTAATCAAAATTTCATGAAAAAACTTACCGAAAGTTTAAAGATTAATCTATTTAGACTGATTCGTAATGGATGAAAATGACGTTTTTGAGGAAAATGAATTAGAATTAATGAAATATTATGGGTTGGAAGGTCGGACAGGAAAAATAAATTTTAAACTAAAAATGCTAAAAAGTTGGATTTATCATAAATTAGCTTATTCATCACCACGTTCAAATTTTGTTATCAAAATGCAACGTTCAAGGGGTGTAAAAATTGGAAAAAATTGTCATATTTCACCCTATGTGTTAATTGACTTAGTATATCCAAACTTAGTTAAAATTGGAAATAATGTTACTATTGGTTCAAACGTTATGATTTTTGCACACATAAATCCAACGGCCAATTTATTTTTAAAAAAGACATCTTATCCAAGAAAAGTTGCCAAAGTTACGATTAAAGAAGGGGCAGTAATAAATCCAGGTTCAATAATCACTGCAGGGGTTTCCATTGGAAAGAATTCCATTGTTTCAGTTGGATGTAGTGTATTTGAAGATGTACCTGATGCGTGTGTAGTAGTAGGAAATCCAGCAAGAGTTGTAAAAAAAATTGAATAGCATAAAATATTTTAAAGAATTAATAATTTGGAATGACTTATGAATATTCTTGGAATTGATTTTGAAGACTGGTATCATCCAGAACTTATTAGTCCTCATGTAAAAAAAGAGGAAAGAAAACCAATCATAATCAATAGTTTAGATAGTATTTTGGAATGGTTAAGAAAAAATGAAACGTATGCTACATTCTTTGTTGTAGGTGAACTGCTAAAAATTCAACCAGACATGATTGACAAAATCCTATCTAATGGACATGAAATTGGATTTCATACTATGAATCATACAAGATTAGATTCATTTGAGTATAACAAAAAATTTGAATTAGAGATAAAAGAGTTTGATGTTTTAACAAACAAAAAAAGTAAAGGGTTTAGAGCACCAACTTTTTCATTAAACAAAGAATGTTCATGGATAATAGATGTTTTAGAAAAAAATAATTATGTATATGATAGCAGTGTTGTGCCCGTAAAAACAAGTATGTATGGAATTCCATCAGCTCCAAAATTCCCTTATAAAATATCAAGTTCTTCTATAGATTCTGAAAATCCAAATGGGAAAATTATAGAATTTCCGTTGTTAACAACAAAATTTTTGGGTAAAAAAATTCCTGCTGGAGGAGGATTTTACTTGAGAACATTACCATTAGCTATAATTAAAAATGCCATTAGAAGAATGGAAAAAACAACTCATCCAAGTACATTTTATATTCATTCATGGGAATTAGATCCAAAAAATATGCCCAGAATTAAAATTCCTAAAAAAGACTCATTTATCACATATCATAATTTAGAAAAAGCAAAAGAGAAAATGACAAAACTTTTGGCAGAATTTAATTTTACGTCATTTGAAAGATTCTTGCAAATTTAAATATCAATTTTTTTCATGAATTCTAGAGTTAATTTAATTCCGTTATTAATAGAAATTTTTGGTTCCCAACCTAATTTTTTTAATTTTGAATTACTAGCTACGAAATTTCCAACATCAACTTTTTTTGTATATGTTGGAGATTTTACATATTCAACTTGAGTATGAGTAAATTTTTGTAATATCTTTCCAAGTGTATAAAACCAAATTTTTTTGTTTGATGATATCCAATACAATTCTCCAGATTTTCCTTTTTTCATAATTGTTTTTAACCCGCTTACAACATCAGAAATATAAATTAAATCTCTAAAGAATTTTCCATGATCATAAAGTGAAATTTTTTGTTTTGTAAAAGCTGTATAGATCAAAAAGTTTATTGCATTTTTAGATGGAATTACTTGTTCTCTAGGTCCATATGCATTTGTTACACGGAAAATAATGGTATTAAGACCATACAAATTATGATAAATTTTACAATAATGTTCACACAGTAATTTATTGGCACCGTAAAGCGTTGTAGGGTTACAAATGGAATTTTCAGTTACAGGTAATTTTTCAGGTTTTCCAATAGTTACAAAAGTGCTTCCAAGAATGAATTTACACGAAGAATTATTTTTTCTTAATATCTCCAAGATTCCAATCGTACCTTTAATGTCAGAATCTACATCATTCAAAGGATTTTCAAATGATTTAGAATGAGATGTTTGGCCTGCAAGATGAAAAATGACATCAGGTTTGTATTTAAGAATAATTTTTTCCATTTTTAGAGTATTTTTTACATTGATTTTTTCAATAACAATTCTCTTTTCAAATAATTTAATATTATTTTTTTTTGAAAGGCTTTTTGAAATTAAAATAATTTTATGATTTTCAGATAATAGTGATTCGGTTAAATGACTACCTAGAAATCCCATTCCACCAGAAATTAAAATTTTCATACAATTCAATAAAAAGAGTTTTTTAAAAATTGATACCTTTAATTCGTAATAATTAATCATAAAATTGATTGAAAATGGTCAGTTTTTTAGAGAAAATAAATATCATTCTAAGACTCATGAGAGTTTTTAAAAATTGGTACATATTTCCTTCCATTTATCTAAAACTTACAAAAAATGAAACGGTAATTTTTGAAACAAAAAAAGGAACAAAAATGAAGATACGAGTAAATTCAACAGATCTCATGGCGTTAATTAATGTCTGGGCAGTTGAAGAATATTCAAATGAAGAATTTAAAATAAAAAATAACGACACAGTAATTGATATCGGCGGACATATAGGATTATTTTCTCTTTATGCTTCAGAAAAATGCAAGTCCGGGAAAATTTTTACATTTGAACCTGTTAAAGAAAATTTTGATTTGTTAAAGGAAAATATTAAAATTAATAATATTAAAAATATTTATCCAAAAAATATTGCAGTATCAAATAATAATTCAAATATTACTATTTTTTTAAGTAATGATCAATCAGGTCATGGAATGTATAAAAAAACATCAAAATCTAGAAACATTAAATCTACAAATTTGGAAGAGATCTGTTTAGAAAATGAAATAAAAAATTGTAATTTATTAAAAATTGATGCAGAAGGAGCAGAATTTGAAATTTTAGAAAATATTAATGAAAAAATAATTGAAAAAATTAAAAATATAATTTTGGAATATCACATATTTGAAAAAAATTCTAATGAAAGATTAAAAAATATAATTAAAAAATTAGAGACGAATAATTTTGAAATCAATAAAAAGCCATATTCTGATGAGATAGGACTAGTATACGCAATAAAAAAACTTTCATAATTTTTCATAAATCGTTGAGAGTTTTTTTGAAATTTCTGACCAATCCTGAGATATAGCAAAATTTCGTGCCATAGTTCCTAATTTTTCTCTATTTTCATATACTTGTTTAATTTTTGTAATAAAATCACCCTTTGGATCATTTGAAAAAAATTTTCCAGATTTAGATCTTGTTAAAATTTCTCTATGAGGTTCAATATCAAAAAGAATCAGAGGTTTTCCACAAGACATTGCCTCAAGAGGAGGAACTGGACAAACTTCAAAAGTACTTGCAGAAACATAAATGTCACAAGTAGAATACCATTTGGGTAGTTCTGATTGAGGAATTTTTCCAACCAATTCAACATTTTTTTCTAATAAATTAGATTTGATGTAAGTTTGTAATTTATTATAATCCTCTCCTTCCCCAATTATTTGGAGATATGCATTTGGAAAATATTTCAAAATTTCTTCCATTTGTTCTACAAGAAAAATTGATTTTTTGTATTGTCTAAGAGAACTAACAAAAAGTAATTGAGGATCTCCTTTTTTAGAAAATTTTGTGGAATCAGGATTAAAACTTTTAGTATCTACTCCGTTGTAGATCACTTCTGCATTTATGTCAGGAATTAATTTCTGCATTTGTGTAATTCCTGCATTAGAAACTGAAATGATTTTATTAATTCTTTTTCTAAATAAAGAAAAAGCAATTTTAAAATTTTTCTCTTGTATTTTGTTAGATGCACCATGGTAATGAAATACTATAGATTTATCAGGTTTTTTTGCTAGTAAATAATACAAAACTCTTGCTTGGTGTGGATGAATTATATCATAATTCAAATAAGATACACCAGAAGTCAACAGTTTAGTTTTACTAAGTTTAATGGTATCTATGTTAAAAGGTGGTTTAGAATCAAATGAAAATGCACCTATAGCAGTTTTGTATCCAAGAATGTTTAATTCCTTACACAAATTGTTTATCACAGTTGTATGACCAGAAGTAGCTGGGTATTTCGCTACAACCATCAATATTGATTTATTTTTCATTTACTGACATCTGATTATAGTCAGTAATTAATTGATCATTAATTAAGCAAAAATTAGATTTTTAAACACATCAAATTTTTATGATACTGTTTTAACCAAAAATAAATTGGATGAAAAACTTGGTTCTAATACACAATTAGATTCCAATATTGATAAAAAAATTGGGAAATTTTTAGAAATACCTTTAATTTCATTATCAATAATTGTTATGGTTGCATTTGCAATTAGGATAAATTACGTAGATTTTGAAATTCCTATCGCACTTGATTCATTGGAATATTTTGTTTATGCAATAGATGCAAGTAGACTAGGATATTTACCAGAAACTTATTCACCATCTAACAATGGTTGGTCTATATTTTTAGCAGGTATTTTCAATTTATTCGAATTTGATAATGCATTAAGCTATATGCAATTACAAAAAATTTTTTCCATTTTGATATCATCCTTAATTCCTATTGCAGTGTATTTTTTAGGAAGACAATTTTTTGGAAAAAAATATGCAATTTTAGGTTCCATATTTTTTGCATTTGATCCTAGAATAATTTTAAATTCTACAATAGGAATTGGCGATCAATTATTCATATTATTAATGACAATATCATTAGTTGTGATTATTAAAAACAATAAATTTGTCTATTTTTCATTTGCATTAACATCCATTGCAACTATGATAAGACCTGAAGGGATTTTCTTATTTGCTGCAATTTTAATTATGTTCTTTATTAAAAATAAAAAAAAATACAGAGTGATTCCAAAAATAATTTTAGCAGTGATCATATTTTTCATTGTTTTATTCCCGATTATGACTTACAAAACGGATGTTTTAGGGGATGACAGAATTTTTGGTAGAGCTTCAGAGACAATTGATTATCATTTACAACCATCTGAAGTAACAAATGGAAAATCAGGAATTAAATTCATCTTAAATGGGATTGAAAATTTTCCAAAGTATTTGGGATGGACAATGATTCCAAATTTTATATTATTTGTCCCATTTGGAGCCATTATTCTCTTTAGAGAATGGAAAAAAACTAATTTAATGATAATTATACCTATTATTTCTCTAGCAATACCTAGTTTCTATGTATATTCTATTCCACTTTTAGAAACCAGATACATTTATTTTCTTTTTCCATTGTTTTGTATAATTTCATTATTTTCAATAAAAAAAATTGTGAGTAATAGAAAATATGAAAATATAATTTTAATGATAATAATTGGGAGTATTATAACAGCTGGATTACTTTTTTTGGATTATAAGAAAATTGATTATGATTCAGAAAAAGATAGTATAGGTATTTCAAAATTTATTTTTTATAATGCAAATGGGGTAAATTCGTACCAACATGGAAAATTTTTGAAATCAGTGGAAGTAATTGAAAGGTGGCCAACATTGCCTCAAATGTACATTGATGGACATATTATGGCAGAAGTTCCTAAAATTCCAAGAGATCAGACAAAATCCATTGAAGAGTACATCATAGAATCTAAAGATAAAGGACTTACACATTTAGTTGTTAATTCTGATAATACAGAAGATATGTATTTTCAAGATCTAATTCATAACGAAGAAAAATATCCATTTTTAGAAAAAAAATATGAAGAAATTAATGAAAAAAATACCATAGTAAAAATATTTGAAATTAATTATAATAAACTAAAAATTAAGCGTTGAAATAACCTATTATTGAAATTTAAAATCTTTTTGAATTCTTCTGTGTAATAAAAAGATAAAAATAGTGAAAAACTAAAAAACTTTTGATGATAATTATATCTCAGAATTATGCAAATTATGACGTTCCATTGCCTGAGAATGTAATTTTACGAATTAATCTAGCATGGTGTAATAGTATTGAACAATTAAAAAAGATTTTAGAAAAGCATACGGATCATGACATATTTGTCGATTTGCCCATAGGACGAATTAAGCCTCCAAATAATAAATATACATTAGAAGAACTTGTTCCAATTTTAGAGGAAAATAAAAATATCAAATTTCTTGCAATTTCGAATGTTACACAATCATCAGATTTACAAAAGTATTTAGAACTAATCCCAAAACATGTAAACTTAGTTCCAAAAATTGAAAGCCCCAAAGGTGTATTAAATATTCAAAATATCACCAATGCATTACCAAATGTTGAAAAACATGTAATGTTAGATCATGATGATCTTTTTTCAGCAATTAAACGAGAAAACGAACCTGAATCCAAATTCATTGATTATGTAAGAACGTTAATTGATTTTTGTAAAGAAAATAAAATTTCGTTACTAAGAACGGTTGGAGTGATATTCAGCGATGATGAAAATAGAGTCACACAATATGTTAAATGATAATTTATAATATTTTTTATAAATAAGATATAATATAACTTTAGAACAGTTAATCTATGTCTGTAAAAAATCAAATAAAAAATTCAAAATTTATAAGAAAAACTTATTGGATTTTACTAAAACGTCACTATTACGGTTTTACATCTCCAATCAGAGTATTACCAGATTTTATAATTATTGGAGCAATGAAAAGTGGAACAACATCATTGTATTACAACATATGTCAACACCAAAATGTTTTTGAAGCAGCCTATGATGAAATAGGATTTTTTGATGATAATTATGAATTGGGATTAAATTGGTATAGATCAATGTTTCCAACAATTTTTCAAAAATATATTTCTAAATTAAAACATCAAAAATTTCTTACAGGTGAAGATACCCCATTTTATTTTTGGAAAGAAGATGCTGTAAATCGAATTAACAAAATTCTCCCCAATGTAAAATTAATAATAATTCTACGAAATCCTATAGATAGGGCATATTCAAATTATACAGATCGAATTAATCAGGGAAAAGAATTAAACTCATTTGAAGAAGTTATTGAGAGAGAAATAAACTTAATCAAAAAAAATGGTGAGAAGAATAGTAAAAGCAATCAAATAATTGATATTATTAAAGAACCTGCATATTTGGCAAAGGGAATTTATGTTAATCAATTAGAATTATGGATAAAAAAATTTCCTCTTAATCAATTTCATATTTTATCAACTGAAGAAATGGCAAATAATCCAAATAAAACTTTGCAAAAAGTGTTTGAATTTTTAGAAATTCCTAAAGAAAATATTAAAACCCCACAAAAAAGAAAAATGAAAAAATATTCACCTATGAACACAAAAACACGAGAATCATTAATTGAATTTTATAAACCATATAATGAAAAATTATTTGAAGAAATTAATCAGCGATTTGATTGGGATTATTGAAAATGAAAAAACCTCAATTTTAACAAACCTAACTAATTTAGAAGCAATGTTTTTTTATATCAATTAAAATTAACTTTTGTAATGTACCCCACATTAACAGATTACATATTAAAAGCAAGATGTGATTTTAAAAATAAAAAAAATTCTTCAAATGATGAATACATGACTGCGTTTAATCAAAAACCTCCTTTCAAAAAGTCTATTTTTGTTAAATTATACAAATTATTGAAAAATAATTTTTAGTTCATTTTGTAGACAAATCTAATGAAAGATCAAATTCTTCCAAAAATTTTTTAAAATTCTGTTTAGGAATTATTGCAGCTGATTTTTTAGGATCTCCGCCTCCAGTTCCATTAAAAGCAGATGATAAGTCATTTGTGATTTTACCAATATTTTTTTCACAAAAATTATTAGATAGAATAACTATTTCTTTAATAATTTTATTTGAATATATTCTATAAACTAATGAAACATTTTTCTCCGAAGTGGATAAAATTTTCTCTGCGGTGAATTCTAATTTTCCATTAGATATTTCCATACATTCAAAATTCCTAAATTTTTTTGTTTTTTCATTAATTTTATCAATTGAATCATTTATTTTAAGTGAAAATGATTTTGCTTCATCAAATATATTTTTAATTTCTAAAGGATGATAATTATTATAAAATTGATCAACAATAACATCTAATTTTTTTTGACTATTTTGATTATTTTGAATATAATACCATATTAATGAAGAATTTAAACGGACATACATAAGATCATTCTTTTGTAAAATTTTTTTAGCAATTATACCATTTTCTCTATTATCAGTAATACATGCACATGCAGAAAGTAAGGATGAATTTTTTCTTAATTTATCAATAAAATTATCATAAATAAGTGAGGATGTACACTCATCACTAGAATGAATTATTTGAACATTAAGTTTTTTCAATTTTTCATTTGAATTAAGACTCAAATTGTGATGATCAATATATAAAATTGAAACATTTCTTTTTGATAAATTTTCAATTATTTTGAAAAAAATCTCTAAATTATTTAATTTAATTTCTAAATCACAAATAATCAGTTCTTCCAAATTTTGGTTATTTTCAATTTTTTGAAGTTCATTAATAAAATTGTTATAATTTACTAATTTAATATCAGAATTAAAAACTTGTTTGATTAAAGCTGCAGAAATAATTCCATCAGGATCTTCCATGTGAGAAAAACAAATAGAATTTTTATTCGAACTCATAATACAAACTAAATTAATTTCTATATAATTTTATTATAATTTTCATTATCGATTTATTTACTATATATTTGGAAGATCCAAATTTCATTAAATGCATGAAATTAAAAATAAAATTTCAATGAAGAGGAATATTTACAGAAAAATTAAGTACAATTTACTTCAAAGACACATTTATGGTATAACTTCATCTATTCGTGTTTTACCTGATTTTTTAGTTATAGGTGCAAAACGTTGTGGTACTACAAGTCTTTATGAATATTTAGGTAAACATCCATGCATAAAAAAATCATCACATGATCATATTGGATTTTTTGATGATAATTATGATTTAGGAATTGGATTCTACAAATCATTTTTTCCTACAATATTTGAAAAAAAAATTTATGAAGTTAAAAATGGTAAGTTTCTTACAAATGATGTTACATCTTCATATATTCAAAATACAAAAATAGTCAATAGAATTTTTGAAATGTTACCAAATAGTAAGATTATTGCAATTCTTAGAAATCCTGTTGATAGAGCATATTCTGAATATAATTTACATTTACGGGCAAATGCTGAAATTGAATCATTTGATTCACTTATTCAAAATGAAATCAACAGTATAGAAAATAAAAATGATGGTGGAAAAATTAAAAACAATAGTTATTTGAAAAAAGGATTTTATTATGATCAACTAAAACCATGGTTTGAATTATTTCCAAAAAATAATATTTTAATTTTATCTACAGAGAAATTTGGAGAAAATACAAGTCAAGTTTTCAACGATATTTTTAAATTTCTCAATCTGAAAAATTACAATATTCAGAATCCTAAAAGAATGCAAAAAGGATCTTATTCAAAATTAAATCCATCAACAAGAGAAAAATTATTAGAATACTATGAACCAAAAAATAAACAATTGTATGAACTTATAGGGAAAAAATTTAATTGGGAAAAATAACCTAAGTATTTTTCTAAAATAGAAATTTTTGTAATGTTAATCTTTTTTACATAAAAGATTTATTGTATCAGATGATTCAATATTTAGTAATTCATCTTTGTTTACGATAAAATATTTCTTGTTAACATAATCAGGATAATAAATTTTAAATCCATTTTCAGTTAATAAATCAATAATTTCATCAGGATTGCAATCACTTTTTCTGGACAAATCTTTATCCCATTCAATTAAAATTTTAAGATGTTTATTATTTAAAATAGATCTTCCACTTTTTAACACAAATAATTCAGGACCATCAACATCAATTTTTATGAATGATATTTCATTTTTGGCAGTGTATTTTTTTAGATATGTATCTAAATCAACTACATCAATTTTTACAGGTTCTAAACTAACATCATTTTTTTCAGAATTTTTTACTAATCTAACCCCACCTTGACTATTTTTTATATTAAAAAAAGTTGGTTCAATTTCTGAAGGGAGAATAGCTTTATTCTCAAGAATGACATTAGAATAACCATTTATTTCAATATTCTTTTTTAAAATTTTGAATCTTTCAATTTTTGGTTCAAATGCAAATACCAGGCCATTAGGACCAACTGCTCGTGCAAGAATTAAAGTGTAATATCCAATTGCTGCCCCAACATCTACTACAAAATCACCCTCATGAACTAAATTTTCAACACTTGATGTATCAAATTCTCCATATACCCCCAATGTAGAATATTCATCAAACCCTTTCCCAGGTAAGATCATTTTATGACCATGAACACTTACAATCTCTGCTCTAAAAAATTGATTCATTAATTTTAAAATAATTTTTATTGGTCCTTTTTTTCCAAGCCCATATCCTCGACTTGATTTTTTTAACATAAATCTATAGAGAGGGATAAGTATTCTAAATGATTTCAATTTCTAAAAATTCTAAACATAGTATTCATTATAAGCTTTGTAAATAATTTAATTTTAATAATTTAGTTTATAATTAAAAAATTTATTAAATTATAAATTTAAAAAATAATTAATTCTAATCTTTACTTAGTAAAACCTCTACGAATCTTTCGGACTTTATCTTTGAAATTTTTTTTCGTTCCAGGCATATCTATTTCAGCATAATGGCAAGAATTCCATAATTTTTCAAAATCCTCTTTTATTGTTTGAATAAAATCAGGTTCGCGTAAAACTAAAATATATTCAGCATAATTCCAAAAATGATTTTCTGTAAGATTTGCAGAACCAATTATTGCACATTTTCCATCAATTATGTAGATTTTTGCATGAATCATTGGGATTTCTTTTGGACTTACTATTTTATAGTCTAAAGGAAATAAATTGTTATTATTTTTGTTAGTAAGAATCAATTTTTTTGCTAATTGATTTGTCAGATCTGATTCATTAGTAATTTTATCACTAGTTAATACTCTAATGTTAATTCCTTTTTTAGCAAGATCAAATAATTTTTTACCAATATTTTGAGAAATGGTTGGAGAAGAAATCCAGATATGATTTTTGGCAGATTCAAATTCAGTTTCAATAAATTTACCCACTCCAACTCCAATATGACTTTCCATGAATTGGGTTTTTTTATGTACTATTAATTTTCTTGTTTTAATCCAAAAATTATTGAGTTAAATTATTTATCCATCTTTTTTATTTCTATCTATTTTCTTTATGAATTCATAATCTTTTTTATTATTAAAAGTTCGAGAAGAAACATGGTTTGATAGTTCTTCTTTATAATCTGAAATTTTTTCTTTATCAATTTCTGAAAGTTTTTCATTCTCAGATAATTTTAACAGGATTTCTGTCATTTTCAGATTTAATTCAAGAATAGCTTCAGTATTTACAATAAATCGTCTCCTGTATGGATCAGTTTCAAAGAGAACATCAACTTCAGCTCGTCTAGCTTTTGTTTTTTTGAAATGTGCATACCCAACTCCAATTAATAATGGGATCCCTATGGCTGCAATAATTATCACATATTGAGCAAAAGTAGGGAATAATGTTTGGAGAATTGGAACCCGTTCAATAGCCAAATAATATGTTACAGTCAAAGTATTAACTGCTGCTAAAATGAATGAAAAATAGGTAGCCCAACCATTTCTAAAATAATACCACATTCGAAAAAAAAATCTTTGTTTTGCCATAACAAAAAATTTGATTTTGACCTATATCAATTAATCTGTAAAATATGAGTCATGATTTATTAAAAATACAGATTTATCAAGTAAGAAAATATTGGAATATAGTTAAATTAGTATGAATGAAAAAATTAGAGTTGCCTTTATTTACAAACCAAGTTACAAATTTCTGACTGGGAAGCACTTTGATAACACTACATATTATTTTTTCATGCTATCATTGAAAAAAAATTCTAAGTTAGATATTTCATATTTTCCAGAAGAAAATGAATTTGATACATCAAAATTAAAAAATAAATTTGATGTTATTTTAATACCTGAAAATTATAATGAAGGTACTCCTGAATTAAATGGTATTAATGAACTAAATATTCCTGTTGTGTCTAGAGTAGGGGATCCTCATGATGCAAAAAGGAAAAATAAATTTGATTTTCATAAAAAATTCAAAATAAATTATTATTTTAATTTCATGCATGAAAGTTATTTTTACAAATTTTATCCACATGATTATAATTATAAAACAGTGATTTTTGGATTAGAATCTTCTTTATATCAAAATAAAAAACCATTCAATAAAAGAATAAAAAATAAAATTTTGAATTCTGGTGCATTAGGAAAGATGACTATAAAATCTAGAATAGCAAATAGTATTATTAATCCAAAAAGATCTAGCTGGTATTTTTATAAATTAAGGACATTGTGTAGTGATTTACCATATGTTGAGCATGCTAGGGATGTAGCAAAAAATTATTCCATAAAAGATTATAATTATATTTTATCTCAATATTGTGCAGCAATTGCTGCAACAACATTTTATCCCACAATCAAATATTGGGAAATATCTGCATCAGGTTGCCTTACATTTATGGAGGTAAATGAAAACAATCATGGGGAATATCTAGGATATAAGAATAATGAAACAGCTATTTTCATTAATGAAAAAAATTACAAGTTAAAATTTGAAGAATATTTGAATGATATAGATAATCCAAAATGGGGGGAAATTGCTGAAAAAGGTAGGGATTATACTATGAAGTATCTAAATAATGATAAGGCTGTAGATAGTCTAGTTGAATTATTTAATGAGGTAATATGAAATTGGAAGAAATAGATTTTGATGAATTTATAGATAAATTGGAAGTTAAAATTCCATCTGGAAAAGAATTTCAAAAACTTGGTGATAGTACTGCATTGTTTAGGGACAAGCAAGGAAATTTTGTACGTCTTAATTATGAAAGAGGAATTTTACTCTATGCATTAGTTGCAAAATATAAGCCTAAAAATATTCTAGAATTTGGAACTGCGTCGGGTTATGGGACTTTATGTATGGCATGGGCAATGGCCGATCACGATATTGACGGAAAAATTTTCACTATAGATATTGAGTCCATGGAAAAAACAACAATAAAACCTATAGATCTTGGAAATGGACCTTCAAATGTATCAACATCAAGAAAGGAAATTTGGGATAAAGTAGGTAAAAAAGAATGGTTCAAACACATCAAATCATTAACAGGGTATTCTGCAGAAATTATGTCAAAAGAAATTTTGCCTAAAATACAATTTGCATACATAGATGGACCTCATTTTTTTGATGGGGTAAGACATGATTTCTATTCTTTTCTTAAAGTAGCAGATGATAGATTTTGTGTATTATTTGATGATTATATCGATAGGCCTTTCTACGGAGTTAAAAAATTAATAGATACTGAAATATCTAATTTCTTTGATCCAATTTTAATCCATTCAGATAAACAGGAAGATATATTGAAAATGAAAATGACCTCTGATTCAAAATACGGAATGTGTTGGATTGATAGTGAATCACTGAAATGCCCTATAGATAGTGCATATAATAAAACATACCTAAATGAACAAATAAAGAAGTATCAAAAATTTGAAAAACGTTTAAAATTCAGAAATTCAATAAATGAAAAAATACCATTTTTAAAAAAAATTAGATTTCAATCAAATAAAAATAAAAATTAATCTTTAATTAATTGTTCAATGATTTTATCAGTAACAAATTTAGAAATTTTATGTTCCTTATGGGATTCATCTAAATAGATTTGAAAGTCAGTATTGTCTAATTGAGATATTTTATTTTTAACAGGATCTTCATAAGAAATAAATGAATTTCCGGAAAAACAACAAGGATCATTTTTATTAAAAAATTGGATATGAGTTCTATTTTCCCCATAAGAGCTCATTATGTACAATTCTAAATAATTCGATATAGAATATAATTTTGGAACAAGTTGTTCATAATCACCTAGATTTTTTGGATCACTTCGAAGATAGATTGGATAAGAACCAGCAATAGAAAAGCTATTTGATATTCTATCATCTAATGCAGAGTACAAAGTAGTTGTCCATCCCCCTCCAGATATTCCAAGTAAAGAATATGATTTATAATTAAAATTTTCATCTATGTAATTTAATGAAATTGTGATAGGTTCAAGAAAATAAAGTATTGGTGAGAAATTATCATATTCTAGAAATTTTAAATGGTTGTGTGTTGTTAATTTTATTTTTCCAAAATTAGGGATATCTACAATTGGTTGATTATTCATTCCTAATAATGGCATAGTTAATGCTAAAACATCATAACCTTCATTTAGAAAAATCTGAATTGTGTCAATTCCATGAATAAAATCTCCTTTATGACCTTGATGATATATAATTAAATTCCCATTTGGAGTTTTTGAATTAAAAAGATAAGATATGGAATTTACATTATCTTTCATTGAAACTGTAAGTTTGTTGATACTTTGTAGATTTTTCAAACTTTCATATTTTGAATCAATGATTTCTTTTTCATAAATTAAATTAGAATTTGATGGAAGTTCTTGAGTTTTCCAAATAAATTGAATTAAAGATTTACGTTTCTTTTGAATATCTTGTTCATTAGAAATATCAATTAGAGAATCAATATCAGTTTCATATATTTCTGCATTTACAGATTCATCCTTAAAATTTTCATGAATTAGAATTTTTGATTGTTTTAAAATATCATATGGAAAAGTTTCATAATGACCAATTAAAATTCCTAATAAAATAGAAGTTAAAATTAAAACAATTATAATTAATAATTTTATCATTATATTACAAATTTCCTAAAAAAATTATACATAAATTATAATTATAAAAATTGGGATTCAAATTAAAGTAATATTCTAAATTAGAAAAAGAGTTTTGTTTCATGGTTTTATTATGTCCATACTGATATATCAATTAATATGAAAATTAATTAGGATTTTTTGAAAAATAGATTTTAGGATATTAATGATTTAATATTGATTCTGTTAATTCATTTGCGGCATTAACACAGGTAGGAATTTTTCCAGAAAATATTGTAAAAATATTATCACTAACTTTCCTTACAATAGTTGGCCTTTCATCCGTCTTATCAACTCTTGGTAAAACAGTTCTAATTGTATACATAGAACCAACATGTTCTGCATTTTTAATTTCAGGCATAAATTCTGATGCGGATTCAACAAATAAATTGAAATTTGTAATATTTGGTTTTCTTATAATCCCATTATCTAATAGATGATTAAATTTTTCATTAAAATTAGGAATTTTTCCAACTGAGCTTTGATGAATTGCATGAACAACATTTCCCATTACAAATAAATCATTACTTGTTCCATAAGGATCTACAGACATGAATGGACCATCCATTACAACCATACTGGTATTTTGAAAAGATGGAGGTAATCTAACCAAAGGTTTTTCACATAATTCAAATTGATAATCTAATTGAGATTTTGGAGAATTTTCCAATAATTCATTCAAAGAAGCATATGTTGCAATTACAATATAATCATAATCTTCTAGATTTTTCATTGTAGCCTTAGTGTTCATTAAAAGTGATACTTTTGAAATTTTTAATTTGTTCAAACAAATTTCTTTTAATTTTAATGGATCAAAAAGAGATTCATTGGCTTTAACACAAAGTTCAATTTTATTTTTATCTATTATTTCAGGAGTAAAAAGTTCATATTCTAAATTATTATTTTTACAAAATTCAAGATATTGTTTTCCAGTAGTAAAACTGTCTCGTTTAGAAATACAATAATAATGATCCCTAGAATTCACTATTGCCGAATTAAATTCATCTTTGAAACTTCTTTCAGCATGAAGTAAAGACGATACGGTATCGTTACTTCGTGGATAATGATACCCTCTATGTACTCTATATTGGTTTATTCCAGATGCAGATTGAAAAATTTCACTCTTTTTTTCAAATAAATCCACAGAAAAATGATTAGATAATTTTATAGCTGCAGTGACACCAAAAATTCCTCCTCCAACAACCGCTATTTTCAAGATATTTTCTTAGTTAAATCATCCAATATTTGAATTACAGTATATGAAGTATCTAATGAGAGATTTCTAGAATTTATTGATCTTAAAAATTCTTTACATTCAATTTTAAGTGGTTCATTTTTAGATGTAAATATTAAATCATATTTTAGATTTTTTTGATTAAATTGGAAAAGTTTATTATTTTCCCACAGAAGGATTTTCTTTTTTGTTTTAAATAAAACTGATTTATTTTTAAAATTAGAAATTCTATTTAAATTAACTAGACATTTTTTGTTCTTATTAAAATTAAATTCAATAATCAATTGATCGATTTTAGAAATAATTCCTTTAGAATAAAGTATTTTTGAATTTAAAGGATTTCCAAATATTTCTAAAATAATTGATAATTCATGAGATAATAAATTATAAAATATATCATCTTTAAAAGTTCCAGTTTTATTCCAATAGAAATTTGCATGTTGAATTGGATCATTTTTTGTAAGTTTCATAATTTTTTTAAAAACAGGATGATGTAGAAAAATATTTCCAACAAAAATAAAACAATTATTTTTCTTTCCTAATTTGATTAGTTCTAAGGCATCTTTTTTTGATGTAGTTAATGGTTTTTCTATAAAAATATGTTTATTATTTTGTAGTGCTTTTTTAGAAATTTCAAAATGCGTAGAGATAGGTGTTGCAATTATAATTGCCTCCACATTAGATTTTAAAATATCATCGATATTTTTTACTATTTCTATTTTAGGGTAATTTTTTCTTAACCAATTTTGATTTTTTTTATTTCCTAAAAAATGGCAATATTTAATATTTGAAAGTACATCAAATTCTTTTAACAGTAATTTTCCCCATCTTCCAATCCCTATTATTGCAATGTCTTTCATGTAGTTAGTAAAATACATAGACTTAATTGTGTTTTTTCTCTTATTCAAAATATTAACTAATGAAGATTCTTATTGTATCTGGCAGTAAAGGAAAATTTTTTCATTTAAAGGCATTTGGTGAAGCATTAAAAAAGTTAGGAGTCGAATACAAGATAGTAAATGAATCAGATTATGGATTAGGATTTCCAAGTAGAAAAATTAAAAATTGGTTTAATTCGGGTAAAAAATTTAAAAAGTTACTACATGATTTTTCACCAGATTGTGTTTTTGTAGATCGACAGGCTAGAGTTGGAGTTTATACAATTGAAGAAAAGATTCCTCTTTTTGTACTGTTAAGAGGTCATTATTGGTCAGAAATTGAGTGGGCCAAAAAAACCATCATTAAAGATCCAATTATGGGATTAGTGTTACGTATTAGAAATAATATGGCAGAAAAATGTTTTAGTGAAGCAACTGCAATTTTTCCTATTTGTAAATATTTAGAAAGTATTGTAAAAGAGCATCATCCAAAACAAAATACACATATTTTCTTTGAGGGAATTGATGCTTCTAATTGGTTTCCTTCTGAGAATTCAAATCTTAAGCATCCTTGCGTAGGATTATTACAAGACGCTAATTGGTGGGGGAAAACTAAGGAAATGTTAATTTTAAAAAATGTTTTAGAACAATTACCAGATATCACCTTTTATTGGGTTGGTGATGGGCTGTATCGTGAAAAAATAACTACAGAATTAGAACAATTTAGTAATTTCAAATGGTTATCAAGAATGAAATATCCAGACGAAGTAAAAGATTTTTTGTCAGAAATTGATATTTATGCTTTAATTACTGGAATGGACACGGCTCCACTCACTCTAAAAGAGGCACAATTAATGCAAAAACCAGTAATTGCAACAGATGTAGGAGGAGTAAATGAAATGATGGAAAATAATCAAAATGGATTTTTAGTAAAAGAAGGTAGTTCAAAAGATGTAATAGACAAAATTAAGATTTTAATTAATGATAAAGAATTATCATTAAAAATGGGGGAATCTGGAAGAATATTTGTTGAAGAAATTTTTAGCTGGGAAATTATTGCAAAAAAATTCCTAGATTCAATTAGTAATTATATTAAAAATGAAAAATGAATTACAAAAAATTATTCTAATTTAGTATTTGTATTTATTTCATGAGTAATAAATAATCTATACCAAATTTCAAATCCCAATAACCCCAAAAATTTGTTAATATGTCGTATATCTAAATCAGTTTTATGAATATTTTTTACTATCCATTCTTTATTTACCCATCCATTATTTACAATATTACCATCTGTAATATAATTATCACAGATATCTTTTCCATAAGATTTCCAAAGATTAATTGTATCTACAGTAAATCCTTGTTTTTTTGTTTGCATTAATGACTTATCAACATACTTTGAAAGTAATTTTCTTAATAATAATTTACCAGTATTAGAATTTTGATCATATTTTAGATGACTAGGAATTGAAAATGCATAATCAATTGTTTCTTTAGAAAGAATTGGAGTTACTAATTTAATATTAAATGATTTAGAAATTTGTGAAAATAATGGTGACCAATTATGTAATAATTTACCATTAAAATCTGCTAAAATTACTTGATCTAGTAAACATAATGAATTATCAAAATATGGCAGTAGTAAAGAATGAATTTTTTCCCAAGAAAAATCCATTTTTTCAGAAAAAATTTCCTCTTGTTCAGGAATCCAGTCTCGTTCATGACAAGCAAGATAAGCTTTGACTTTTTCTAATGGAGTAGATTTCTCAGTTACAGATTGTAGGAATTTTTTGTATCGAAATACATAACCAGCAAATATTTCATCAGCACCATCACCACTTAAAAGATAATCATGATCTTGAGAATTTTTTGCTACATGATAAAAATGAAGATCCCAAAAAGGTTCCTTAATAATACTAATTGCTTTTGGTAATTCTAATAAATAATTATCAAGGAGAATTGTTTTATGTTCAACATCTAAACTTTCAGCAATCTTTGCTGCTTGTTCAGATTCATCTATGCTATTTGAAAATTTTATTGAGAATGAATTTATTTTAGAGTTAGGCAATGATTTTTTTAAAAGTGCAAGAACAAGAGATGAATCAACACCTCCACTTAAAGCAACTGAAATAGATTTAGAATCAGGATCACTAATTGATTTTTTTATATTATTTTGAATTAAATTTTCAATTTCATTTACTGAAGGTTCAAAATTATTAGATTTAAAATCATTCCATGATAATTTTGTTAAAGAACTCTGTAATTTTCGAGCATATCTTAATGTAAGAATATCAATAACAGATTCTTTATCAACAATATTTTCAGCCAGTTCTATCACGGCCTATACATCTATAGATTATACCAGCTTTTTTTGCTGCGTTGATATCAATCATTCCAACAGAATCAACTATAATTGGATTTTTCATATTTGCTACAATAAATTCTACCGTTATAGTCTTTAATTCATCATGAGGAGTAATTATCACGACAGCATCGGAAATTTTTAATGCATTTCCTAAGTTATTTTCTGTTTCAAAATCAAATACTTTTTCATTAATAAAAAAAGGATCAAAAATTCTAATTTTAGCATTACGTGATTTAAGAATTTTAATTACATTTTCTGCAGGACTAATTTGAACATCTTTAACATTTGGCTTGTACGATACACCTAAAATCAAAATATTACTAGATTCTAATGATTTTCCTATAGAAGATAAGCATTCCAAAAGTAATTCTACAACATGTTCAGGCATTTTTTCATTTATTTTTCTACTAGTTCTAACAAGTTGTAAAAATGATTCATCTATTTTATTTGCAGAATTTATCATTTGATAAGAATTAACTGGAAGGCATGGTCCCCCTACACCAGCACTTGGAAAATGAACTTGAAAATTGTATTTTCTACTAGCTGCTTCCAAAACTTTTAAAGTATCAATTCCTAATTTTTCAAATAATAATGCTAGTTCATTTACAAATGCAATGTTAATATCTCGAAAAACATTTGTGGTTAATTTTACTGCATTTGCAGTTTTACAATTTGGCATTTTAATTAATTCAACTGGAAAAATATGATGATAAACTTCTAGTAAAATATCAGTAGTGTTAGAATCCATACCTGCAACTAATCTAGGTAAATTAGTAAAATCTTTCATTATTTCACCAGGATTTGCTGTTTCTGGACAAACTCCGACTCCCATATCCTGTCCCACTTTCAATCCATTTCCTTCAATTATTGGAACAAATTCATTTTCAATGAATCCTGGTTCAACTGTACTTTCAATTACTACAAGACTTCCAGATGTAAGCGAATTTTGTAATTGTTTAGCAACAGAAAGAATAATAGAATAATCTGGAATATTTTTCTCATTCATTGGAGTTGGTAATGACAAAATTATCATATTTGAATTTGCGACTGTTTCATCAAAATCTGTTGTAGCCTTAAAGAGGCCATTATTTATGACATCAAGAAAAATTTTGTCATAACTAGGTTCATCCTTTAAAGGAAAATTTTTTTCATTTATCATTTTTACTAAGTTGGAATTTACATCAATTCCAATTGTAGGTAGTCCTGATTTTGCAATAGATAAGGCTGTAGGAAGACCTATTCTTCCAATTCCAATCACACAAACCCTAATCTTACCATCGGCAAGAGAATTCTTTAATTTATCCAAAGTCAAATTCATGATATTATTCAATTTTTCATTCAAACTAAACTCCTCTTAGTTAATCATGAAAAATTGCAATATAAATTTGTGATATTATGTGAAAATTTAAAAACACATCAATATTAGTAACAATGATTTTTATGATAAAAACTGTAATTACTGCCGCAGGAAAAGGTACCAGACTTTTACCAGTTACAAAAGAATTACCAAAAGAAATGATGCCAATTTTTACAAAATATAAAAATAATCAAAGAATTGTAATACCACTTTTACAATTTATTTTTGAACAACTATATTCATTAGAAATTAAAGATTTTTGTTTTGTGGTTGGAAGAGAGAAAAGATCAATAGAGGATCATTTTACACCACATGAAGCATTTTTAAAAGAATTACAAGATAAACAAAAAGAATCGATCTCAATTTTTTATAAAAAATTAAACAAATCAAACATAATGTGGGTCAACCAACATAAACCTCTTGGTTTTGGAGATGCTGTAAAGAAATCTGAAAGGTTTGTGGGAAAAGAAAATTTCATACTACATGCAGGAGATGTTGCAATAATTGGAAAATTGGAACATCCTATTACAAGATTATTAGAAGTTGCGAAAACAAATCAAAAAGCAGCTGCAATTTTACTTTGTAAAAAAATTAAGGACCATAAAAGATATGGAGTTCCCAAAATTAAGAAAATAAATAATTCACTTTTTGAAGTGTTAGAAGTTGAAGAAAAACCAATGAAACCAAAATCAGACTTAGGAATTTTACCATTGTATTTTTTCAAACCAATTATTTTTGATTGTTTAAATGAAATTAAACCAGGTAGAGGTAATGAATATCAATTAACAGATGCAATTCAATTATTACTAAACAAAGGAGAACAAGTTTTAGCAATTCCTCTTAAAAGCGATGAAAAGGAAATAGATGTAGGTACTGTAGATTCGTATAAAGAATCACTTGAAATAACGTATGATATCAATTAATTTTTAATGAGAGTGATTATGTGGAATTGAAAATTGGAATTATTGGTTTAGGATTTGTAGGACTTTCATTAGCTGCAGTTTTAGGTTCAAAAGGATATCATGTAATAGGCATAGATTCAGATAAATCAAAAATATCTCAGATTAATTCTGGAAATATTCCGTTTTATGAGCCAGGATTGGATACTGTATTAAAAAAAGCATTAAAGAGAAAATTTTTAGTATCATCAAATATTTCTAAAGAAATAAAAAATTGTAAATTAATTTTTGTTACAGTAGGAACTCCTCAACTAAAAACTGGTCAGATTGATTTATCAATGATTAAAGAAGTATCAAAAACAATTGGGACAGAATTAAAATATTTGAAAAATAATCCAATAATTATAATTAAAAGTACAGTCACACCAGGAACAACAAAAAATGTAATTATTCCAATATTAGAAAAAAAATCTGGAAAAAAAGTGGACGAAGATTTTGGTGTAATTTCAAATCCTGAATTTTTACGTGAGAGTAAAGCTATAGATGACACAGTTAATCCACACATTGTTGTTTTAGGTAGTAAAAAAAATAATTATAGAAATTATTTGAGAAAATTTTACAAGAAAAATCATCCTGCTGCTCCAATTATTGAAACAAATAATCAAACTGCAGAAATAATCAAATATGCAAATAATTCATTTTTAGCTACTAAAATTAGTTTTATTAATCAAATTGCTAGTATTTGTGAGACAATATCAGGTGCAAATGTACAAGATGTAGCATCTGCAATAGGATTAGATCCAAGAATTGGAAATTTGTTTTTAGAAGCTGGTCCTGGTTATGGTGGGTCTTGTTTACCTAAAGATGTAAAAGCAATAATTAATTTTTCAAAAAATCAAGGAATTAATTCCACTTTATTTAAAGCAGTAGAAGAAATCAATCAACAACAAGTAAAAAAGATAATAAAAAATATTGAAAAATTATTGGGAAAGATTAAAGGGAAAAAGATCACAATTTTAGGAATATCATTTAAACCATTTACAGATGATATTAGGGATTCAGTTTCTATTGAATTAATTAAACAGTTACTTAGAAAAAATGTTATAATTACTGTACATGACCCAAAAGCACTTGAAAAAACAAAAATGATTTTTGGTGATAAAATTATATATTCAAAATCAATAAAAAATAGTTTAATGAATAGTCAATGTTGTGTTTTACTTACTCCATGGCCTGAATATAAGAAAATATCAAATAATGAAATAAAAGTAATGAAGAAGAAAATTTTCATAGATACTAGAAGAATGTTATTTGAGAAAAAATTAAAAGTGGATTATCATGCATTAGGTATAGGAGAAAATACTTAATCAAATTTGTGATTATTATGAAATATGTTGTAACTGGTGGTGCTGGTTTTATTGGAAGTCACATTATTGAATTTTTAGTTGAAAGAGGAGATTCAGTTCTTGTTTTAGATAATTTTCATACCGGTAAAAAAAGTAATCTTGAAAAAGTAATTGATAAAATTGAGATAGTAAATGTAGATATCAGAGATTATGAAAAATTAAAAAAAGAAATAAAAGATGTTGATGGAATTTTTCATCAAGCTGCTTTAGCATCAGTGCAAGAATCATTCACAAAGAAAAATGAATATTTGGATGTAAATGTTAAGGGTACAGAAAACATTTTTCTTATAGCTCAAAAATTAGATTTGAAAGTAGTATATGCAAGTTCATCTAGTGTATATGGTAATCCTGTTTCATTACCAATAAAAGAATCAGATCCTAAAAATCCATTTAATCCTTATGCAGAAACAAAATTAGCTGATGATCAAATAGCTGAAAAACTTTCTAAGAATGGATTAAAAGCAATTGGTTTAAGATATTTCAATGTGTTTGGAGAAAGACAATCAAAAGAATATGCAGGAGTAGTAAAATTATTTCTACAAAAAATTCAAAATAAAATACCACCTAAAATCAATGGAGATGGATCACAATCAAGAGATTTTGTGTTTGTAGAAGACGTAGTTAAAGCAAACATCATGTCTATGGAAAGTCAAATCAATCATACTTTTTTTAATGTAGGAACAGGAAAGAATATTTCAGTGTTAGAATTAGCAAATGTGATGATAAAAGCATCATGTCTTGATTTAGAGCCTATTCATGGTCCAGCATTAGAAGGGGATGTTAGTGCCACATTAGCAGATATTACTCACATCAAAAAATCATTAGATTGGAATCCAACAATCAGTATTGAAGAATGGTTAGAGAAGAAAATATCAAATTTGAATAATTGAATTTTAGTGATTTAATTACAACATAGGTATTGAGTATAAAGTGGGTTTAAAATGAAATTATTAATTGGTGCTTCAAGTTCAAAAATATTTCATCTAAATGAATTTGCCGAGGTACTAACTAATTTGGGAGTTGAAACAAAAGTTGTTTTTGATGTAGAATATTATGATGGATTTCCAAGTAGGAAAATTAAAAATTGGTTTCAAACAAGGAAGAAATTTAAAAAACTAATTCAAGAATTTGAACCAGATGTTATTCTAATTGATAGGCAAAGACATTTTGGTTTAGCAGCAATAAAGGAAAAAATTCCATTGTTTATTCATCTTAGAGGAGATTATTGGAAAGAAATGAAAACTGCTGAACAAACTCTTTACAAATCATTTCCTAAAAGAATTGCATTAAAGGTATGGACAAAAATTGGAAAGAAATGTTTTGAAAACTCAGATGCAATTATTCCAATATGCAAATATCTAGAAAAACGAACAACTCAAGAGATTGTCAATAAAAAAACATTTGTAATGTATCAAGGAATTAATCCATCAAATTGGTTTTATGAAGAAGGTTTTAGTTTAGAACATCCTTGTGTAGGACTACTTCAAGGCGCAGTCATTTGGGAAAAAGCTAAAGAGATGTTAAATTTAGAAAAAGTTCTCAAAAAATTACCAAATGTCAAATTTTATTGGGTAGGGGATGGTCCATTTAGAAAAGAGATTTTAACACGATTAGAAAAGTATGAAAATTTCAAATGGTTAGGCCCATTAGAATATCCAGATAAAGTACGAAAATATTTAAGTGAAATAGATGTTTATGCATTAATTTCAGGATTAGATATGTCACCATTAACATTACTTGAAGCACAACTTATGGAGAAACCAGTAATTGCAATTAATGTTGGTGGAATTCCAGAATTGATGTTGGATCAAAAATCTGGATTTTTAATTAAACAAGGAGATACAGATGAATTAATTAAAAAAATTACAGAGTTATTTAATGAACCTAAAAAAATGAAATTGATGGGAATTGAAGGTAAAAAATTTGTATCTAATAATTTTAGTTGGGAAATTATAGCTGCAAAATTTATTAATGATTTGAAAAATAATTTATAATTAATTTATTAATAAATTCTATTTTTTCCCAGTTACGCTTATTCCACTTTCAATTTCTTTAAAGTTTGTAATTTTTAATTTTGATTCTTTAAACCAAGTTTTAACTTCTTTTGGAGTATGTCTAAATGCAAACTTTGGAGAATACCAATCAAAATTTACACCAACACTTCTTTCAAAATTATCAGATTCATCCCAAAAACATTTCAAAAAATGCCAATAAACAAAACGTTGAACATCATATTCACCTGCTTTAACACCCAAAAGAGGAATATCGTGAGGTATCTTGATTTTCTTCTTTAACTGAGCTAAACTTTTTCCCAAAAATGCCATTTGTTTAGAAAATTCAGTACATTCAACAGTAGTCATTTTAACAGTCTTATTTCGTATATAATCATCAACATATTCTCTCACTGGAGCTTTTTTATTGTAAACATAAATTGAGATATGTCCAGAATTTGTTAAAAATTTTGTCAAATATTTGAATGAAGTTCCTGTATTTTTTGTATGATGAAGAACTTGATCTGAATAAATATAATCAAAAAAACTTTTTTTGAATGGTAATTGACGAAGATCAGCTTGTAGAAAATGTATGTTTGGTAGTTTCCCATATTTGTCATATGCAAAATCAATACTTTCACTTGCATCTAATGCAATAACTTCTGAATTTTTATTTGTAGAAAGAAATTTTGCACTGTTACCAATTCCAGTTCCTGCATCAAGAATCATAGTTTTTGATTTTAAAAAATTGTTAAAATTTTCGGCTGTTTTCCATCCATATCTATCTAAAAACCATTGTCTTTGAAAATCTACCCAGTCTTTTTTCTGGTGATTTTTATGATGTTTTTTCCATTTTTCACTAAAAGCATCTTCTGTTTTTACAAAATCTTTAGTTTTATCAACTACAAATCTAGGAATACCTCTTGTAATTTTAAAATCATCACTACATTCATGACATTTAATTAATCCTTCAATAATTTCAGAACCAATTTTTTTTCTAATTTTTACATCTACCTGTTTTCTACATGTTGGACAAACTAAAAAATCAATAAGTTTTTGCTTCAATAAACAAAATTTTAAACCACTAAATAAAAACTAATGAATAAAATTTCATTATTTTTCATATAATTCAATATATTTTGGAAGTAATACATCCCATGTAAAATTTTTAGTTATAAATTCAAATGCATTTTTTGTGAGTTGATCAATTAGTAAATCATCATCCAAAAGATTGTTTATTGCATCAATCATTTTTTCAGGATTTTCTGGTGGAATTAGAATTCCGGTGGTTCCATTTTCAACAATTTCTGAAATGCCTCCAACATTTGTTGCTATAACAGGTATTTTTAGATAGAATGCTTCTTTTATCACTTGCGGAATACTTTCCATTCTAGATGGGACAATAAGTAATTTTGATGCTTTTAAAATACTCATAGTTTTTTCCCATGGAGAATCAGTACAATAAATAATTTCACCATTAATTTTGGATTCAAAATTTTTTAGAATATCAATACCTTTCTCATAACTGTCTCGGCCAATGTAAATTATTTGGTTTTTCTTTTTTTCAATGTTATCAATTTTCTCAAATTTTTTAGAATCTAATGGAGCTGGTAAATAAATAAAATTTGCATCAAGTTTTGCTTTATAATTTTTTTTAATTGTTTTTGAATCAGTTGTTAATTTATTTGAAATTTTAAAAGCTTGGAATTCTGCTTTACTAGCTAAATTTCCAATTGATTTATTATGTAAAATTCCAATCTGTTCAGAATATATCCCATGTACAGATAAAATTTTTTTTTTAGAATTTATATATTTCATCACAAATGCAGATGGAATATTCCAAGCATGAACAGCATCAAATTGCTCACGATTTGTTAAAGATTTTAAAATTCCAAATATTGTAAATGATGGGTTCTTTAATTTTTTAATTGGTATATGCGGAATATGCATTAATTTTACTTCATGGCCTTGTTCACGTAATTTTTCAGCAACTCTTTTTGCATGCCCACCTATACCTCCTTCAAATCGTGGAGATATGTATAGAATTTTCACAAAACAAAATTAATTGTAGACCTTTTAAGGTATTGGATTAAAATTCTATTACATTGTTGCTTGTGCTGCATCATGGAACATTTGACTCTTAGCACAACCAGCAGCTAATTCATCACCAGCACCACGTCTCATGAGTCCTCTGTAAAGACAATCTTCCAGTTTAACATCTTCTCGTTGTTCCCATTCCTCAACAGTGACTGAAAATTTCTTTTGAATTCTGTCTCTATACCATTCAGGAATTACATTAAAGGCACAAAATGGAACTATTCTAAGATCTGGAGTTACATAGTGAATATCACATCTTTGTAATCTTTCCAAATCTTCATTGTATTTGTCTTGAAAGTGCATCATTCCTAAGAATAATCCCTTTACATGCCATGAACCAACTGAATCAAATGATCTCTTCATGAGAATATTTCCAAACATTTTTGCTAAATCTAATCCTGCTGGTTGTTTTTTAGAATCAACAAAACCTTTGAGTTTTCTTACAACTTCTAACATTGTAAAGTACTTGTTTTTACCAGAACGAATTTCTTCTGCTTTATCTTCAAATAATTCTAACATTCCTTGAATATCACAGAATTTAGTTAATGGGACAAATTTCTTTGTATCTGCATCCTCAAAGATGTAAGTTCCTGCACCACAAGCAAAGTGGATAGATAATTCATATTTTGGTTTACTTGAAAATGCTTCAATTACATTTGTTAATGGCATACAACTAGGAACTGGGAACCAATCATCAACAGTTACAT